>ERZ1669248.101-NODE-101-length-52164-cov-5.165595_pt1 | contig 52164 bp, 52 predicted proteins | sample MGYA00579296_ERZ1669248 | MGnify/ENA primary metagenome ERZ1669248 (study PRJEB41166, sample SAMN08046057) | hot springs metagenome | biome: hot spring; feature: neutral hot spring; material: thermophilic sediment; isolation source: thermophilic sediment from...
GTTATTTTCCAGTACATGAGCGCATTCAGCTTGCATAAGATACCTTACCAGCTCGACGTTGTCCCAGGGGGCACCACCGACGCTTCCATCATAGCGTTGAACAAGGAGGGCGTGCCGGCTGGGACGATATCCATCCCCTCCAGATACATTCACAGCCCGGTGGAAGTATTGGATCTGGAAGACGTTTACAACGCGTCGAAGCTGGCAGCGGCCTTTGCTTCCGAGGCAACCGAGGAATGGGTTAGAAGCTTAAAAGGCCTGGTAATCAAATAGCTTTTCTTCAAACCCCATTCTACTGGTAAAGTTTTTATATCGGGTTGGTTAAAAAGAATTTGTTTTCTAGATGGCTTACGAGATGAATAGAAAGTGCTACCGATAAACATTGTTGGCGTATTAATAGCCGGCGCGGTAGCCTTCCTATTAGCATGGATAGATGGAGCCAATAATGCCGGCAATAGTCTGGGAACCCTGATAGGGGCTAAAGCCCTTCCTCTTAGAAGAGCCCTTATCGTAGCAGGGGTTGCAGAACTGGTTGGAGGAGTTTTATACGGGAGCTTCATATCTGAGACGATTTTGAGGAAAGTGGTTAATCCGGTTGATTTCAATCCTCTTTCCTACGCGGTCGGGTTAACCGTTGCGATGTTTATCACTTTCCTACTAATTTTCAGCGTAACGAGGAGGAGAATACCTTTCAGTATCACTCAGACATTAATAGGTGCTTTAACAGGTTTCTCACTAGGCAACACGGGGGGTAGGGGTACTAATTTAGCGCTTCTCTCAGGACTTCTGGCTCTATGGATTGTCCTGCCTATTCTAGGAATAATAGCTGGGCTTCTCTCCTACAAGCTTTACGAGTTTTTCATCGGGTTCAGGAAACCCTGGATGATTATTCTTTTAGTATTGACTTATCTCAACATTTTCATTGCTTCATCAATACTGCTACTACTACCGTCTGCGGGCTTGGAATACTACTGGTATGCAGTGATAGTGGTTTTAATAATTCTCAACGCTCTCCCGATATATTCACTGATCAAGACTATTAGATCTTCAAGCACGTTCGAGATGGATTCTGGAAGAGTATTCCCTCCCGAAGCCCTAGTCCTGTCATCAGGAATGATGGCTTTCACACATGGGGCTCATGACGTTGCTAATTCTGCAGCACCGTTTACCGGGGTCATTGCAGCATTGTCCTTGAACTCTATCCCTGAGGATGGCTTGACAGTGAATCCGCTTATCCTTTTGATATGCTCTGGAGGATTGTCAGCAGGGATTGTAACATGGGGGTTGAGGGTTGCCCGGACTATTGGAGAGGAGATAACCGTTTTAAACAATGACTCCGCATTCATTGCTAACTTCTCGGCTTCTCTAACCACGCTCTTCCTTACCAGAATGGGCTTACCGAGCTCAATGACGGGATTGGTTATAGGGAGTATTACAGGAGTCGGGTTAGCGAAGGGTATTGGGAACGTGAACTTGAAGCTGGTTGCCAGGATAATGGGGTACTGGTATCTCGGCTTCGCATTAGCCTTAGCCGCGGGATTCGCCACTGGGTTGGCGTTAACAATTTTATGAGAAAACCACAGTATTTCTAATGGAGGTTTAGTTGGGAGAAAAAGTATTGAAAATCTTGAAGGAAATATTTGTTAAACCGTCTGAAAAAGCCTTTGAACTCTCGTCGAAATACAGGGTTCTACCATACATGGCTGAGAGATATATTAGGATGCTAGGTGAGGAAGGAGCTGTTGAAATGTTGAAATCGTTTGAAAAACCAGTTAAACCTGTAATACGTGTCAACTCTATCCTGATCGATCCCGATGAGCTGAAATCCTTCCTGGAGGCTAAAGGCTTCAGGCTTGAGAGAATATCATGGTGTGATAGTGCCTTCAAAATTCTGGAAACCCCTGAGTATCCTAGTCCAGGCGCAACTCTAGAGTATTTGAAGGGGTATTACTACTTGCATAGGGATTCCTCAAGCCTCCTGCCAGTACTCCTCTTAACCCACGAGTATGGTGGGGATGTCCTGGATGCTTGCGCAGCACCAGGCGGGAAGACAACTTTCCTGGCAGAGAGGGTTTACGGGAAGGGATTGGTTTACGCTAACGATCTTGTTTTGAGAAGATTGAAAAGCCTGATCGGGCATCTCGCTAGAATGCGTTTTGAGAATGTTGTGGTAACGTGGAGTGATGCGAGAAAAATTTCCAAGGTGTTCAACAGGAGATTTGAAAGAATCCTCCTAGACGCGCCGTGTAGTGGGGAGGGAAGGATATCGGTTGACCCTGGGAGAAGGTTTCGCACAAGCATTTACGAGCTTGCGTTGATGGTTAAGAGGGAGATTGAACTGCTCGACTCACTTATCGATATGCTGGATGACGAGGGAGTTATAGCTTACTCTACATGCAGTATTGCGCCGGAGGAGAACGAGTATGTTGTCTCTAAAATACTTGATAGGAGAGGGGATGTGGAAGTGATCCCTCCGCCTGTTAATCTCTTAGAGTACTCCCCCTGGATTAAACATTACGGCACCTTAGCGTTCCACGAAGAGCTTGGTAAATGCGTGAGGCTTTGGCCACATGTTCACGGAACCTTCGGGTTTTCAACCTGCTTGCTGAGAAAAACCAGGTGGTGAGGTTTCTGACCTCCGCGTTGAAAGTGTTCCCTGCCCCGGCTAAATGGTTAAGCAGGTTGAAGGCTCTTACGAAAAGGTTGTGGATGATTGATCTCGACGAATTTTTATGCGGGCACAATTACGCAACGTGTTTCGACAGAGAGTGCCTCTTATGGAGTACCTCCCGCGAGTTGGTCGAGGCTCGCATCATTTACGAGGGCTCCTGGATAGGGCTTTTCCATGGAAAAAGACTGCTACCTTCGACAGCCCTTGTAGAAAAGATTTTCGAAAAGAATTATCTTAGAGCAGCCATAGTGGTCTCTAGTAAGGCTTCAGAGCTCTTCCTCTATGGGAGAGACGTGTTCGAATCAAGCATTGTGATGAAATACGGGCCCGTGGACAGCATTGTAGCCGTCCTCGAACCTGAGGAAAAATCTGTAATTGGGTTCGCATCCTATGATGCATCCTGCAGGTGTTTCAGAAACCTTTACGATCTGGGGATTTTCCTCAGACTCCTTGGCTAGGAATTCAGAAAAACGCATAGCGGTTTTCCACCAACTTTTTCAACGCATATGAGAGCAGGAAAAGACCAATGAAGCTACCTAGGGAGACTAGAATTATAAGCAGGTAGGCAGTCTCTATCGAAGTCCCGTAGGCGGAGGCTATGAAAGATATTTCCTCAGGATTATTGAAAGCGTAAAGAGCGTAGGTTAGCATCATCACGAAGATAACCATCGGCAACGGCATTGTAGCGTATGCAAGCATTAACCCGGTTGCCCTCCTTCTCCTCAAGCCTCCCATCGCAAGGATTATTGGGAATGCTAGGATTATTGCTGAGACAGCAAACTCCATCCGGTAAGTGCCTCCAAGTAGAAGGAAAATGATCATGCCCCACAGGTATGATCGGTAAGCTCTGCGAACATCCTTAATCCTGTCAGTAAACTCATAAACACTCATCCTGCAGTACTTCAGAAACAGCTTCAAATCCTCCAGCAATGACTTAGGCACGAAGTCTTGGCTAAAGGACTCTACTTTTGAAAGAATTTCGAAGCTTTTCTGTCTTAAGCTTTTAGCGTATTCAACGTTGTCTCTAACCATGTATCGAATACTGTACTCCACTGCCTCCTTGGCCTGGCTGAAATCCTTCTCTAGTTTTTCCAGGTTTCTTAGCTTTTTGTTCTTAACGAGCCTGTCGAGATTTTCTGAGACCTCTCTTAAGTAGCTCGTAGAATCCATATTGTCCACGAAAAAAGAAATAGGTGGAGTGGTAAAAAACTATTTCTTTGGTTTGAACAGCTTTGCGAAGCAGTAAACCACTAGTATTATAATGAATAGCCACGAGCCGATCAGGAATGCAAGTGCATCAGGATCCATATTCCCACCCTTACTCTGCTCTTACAATTACCTGGTTTTTCGCTAGCTCTTCTCTGTACTTCCTGGAGATAGCGAGGTAGGTTTCAACGGCTCCTAATACGAGGATTATGATGATCGCTATCCTAGCCTGAACGATTAATGGGTCTGCTTGTGCGAAGACTCCTTGGTTATAGTAATCTATGGTTGTCCCAACCAGTAGAATGAGGATGTAGATAGGCGTTAACACCATTAAGACGTATTTGAAGAATGCTGGAACCTTCATCAAAGCCCCCTCATGCAACTCCTTCCACAGATTATCCGGCTTAAACAGCCAAACAGCCACTATCACGTCGAACAAGCCAAGGACTACGAGCAGGTATGACCCTACCCAGTTGTCTAGTTCAGCGAAGTAAGTGAGCGAAGGGTCGAGGGCTACCGGTAATCCCAGCATTAAGTATATTAGGAACACTACTACTGCTCCAATCCTCCTATTAATCTTCAGATCCTCCTCTAGAAGGGCTGTCAGGTAGTTGTACATTGCAATCGCTGATGTCCAGCCCGCGAAGAACAGCAGGAGGAACCATATAGTGCCGAAGAATCTTCCAACCTCCCCCATAGAGGTGAAAACGTTCGGCAGGGCCATGAAGGCTAAGCCGAGTGAACCGCTTTTAACGACCTCAGGCCCTAAGTAAGCGTAAGCTATTGGAATGGCGATGCTACCTCCAATTATAACCTCTGCCAACTCGTTCAACGAGGCTGTTGTCAAAGCTGAGAGTGCAATATCGTCGCCTTTTCTAATATAGGATGCATAGTTCTGTATGATACCCATACCAAGGCTGAGCGTGAAGAATATCTGTCCCGCTGCAGCTAGGGATATCACCCAGAAGTTCCTAGATAAAGTCTCAAAGTCAGGTTTCCAAATATAGTTGAGGCCTGTGAAAGAGCTCCAGTCAGGTCGGACGGGGCTTCCAATCGTTATTGACCTGATGGCTAGCAATACAGCGAAGACATATAGCAAGGGCATCATCACCTTGTTGAAGGCTTCAATGCCTTTTGAAACCCCTCTGAAGGCTGCTATAAACAATAGGATCATTGGAATAAGCCATGTAGCCATGACCATTGGGAAGTTTTTAACATGGTCAAAGAAGAAGTTAACCGTGTCGGCACCATAGTATGCTCCTGTTGCACTGTATATTGAGTATGCGGCTGTCCAGCCAATCACGTGGATGTAGTATGAGTTAAGTAGCGTGGTGACGGAGAATGCTAACATGCCTCCGATAATAGCGAATATTAACGCCTTCCTCGGCTTAACGCTTTCCCTAGCCATAACGTAGAACATGGGGCCCAGGGTTCCATGGCCGTATTTTCCACCGTACCTACCAGTTGCCCACTCAACCCACATTAGTGGAATACCGAGCAGTAGGAGAGCGATGAAGTATGGTATCATAAATGCTCCGCCGCCGTTGGCTGCCAGCAATCTTGGGAATCTCCAGAAGTTGCCTAACCCTACAGCGTTGCCAGCCATTGAGAGGATTAGACCTATTTTTGTAGCCCAGGCTTCTCTCTCTTTAAGGGAGCTCACGTATTACCCCTCCCAAATATATAACCGTATATTATTTTACGTTTAACAATAAAAATTTAACTTTATCAGACCATACATTTCAATAGGGTTAAGGGGAGCAAGCGTGAAAGCATATACTGTTTCAACGAAGATGGGTTTGAAGTTCAACATTATCATTGAAGGGAAGGAAGGCAATACCGTCCTGATGAAGGATGCTGATACGGGAGAGGTTTTCAGGCTGAAACTGCTGAGAAACCATGGCGACAGGTATGTGGTGGATTTGAACGGGGTTGAATACAGTATTGTATTATCAGAAAGGCTGCTTATAGATGGGGAACCGGTATGTGTCGCCTCCGTCAAGGAGGCTCCAGGGGGAGGAAAGGTGGGCAAGGAGGGTAAGATGGTGCAGAAGGCAGTTGCAGAGAACGTGGTTCAAGCCCCAATATCGGGCAAGATTCTCGAATTGAAGGTTAAAGTAGGCGACCAGGTGGCTGAGAACACGGTTGTAGCCTTAATGGAGTCTATGAAGATGATTGTGGAGGTTAAAACAAACATAAAGGGTGTTGTGGAGAACGTGTATGTGACGCCTGGGCAGGCTGTTAAAAAAGGAGATCCTATTATCAAACTGAGGAAGTCATAGCGGAATGTTTGAGTGCTTCCTGGGCAGGTACATCGCGTGCTCCTCTCTCTTATCCTTTAAAATCTGCAGATACTTATACAGGACCCGCCTAGTCTCAGCTGGGTCGATAACGTCGTCCACGTAGCCTAGTTCCGCAGCCCTGTAGGGGTTTGCGAAAACCTCCCTGTACTCTCTCAGTTTCTGCTCAACGACTTGTTGCGGGTTAGGGGACGAATCAATCTCCTTCCTGTAGAGGATTCTAACAGCCCCCTCCGGGCCCATGACGGCTATCTCGGCCGTGGGCCAGGCTAAGTTCACGTCGCTGCCCAGTGACTGACTCCCCATCGCTATGTACGCTCCTCCGTATGCCTTCCGCATGATTAAAGTTATTTTGGGAACGGTTGCCTCGCTGTAGGCATGAAGGATTTTAGCGCCGTGCCTTATTATCCCGCCATGCTCCTGGTCGACACCGGGCATGAAGCCCGGCGTGTCAACCAGTGTGAGGATTGGAATGTTGAAAGAGTCGCAGAACCTTACGAAGCGGGCTATCTTGTTCGAGGAGTCAATATCTATGACCCCTGCGTTCACAGCAGGCTGGTTTGCAACCACTCCAATAGTGTATCCTCCAAGCCTCGCGAAGCCGACTACTGCGCTGGGGGCGTATAGCTCGTGTACCTCGAGAAAGTCGCCATCATCCACTATGCTCTTGATCACATCGCGGACGTCGAAAGGCTTGGTAGGGTCTGTCGGAACCACCTCGTAGAGCTCATCATTCCTTCTGTCAACCGGGTCGTCCGATGGAATGTAGGGAGGATCCTCCGAGTTGTTGTTAGGTAGGAAGGATAAGAGCTTTCTGACAAGCATGAAAGCTGTTTCCTCATCGCTAGCGACGAAGTGGGCGACACCGCTTATGCTTCCATGCTTATCAGCACCTCCAAGCTCTTCGAAGCTCACGTCAACCCCTGTGGCGGCTTTCACAACTTCTGGCCCCGTGATAAACATGTATGAGGACTTCACCATTATTACGAAGTCCATTAGCGCTGGGCTGTAGGATGCGGCGCCGGCGCATGGTCCAAGTATTACCGCTATCTGTGGGATGACTCCGCTAGCGTTGACATTAGCGTGGAAAATCCTACCACACCCGTTTAACGATGCAACGCCCTCTTGTATTCTAGCTCCTCCTGAATCGTACAGACCTATTACTGGAAAGCCGTTTTGAACGGCTTGCTCAATGGTCTTAGCGATCTTGAGCCCGTGGGCTTCTCCTATACTTCCTCCAAGCACTGTGAAATCCTGGGCGTACACGTAAACGTTTCTCCCGTCAATTCTTCCAAACCCGGTTACAACGCCGTCGCCGTAATAAATGCTTTTATCAAGGCCAAAATACCTTGACCTATGGGTTACCATCCACTGTATTTCCGTGAAGGAGTCCGGGTCCAAGAGCTTTTCCAACCTATCCCTGACCCAGAGCTTCCCCTTCTTCCTCTGGGCTTCAATCTTATCCTGTCCACCGCCTATTATGGATTTCTCCCTGAACTCTCGAACCCGTTTCAACAATTCCTCATGGTTATTATTTGACAAGCTACTTCACCCGCCGTAGAACTGAGACGGCGGCTATCGTGCTGATACCTCCTATGTTGTGTGTGAGAGCTGTCTCCGGGTTGCTCGCCTTGAACCCTGGAAAATCTCCTCTCAACTGCATCGCGGCCTCCGCGATCTGGTATATCCCGGTTGCACCTACAGGGTGGCCCCTCGCCTTCAAACCCCCGCTGAAGTTCACCTCGGGCTTGTCTCCCTTACCAAATCTTCCCTCTTTCCACAGCTTAGGCGCTTCACCCTTAGGTGCGAATCCAAGGTCTTCGAGTGCTGTGAACCCTGTTATGTGGAAAGCGTCATGTAATTCCACGTAATCGATCATCCCGGCCTCCACGCCTGCCATTTCTAACGCTGCCCTGGAAGCTTTAACAGTGGAATCCAATGTCATCAAATCATTTCTCGACGCCAAGTCAACGCTATCTGTAGCTAACGCCACACCGGCTACTTCAACAAGCACATCCTTCCCCAACCGTTTCGCTATCTCCCTCGCCCTCTCTTCTCCTCTTACAAGAAGTACTACAGCAGCACCGTCTCCGATTGGAGCCGCGTGGAATAACCTCACAGGCTCAGCTATCATAGGACTTTCAAGTATTTCCTTCAAACTCGTCTTTTTAGGGAGCTGGGCGTAGGGATTATATGACGCGTACTCGTGCATTCTCAGAGGCCAGTATGAAAGATCCTCCTCAGTGTAGCCAAACTTCTCCATGTAAAGCCTGGCGAGCATCGCGTTTAAGCCTGTAAATGTTGCACCGTAAAATACTTCGAAATCAGCGTCCGCAGCCTGGGCTAATGCCCTAGTAACCACCGGGGTATTAGCCTCAGTCAGCTTCTCAACGCCTCCGACAGCAACCACGTCAGCCAGACCGCTCTTAACAAGGGAAAACCCAGCGTAGAACGCGGCTCCCCCGCTACCGCAAGCTGCCTCAACCTTGAAAGCGGGGATCCCCCTAAGTCCTGCGTGATCGGCTAGGAGGGCTCCGAGACTATCCTGTTGCATGAGAACGCTGGATGTCATGTTCCCAACAACTAGTGCCCTGGGCTTCAAACCACCAGCATCAGAGACTGCTCTATCAAGAGCTTCCTTAAATAAGCTTGCAGCAGACCTATTGTAGAACCTGCCGATTTTAGTCACTCCAACTCCGGCTATGAATACTTTCTCCATGAACAACCCTCGACTGAATCAGCTAGATCCATTAATTCGCTCTGAAAGTTAAAAACCTTGAGAAAGAGCTGAATCCCTAGGGGTGGAGTTTCTTCATCGATCCGAACTGGAGTCTTCGGTCATCTTCACTAAATAATCATTGGTCAGAGGGGGTTAAAACTTTCCCTGAGTTTCAAGCTTGAAGAATGTTTAAAAAACTATGATGATACAAGTGAGTAAGCATTAAACTAGTATTTTACCAGGTTAACGTTTGAGAGCTGGTCCAAGGCTACGACAAGTGGTTCGATGACTTCCGAGACCTCAACCTGAACCTCTTTGCTTATATGATCAGCTATTTGTTCAACAGTCCTCTCTCCGTCGCAGAGAAGCCACACATAGTAAGCTAGCGGTGACAGCTCGTATACTTCTTCCTGGGACAGGGCTACGTAGAACTTCTCATCCTCTTCGCCTAGAAACTCTCCCTGCCTCGACGGCTTCCAGAGTTTGATCTCCTGGAATCTTGCCACAGTCTTCTCATGGTCATGCTCGTGTTCATGAGGGTGTTGCTCATTCTCCATGATTACTCCTCTCTTCGCCTGAACCCTCCTCTACGAGGTCCCCTAAAGCCCCCGGTTCTCCTGAAGCCTTGTGGACGAGAGCCTTCTGGCGCGGTGGGCATTTCCTCAGGTATTTCCTCGGCTTGCGGGACTTCCGAGTCTTCAATCTTCTTAACTTCTGTCGTCCTGCCGATGTTCAGCTGGACTTTACCCCTGAACTCGGTGGTCCATCCTCCCTTTATCTCTACAGCCTCTCCCTCGGTTAGCTGGCCTGCCTTCTCGCCCCACGCTGTGACCTCAACTCTTCCTGTTGAATCGCCTATGACAGCGTTGCTTATAGTCCTCGGCCCTTTCTTAGTCTGGATCACGTGCGGAGGCTCTGAGGATATAACCCTAGCCTTTACGCTTACGTTCTCCATTCCGGGCTTAAGATCTTTTATATTTGTAGAAGGGTTTTCACCCTGGTTTGATTCGGAACTTACATACATTACGGATTCGACTCCATTGATTATGTTACGCTTAAACATACAGTTAACCAGCCTTTTAAATATTTTGAAACCACGAGGGCTCGCAGACTTTCTCGCTGAGTAATTCGTAAACCAAGCCAAGGCACTCCTCCAGACGGTAGCTACACATGTATAGGTGGGAAACGTCTCCAATTTTATCAGTGCTTCCGAATCCTAGAACAGGCTTCAAGGCTGTGGACAAGGCCTTCGCAGCTTCAACCTCACAGTCTACTCCACGCTTGGAGGGAATTGTATAAAAGCCTGCGACACGCGCTCTTACGGAGTCCAGGAGGTAGTCAATGTGCCAGTGCCTTCTACCATTGCGAAGCAGGTGCCTGAAAACCCTGTTCTTCACCCCTCCCGGGCCTTTGGCTGAGCCGACGTAGAAGTAAATACCCCTAGGTATTTTGAAAAACGACGACCTCGTTCTCACCTCTAGGTTATCCTCGATGATTAAGGCTAGCACGTAGCAGCCGGGTGAGTCGAGAACATCTTCTTCAATGCTCATTCTACTTTAACCATCTATGAGTGAATATTTTAGACAAGTCCGTGTCGACCTCTACGGCGAATACCTCCATCATTGGCTTCACAACACCGGTTAGCAAGTGCCCGGTGAAAACGCCTTTACCACTTCCTACTACCACGTGAAGATGTAGGCTTAACTCGCCATCAGGCTTCAACAAGTAGTTTCCCTGTAGAGACCCGACTTCAAGGATTTCATTGGTTGCCGCCTTCTGCTTGAAAACACCGTAAGTCTTACTCTCAGGGTTGTAGACACCTATTTCAGCATACTCGAGACCCCCTATCCCTGTTAAAAACCCGTTCCTAAGGTTGAACTGCTTCAACCGCTCCAGTATTGCCCCGGGTATTGTTTCCCCCTCAGAGATCTTGAAAGCCTGAACGCGCATTCCTAACTACCTGATAGTGTTGATTAATTGGCTTGTTAAAATCTCTTCTCTCCGAGAATAATATATTAGGCTGGCTTAACCATAAAACAGTTAGCAATGGTGAAGCATTTGCCTAACCCGGGTATTCAGACCTTGCTTGAAAAGACAGCAAGGTTCAGGAGCGAGCTTGAGAAGCCTTTCGTAGGCAGGAGTGAGGAGGCAACGGTTTTAACACTAGCACTGATTACTGGGGAGCACGTTCTCCTCATAGGGGAGCCTGGCACAGCGAAGTCCGCGCTTGCCAGGAGGGCGGCTGAGCTGATCAATGCCAGGTTCTTCAAGTATTTGCTTACACGCTTCACAGAGCCCGACGAGCTGTTCGGTCCTTTGGATATCAATGAGCTTAGGAATGGTAGGTATGTGAGAATAACTAAGGGGAAGCTACCGGAGGCTGAGATAGCCTTCATAGATGAAATATTCAACGCTAACTCCGCAATCCTTAACATGATGCTGTCAATAATGAATGAGAGAATAGTGTACGATGGCTACTCCGAGATAAGGGTTCCTCTATGGACCATGATCTCCGCCACAAACCGTGTTCCCGATGAAACAGAGCTTCAAGCCCTCTACGACCGCTTCCTCCTCAGACATTTCGTGAGACCTGTTGAGGAGAATAAGTGGGGAGAGCTTCTCGATGCTGTTTGGAGGATTGAATCAGGCCTCTACCTTCACGGGGAGCCTGTTCTTAGCATAGAGGATTTGGCGAAAATCAACGGGTTGATCTACCAGGTTGATGTATCACCTGTCAAGGAGAAGCTGATAAAGCTCTACGGCGTTTTCGAGGACCAGGGGATCCACGTAACGGATAGGCGTAAGGGAAAAGCCCTTAAAATCATAGCGGCCAACGCCTTGCTAAGGCAGTCGATGAAGGCCAGCGAAGACGACCTCTTCATGCTGAAGTACGTGATACCTCGCGATACTGAGGAAGTCGAGAAGGCTTACGTCATCCTGCTCGACGAGATAGAGGCAAGGGAGAAGCATTTGAAGGAGCTCTCGGAGATAGAGGCGAATGTTAGGGAAGCGAAAACCTACATCTCCAATACTCCAGAGCTCGATCCAAGGCTCCTGGATTATTTAAGGAGTTTTGAAACCGTTAAAGAAAAGGTTAAAAAACTCGCATCAGAAGCCGGCGATGACGAGGTAAGGAAGAGAGCGGCTGACGTGCTGGCAGAGGTGAACGATGTCATTGATTTGATCAAGAAAAAGCTAATCATGTAGCTGATGGAAATGGAGAATGAGACTCGCGGTGTGTTAAAAGGTATTGATTATCAAAACCCTCTAACGGTTTACAGAGGGGAGAAGATTAGAAGGATTATAGACTTTCTCGGGGGTAAGGGAGGGGAAATCCCCTTAGAACTGGCGATCGACACCTTCTATGTTTTCTACCTCCCGTTCCCGGTGGTAAGCGAGGACGCGGACCCGTCCAGCAGGAACTACCAAGTTGTAAAATACTTGATGAAATCTCCGAGCCTCCATATCATCAAGGGTAAGACGCTTATTGATCCCTTTATGAGCGGCTTGGCCGCGAGTATTTTCCTCGCAGAGTATGAGTCGCTGGAGGAGGTTCAAAGGTCGAAGCATCCTCAAATCACGGAGCCCGGCGGAGAGTCCGTGGAGGCCTCGGAAGTTAGGAGAATAGTTGAGAAGGCTATTGTGAACACAATGATGGACATAGAGCATGTGAGAAGGTTGAAGTCGGTAATAGAGGGGCTGGAGCCGGGGAGCATCAGCCAGTTATCGTTCGAGGAATACGGGCCCGAGCTTCTCAGACTGGCCAGGAACACGGATGTGAGGAGGATTCTTGAGCTGATACAGGGTTTAAAACCCTGGGAGCTCGGCTTGAAAAAGAAGAGTGAGAGGCATAAGCACGGGGAAATAGGCGGTTATGAGCTGGGCAGAGATATAGAGAGGCTCACACCTTCCTCCAGGATTCTCCCCGATGAGCTCTTCTACCTCAGGTTCCTTACATCCAGGCTTCTCCTTTACGAGAAGAGGGTTGAGGAGAGCCTCGGCCCGATATACGTGTTGCTTGACAAATGCTTGCACGGTGACACCCTGGTTGAGATGTCAATTGGCAGGTTGAAGACGCTGAGGGAGATACGTGTAGGGGATGAAGTGTTTTCAGCACAGGTCATCGGTAACGGAGCCCCGCGTGTTTCAACCGCGGAGGTTGCCGAAGTCGTCATAGATGTTAAGCCGGTGTACGGGTTGAAAACGGAAGCAGGGGTTTTGAAGGTTAGCGGAAACCACATTATCCCTGTCGCTGAGAATGCTTCAACTGTTTTGAAACAGGCTTCCGAGATCCGCCCGGGAGAACTTCTCTACGCTTACGACCAGAGGAGTGACGGCTTCAAGCCAGTTAGGGTTCTCGAGAAGGCGATGCTGAACGTGGAGAAAGTATACGATTTAAGACTGGTGAAAGACCACTTTTTCACGGCGAACAGCATTTTAGTACACAACAGCGGGAGCATGGATGGGGTTAAGATAACATGGGCCAAAGCTGTTGCACTAGGTCTCTACATAAGAGCGGTCAGGGAGCACCGCGAATTCTACATCAGGTTTTTTGACAGCCAACCGTACCCTTTGATAAGGGTCGGCAGGAGGCCTAAGGCGAGAGAGGTAGTCGAGTTAATGAACTATATTGCGAGGGTGAAGGGGAGCGGTGGAACAGATATTTCAAGAGCGCTCATAACAGCCTCAACAGACATTAGAACCGGCGCATCAGGCGAAGCATCCGATATCGTCCTCATAACCGACGGGGTTGACAGGATTGCCGAGCAACACGTGTCTTATAATTTGAAGAGAGTTGGTGCCAGCTTGTACTCCGTAATGATAATGGGCGAGAATCCGAGCCTTAAAAAAGTCTCCGCTAAATACTTCTCCGTCGCTAAATTGGGACGCTCAAGCGCGTTGAAGATTATAGAGATAAGATGATCACTGGTTTGTCGCAGCTATCAATGTCAGAACCGAGAGTGAGAGAATCTTCTCGAACCCCTCGCTAGAGCCGAGGCTGCTTTCCAGCTGGTTCACGAGGTCAATTAACTCATCTGCTTCAAGCCGAGTATACAAGTCTGTTAAAACCACTGCTAAAGCATTTCCAATCGTCGCCGCTTCCCCGCTTCCACCTGCTAGAATAGCCTGCTTCAACCTGTACATACCCAGGAAAAGCTCTTCGACAAGCGCTCCAGGCACTTCAACCTCCCACAGCCTGAGCTCTACCTTGCTGAAGACTGCTGAGGCTATCTCGGGATAGTAAGTGAGCGGTGAAACTATTTCAAGGAACCTGTTGACTATTCCCAAAATCTTCGCGTAAACCTTCTCATCCTCTAGGACGCTGTAAACAGACAAATATTCGGATAACTCTTGGGCCAGGTTCTTAACTTCCTCCTCCGCCAGGTTTAAAACGCTCAGAGATGTTGACGCCGAGTATGCCTCCCAGTAGCTCAATTAAACCCCGTTGGTAAAATCCCCTTGACAAACCATTTAAAACAAAGGTCTCAGCGAGGGAGGGTTTTTAAGCTTTGCTCTCCTAATCCTCCTTGAAAATGCTTAGTGTTCTAACAGGTACTTCACAATTTTTCAGCACGCAGATTATTTCAGCCCAGATGCTAACCGCTATTTCCTCGGGGGTAGCGCTCTTAATATCCAGCCCAGCTGGCATGTGGATGAACATTTTATGCTTTTCCACGTCAACCCCTTCCTGGCGGAGTCTTTCAGCCATCCACTTCGCCCTGTGCCTGCTGCATAAAACCCATACATGCCTCCCAGGATTGGTCTGAAGAATCTTCTTCAAGGACTGATAGTCTGTTTCAACTTCTCCGTACGCGATAACCACTACGTCGCCGGGGCCTAACCGGGTCTTTTCAAACTCTGCAAGGAAGTCCCCCGCGAAAACCCGCTCTGCGAACGGGTATCTCGTAGGGTTCGCCAGGTTCTCGTTCCTATCCATTACGATGGTTCGGAAACCCAGTAAGCTTCCCAGCTCCGCGAGGGGTTTGCCAACGTTTCCAGCCCCTATAATGAGCACCCTTGGCTGAGGCTTCACCACGTTTATGAATACTTCTACAACACCTCCGCACAGCATCCCTGTTGGCTGGGCATCACTTGGAACGTTCTCCCTTCTCAAGGCGAGCTTGATCTTCCTGGGCTCGCCTTTCTCGATCGCTTCTAGAGCATTCCTGATTATGATAGCCTCCAGCTCCCCGCCCCCTATCGTGCCTATCTTCTCCCCGCTCACCGTTACAGCCATCATGGCCCCTATTTCACGGGGGCCGCTTCCTTCCTTACTTATTAGGGTCGCTATTGCAACAGGGTTACCCTTGTTCAACTCCTCGATAATCCTACCGTATAATTCTTCAGGCCTCAAGCCCCTCCTCCTCAACTATCTTGATGTTTTTGAAAAGTAAAATCCTCCTGATAACCCTATAGTCGGTGTCTGTCAACTCCTTTGCGAGCTTAATGATAACGCTGAATCCTCCAACCCCTACTACGGGGGTTCCTTCGAAGAAGTATGTTGGAGAATATCCTTTCGACACCAGTATCGGGTTGATATCGTCGAGGATGTCGCGAATATCATGCTGGGACCATGCTTCCTGAATAATAATCCTGTTTTTAGACAGCCTCCCTATCATTATAGGTCACTCTTTCAAAAGAGTATTTAACGAGACATGTTAATAATTGTAACCGGTTAACGGGGGTTTAAGATTTGAGCTTCAACCTAATGATAACGCATGAGCCAGGGCTCGACAACTACAGGTTTGTGATAGGGAGTCTTCGATCCCTTATCAAGGATTACCAGGTGATTGACAAGGGTCCCTGCGTCATCCTGATCAAAGTGCCGGATCCTTACCAAGCTGTTGAAAATCTGAGGAACCTGGTCAAGGAAGCCCCAATGGTATACAGGGTAATACCTATTGACATGATTGTTGACCCGTACGTTGAGGATGTTGCGGAGAAGGCGGGCGAGCTGGCTATGGCCAGGATTCCCCAGGATAAGACGTACAGGGTTACTCTGCACGGCCGCTTATATTGGAGGGAGACCAGGATGCCGGCTCACAGCATGGATGCTGTAAGAGTTATCGCTGAGAAGATTGACCGCCAGGTATCCCTCTCCAACCCGGACTACGTTGTGTACGTCCGAAGCGTTAAACTATATCATAGGAGGCGGTACGCTACCATAACTGTAACGGCTCCCGATAAAATAATCGTGAGCAAGTCCGACAAGCCTTAACCACTACCTTACTCTTCCAACAGGGAAGACGTATACTGGCTTATATCCTTCGGGAAGCCTCAATACTTTGGAGACCTGGTCATCATCGAATGCGCCAACAGCAACGGTTCCCAAACCCATCTCAACCGATGCGAGATAGATGTTCTGGCCGATATGCCCAGCCTCGTTTAAAATGTACCGCCACCCTCTCTCTCCGTAGTAGCCTGTGGTTCTTTCAGCAACTGCTACGAGTATTATGTTAACCGGAGCGTTAAAAACCCATCTCTGCCCTAAACAGGCTTTCGCAAGCTCTCTCGACAAATCACCTTTCACAACCTCCACTAGCCCATTCTTCTCTGCACTGTAACGATAGACCCCGGGCTCAAGCCCTTCAACCCCATTGGTTTTAACGGACATGTATATTTCGTAAGGAAAGGTTGCGCCGGCTGATGGCGACGTCCTTCTCTCACATCCAGGCTCAACACAACCATATGCGTACCATAAAAGGTTTGACACCTCCTGTAGTGTGAGAGGTTCCTCCCTATAGCTTCGAACACTCTTCCTTTCCTTCAGCAATCTCCCCAGGCAGGTCTCGGTTTTCGGAGCGGGCAGGCTGATTTCACGCATCATAAATCCCACTGTTAGAGAATTTTGTGTTTAGGCGCAAATATTCATGACTCTTAAATTATTTTAAGACATCCATGGATAAAGATTATTGGAGGGGTTGAATATACGGCTTTCCGATATTTTCAGCGATGAAGCCATTAAGACACTGATAGATTTCCTCAGCAATCTCGAAAAGATTGCTAAAAGCTTCAGCAGCTCCCTCGATCTGTTGAACACTATGAGAGTTGGCGAGGCAAGGGTTCAGCTCGCAGAAGTCTTAAAGCTAGAGGAGAGGGGGAAGGAGATCAGGACTAGGCTTGAGGAGCTGATCGTTTCATCAAGGCTGGAGCCCTCTCTCAAGGAAGACTTGTTAAACTTCGTCATCAAGGCTGACGCCATAGGCGACCGCATCAAGGAGGCGGCTAGAGAGCTTACCATTCTCCCAATACTTGAGATTCCCGCGGAGATCCGCAACGGGATTATAGAGTTGAGCAAGCTGTCTATTACGGCTCTCCAGCAACTTGTGATGGCGGCGAAGAAAACGATGGAGGGAGATAACGCGAAAGCCCTTGAAGATGTAAAAATGATTAACAAGTATGAGGAGAGGGCTGATCAAATCGACCTGGCAAACAGGGGGTTGCTCATAACCCTGTCGGACAGGTTGAAGCCGGTTACCATGGCTATTTTGATACATGATTTAAACAAGGATTTAGAGGATAGTGTAGACGCCTGCCAAGTAGCAGGTGAGTATTTAAAACTGATCATCCTGACCTGGCTTGTCTGATTCGAACACCCCTTCGGGAGGAGTTTTCAAGCAATAATGTTTTATCCCCTACCAGCTAAATAATTATGGTGATGTGTATGAAGAAGCTTCTATACCCTATGCGCACTTACCTGGTGGTTTCAGGCAGGATCGGCGAGGAAGTAAACGTTATGACAGCCGACTGGGTAACCATGGTTTCTGCAGAACCCTTCATCATAGCTGTAGCAATATCTCCTAAAAGATACACTCACAAGCTCATAACCAAGTACAAGGAGTTCGTGGTTAGCGTACCAACAATTGAAATCCTTAGAGAAGTCTGGGTTTTCGGCTCCAAGAGCGGGCCGGGTAAACTATTCGAGGCAAGGGTTACGTTCGAGAAGCCTAGCGCCGTGAATGTTCCATTGATTAAAGGGGCCTCCGCGAATCTTGAATGCAAGGTTATAGGGATGCATGACTACGGGGATCACACACTCTTCATAGGCGAGGTGGTAGCGTACAAGTATGATGAAAGGGTTTACAGGGATGATGAGCCGAAGCCGGGCTCAGGCTTCATACTCCACATCGCGAGAGACAAGTTCACGGTGGAGGAGGGGTCAGTGATCACGCCTAAATAGGTTATAATACGGTGGGGATGAGAACCTCTTATATACCAGTTCACACCTTATTTTCAAATGTGAAGAATCATGTCTAGACCGGATTACTATAAATTCTTAAGCAGCAGGGCCAACCTTATTGAGCCAAGCCCTATAAGGGAGATGGTAAGCAAGATCGCGGTTAAATCCAAAACCAGGCAGGTCATATCCTTCGCAGCCGGCGAGCCCGATCCCGATGTAATACCAAGGGAGTTGTACGCAGAGCTCTCCTCAGAGCTTTTCAGAAAGATAAGGATAATAGGCAACTACTCACCAGCTGACGGAGTCATAGACTTGAAGAACGAGATAGCTGGGTTCATGAAGGAGTTTGATGGTATTACTACGAGCCCTGAGAACATAGTTGTCACCCTCGGAGGATCCCAGGCTATCGACCTAATAGGGAGGCTCCTGCTAGACCCCGGAGATATCGTGCTGACCGAGAACCCATCCTACGTTAACACTCTCCTAGTCTGGAGACACTACGGCGTTCAGATTCACGGCGTGCCAATGGATGATCAAGGGCTTATACCGGAGGAGCTGGAGAAGGCTCTTTCAAAGCTGAGTAAGGAGGGGAAGAAGGTTAAACTGCTCTATACTATTCCAACAGGGCAGAACCCTTCAGGGCTGACGCTAGCGCCTGAAAGGAGGAAGCATGTGCTCGAGATAGCGAGCAAGTACGATATCCTTGTGGTGGAGGACACAGCGTACAACCATCTTCTCTACGAGCCTATCGATGTTAAAACGTTAAGATCCATGGATAAGGAGGGCAGGGTGCTCTACGTTGGGTCCTTCAGCAAGGTCCTGGGCACCGGGCTGAGGATTGGCTGGCTGGAGGCCCCGCCGGAGATTATCGAGAAGGCTAAGATGGCTAAGGGGCCAATGGACATGTGCCCCCCGGTTCCAATGCAATACCTGGTTCTAGAGGTGTTGAGGAACAAGGTGTTCAAGCACGTGAAGGAGAAGGCCATTGAAACCTACAGGTTGAAGCGCGACCTGATGATTAAGGCGATAGAGAGTTATCTCCCAGGGATCAAGTACACACGCCCCGTGGCGGGAATGTTCGTACTGATATGGCTGCCTAGAGGGATTATGGCGGCACAGTTCACCGAAGCCTTACTCGAAAAATATGATGTCGCGGCAATCCCTGCAACACCATTCTACACCGACGAATCAGGCAGGAGTGTCGTGAGGCTCAACTTCTCAATGGCTAAGACAGAGCTTATCGACGAGGGTATTAGACGTATAGGTGAGCTTTTAAAAGAGCTTACCGCCTAAGCTTCCTTTTTTTTCAAATGAAAACGCTTGCAATACTTGACACTATCAGCGGGCCGTTTAAGTCGACGAAAGTAGTCATCAACGGGAAAACCAGGTTATCCGGGTTCCAGCCTCTTCTAAAAGAAACCTGTGTCAGGTAGAAAGTGAACAGTGAGGAAACAGTGAAGAGGAGGGGGAAGGATAATCCTACGACAAGAACGCCCATTCCAATGTTGAAGAGGCTTGTCAAGGTTAAACCGGAGACTACCAGCATGCTCAGCAGTATTGCTGTGAAGGTTGCGAATGCAACATTTTTCAAGTCACCAGCATACTCGCGGAGGGAGTTTTCAACGCCAAGATGGAGCTTCACGTTTAAAGAATTCCCTAGAACACCCATCCCAGCACCTATTAAAGCATTGAACGCTGGGAGTGAGCCAAGTATTAACGGGAGTCTAGCAAGAACCGAGGCCCTTGCCGCAAGCGCCAGGCCTCCCAGGCTGCTGCCAAAAGATGCTGCAACAGATGATGCAGTGTTCTCCAGCATGGTTCTCAGCTCCCCAGCCCTCCACACGGCGATGGAAGAGAAGGCTGCGAGAGCACCCAGCGAGGAGACGATTAGTATCTCGAAATCATGTGGTATTGCTTGGAAAAGGGTTGAAACAGTGATGAATGTGAAAGGAGTTAAGGCATCCCCAACTCCTGTGACAATTGTTGCAACGAAATCCGTGGGGTCCCTACCTGTTTTAAACAAGAGTATTATTGAAACCGTGGTTACCGGTGTGAGGATGAAATACACTATTGTGCTGGAGGCCAGGGATATGAATAAAAGGGTGAGTAAGCCAGGGGATTCAATCCCCAGTGAAGCCGAGATAGCGTAGGACAGCAATGCTATGATGAGGGAGGCGGTTATGGTGACGGAGTAGCTGATTAACACGTTGTAGAGGTTGTATCTTGAGAGAACCCTGGGCTCTGCTTCACCGACGTGGAGGGCTGTTGTAAGCCTGTAGCCGAGAGCCCCGTACACGTCTCCACGGAGATCCATTAAGCCAGGTATCAGCATCAGGAAGACCGGGTATAAGGTGAGGATTTCAACACTTGTCTGCAGGGTCAGGCCTGCCAGTACCTCGCCAACGCCCAGCGCCCCCAGTGATACTAGAAGCCTTCGCACCCTCTTGTTCAGCAAACTTATCGCCCATGGCTGCTTATCAACGCTCCCACGCGTTTATCCTTGATATAAATAATCGCAACTCTTATATAACTCCTTTCTTAAAACCTCTACAAGAGTTTAAAAACCATTAATCCATAGTATTAGATGTGTTTGAGGAATCCCTGTTGAGCCAGCGAATCCCGCCTGACATTCACAGGCTACTCCATGAGAAACCAATCAAGATCACCTATCGGGCTAAGCCGGTTAGGGAGGTTTTAAACAGCATTTGGCTTCAATCGGACATAGCACTCGACCTCGCATTCTACTCCTACTTCGCCCGCGACCAGGACACGGCTAGGCTAGTCCTCGAGATAAACAGGAGTATTGACGAGCTACTGGGCCAGTTCATCCTTCACACGAGCCTAGCATACGGGAGGAGCAGGGAGGGTGGTTTCGCAGTCCTTCTAGCACACTACTATGCTTCATCAATGGACGCTATCGTAGACTCGGTTAAAGACATCGTGTACATGCTTCTAACAGGCTACGACACACTCGTCACCTACGAGAACATACTCTACTACACTGATGGAGAGGTCATAGCCCCCTACACGCTCACCGAGGATGTCAAGGTAGTGGATATCACGGACAAGTACCCGCTGGACGTGATCCTCGTAGCCAAGGATGGGAAGTGGAGGATCGCGCCTGGACTGGGCGAGAAGGTTTCAAAAGGAAGCAGGATCTACCTGAGAGGGTTCAAGGAGAACGTGTACAGGTTCCTCAGGGACAAGGGGTTGGAAACCGTTGAAAAGCCTCTCGACCACAAGGAGGCTGAGCAACTGGTCAAGGGTATTGTCGAGCTGAAGGATTTCACAAGGCTAATGGTAGACCTGGCACACTACGCCCTCATGGAGGCGAACCCCGGGATCATCCAGGAGGTGGAGGACCTGGAGGTTTACGTTGACTGGAAACACCTCCAAGTCCTCAACACCCTGAGAGAGTGTTTCGGAAAAATAGACTCAGCTACACACGTAGGGTTCACAACCATGCTGAAAGAGCTGGAGGACGTGGCCGACGCCAGCAATACTATAAGCCACATAACAATGATGATAGGGGAAACCCCCGGGGAATACTACGAGGTCTTCAAGAAAGTATTCGAAACCATTGGTGAAACCCTTAGAACAGTCACTGTTGTAAAAGAGGTTGAGCTGGACAAGCTAACCCTGTGGCTCAGGAAATACGGGGGCTCAGTATTGGCTGTGAAAAGCGGCTCGGAATGGATAGCCCACCCCCTCGCTAAAAGCCTCATGCTAAAGCCAGGGGATAAGATAATACTAGCCCACCAGTCAGAGTTCACAGACGAGGTAAACACGATACTCTCGAAAATATCGTGAAAAACTAATTAAATAATCGATGAAGAGTAACCCATCCATATCAAAACCTTTTTAACATAAAACGCTAATAATATATCGTTGGTGTAACAACCTATGAAAGCAATCTCCCCAGTCATAGCCACAGTCATAATCGTAGCAGTAGCAATAGCAATTTCAATCGCAGTAGCACTATGGCTAACAGGCATAGTGGGAGGATTCACCACAGTAGAAAACCTTCAAATAACCTACGCCTACGCCAATAAGACGAATGGTGGGTCGTGGACAGTCGAGTTAAAAGTTGAAAACAAAGGCACGGCGACAGCAACAATTGACGCAGTGTTCGTAAATGGTATACCTCTCAGTTCTGGTGTTACAATTAACGATAGCAGTATTCCTTACACAGTTCCGGCGGGTAGCTTTGCAACCGTAAAAATAACTTTGAGCGAGAGCGGCTATTCGTCTGGCCAGCAGGTTGAGATTAAGTTGCACACTGCTAGCGGTAAGGAGTATCCGAAAATGGTTACCCTGCCATAATCTTTTTTTACCCTGATTTTCCCATTTAGGTGTTTTGCGTGCGGGCTTTAAGCCCCTTGGTTGCTACGGTTATTTTGGTTTCCGTGGCGATTGCTGTTTCCGTGGCTTTTGCGCTCTGGGCTTCTAATATTGTGAGCGTGGAGTCTAACAGGGATTTGGAGATCATTTCTTCATACAATGAGCCAGCAGGAGATGGGTGGAGTGTCACGGTTATTGTTAAAAATATTGGGACAAGGTCGACAAGCATTACCAGGGTAATGATTAATCACAGGGTTTGCGACATCATCGTGGAGTTCGACGGGCCCAGGGGCAGGGCTTTATACCCGGCTGGGGAGGCTGGGTATTATTTAGCCCCTGGCGAGCAGGTTGTTTTAAAGTTTAAGCTTAAGAGCCAGGAGTCCTGCAACATGTTTTTTACCCCAGGACAGATGGTTGAGATAACGATTTTAACCTCGACTGGGATGGAGTACCCGCAGAGTATTCAGCTCAATTAATTTTTACATCAAGCCCATTCTTATCCATTTACACAAGATTTAAATAATACTATATTAAATACTTTGAATGGTGGTGATCGTGAATAAAGCGTTAGCGGTGACGATTCTATCAATCACATCGCTACTTGCCCTGCTGATCGGCTTATGGTACAGCAACGTGTTCGCATACACCGGGGGCTTTCCAACATACGACTACAGGGTATACGCGATCGCTAAGAAAGACGGAGGGTTCGATCTAACCTTAATCGTCACAAATAAGGGAACAGGCGACCTCGAAATCCACGGGTACTATTTAAACGGCTTGAAATGTGAGTTTAGAACATATGTTATTGTTAACGATACTGTTGTCGAGAAGGAGTTGCCGGTTACAGTGCCCCCGGGCGAGAGCCAGGAGATAGCTATTCCTTTAAGAAACGATAATGACTGCAACCTGAGCTTCTTGTCAGGGCAGATCATAGAGCTTATTCTCGAGACGAACACGCCGGTGCAGTATCGAAACCTCATCACGCTTCCTTAGACAAGAAGGGATAAGGCTATCGCTGAAACCCCCGCGTACAGCAGTATATCCCTCCCGCTCAACAACCGGGTTTTAACCGGGGCTGGCGTACCGTAGATAAGGAGGGTTTCGCTAACGCTTCTCGCAGTGCTCATAGCGTGTAGCAGTAGAGGGTTAAGTATTCTTGTGAAGTATTTGCCACCGTATTTTATTCGAACCGATAACAATGCCTCGCTGAAGGCTCTAAGGGTGAGGGGGAGCTGTATCATGGATAAGGCCAGGATTTTCGCAAAACCATCCGCCCCGGTTGATGAGAAGAGGTAAACCCATTCCTCGATACCCACCCACTGAAACAGGAGGATGGCGGCGAAAGCGATGGCTGAAAGCCTCAGCGCACCTGTCAGGACGTTTTCAATGCTGATAGGCGTCAAACCTGTGGCGAGTGCCAACACGTTTATGAGTAAACCCAGGAGTATGAACAGCAGGATTAGCTGAACCCCTTTTAAAAGCCTGGCCAGGCCCGAGTTGTATGCGATGAGACCGCTCGTGAACGCGAGTGAGAATGCGTAGAAGAGTGTTGAAGAATCCTTTCTCACGATCGCGGCCAGCAGGGATAAAAGGATGAGTGTTAACGGGACCGCGAGCCTCGCCGCCAGGCCAAACCCTTTTGCACGAGGCTTCGTCACCAACAGCTCGGCTAGATCTCTGATCACTCCTCAACACCTATCAACAGCTTGGCAAGCTCAATGCTGAACACCGCGTTCAAAGGCTTCTCCAAGGCTTTAGCCGGCTTCAAACCCCCGTTCTCAAGCACCATAAGCCTCCAGTTATTTAAAAGGCTGGTGAACTCCCTACTGCTCGTTGTCAAAAGCTTCGCGGAAGGTGTTTCCGAGAGAAGCCTAACTAGGTTGAATCTGTCAACGTAGGTTAGCCCGCTGAAAGGCTCGTCCAGCAGGATCAGGTCCGGCTTAACCGTTCTTGAAGCGAGCAGGACTGCCGCCTTAACCATTTGCCCATGAGACAGCTTGCTCGGAGGCTTGTCAGGGTTCAACCCCTCCTTTAATAGTGCTTTCAAAGCCTCCTGAACGCAGGCCTCGCCGCCACCGTAGGATTCGCACAGCCTTACAGCCTCCTCCCTGAGGCTTCCCTCCGTGTAGAACAAGTGGATTAGCTGCGGGATATATATGAAGCGGCCTTTTACATCAACCCTGCCCTTCCACGGCTTCAAATACCCTGTTATAAGCTTGAGAAGAGTTGTCTTGCCAGTCCCGTTCAACCCTATTATTGCAACACCCTCGCCTCTCCTGAGCTCTAGGCTGGTATTGTTCAACACGGGCTCATTGTAGCCGAATGACACGTTCTCCAGCTTGAGAACCACTTCTCCAAGCCCTCCCCGATCAGATTGCTGAGCCAGGGTTGTTCTAAGGGTTTTCCTCGCTGCAGTCCTGAATAGTGCTGTTAAATCCGCTTCTTCAATCCGCCCGTTTCTCAGGGCGAACACCTTGTCGAAAAACCTGATCACCCTGTTGAAGCGGTGCTCAAAAACAATAATGGTTTTACCAAGCCTTTTCAAAAGGTGTAGCATGTCGAGAAACTCGTCAACACCTTTATCATCCAGCCACATGAACGGCTCGTCGAAAACCAGCACCTCAGGATCTGGTATGAGGGCTTTCCCGGTCGCGGCCCGCCTCGCCTGGCCTCCGGAAAGGTTGAAGAAGTAGCAGTTGCGTAGCTCGCGAAGGTTGAAGCGTGTAAGGGTTTTCTCAACAACCTGCTTCTCGAACCTCTCACCGTAAACCTTTCTCGCGTAATCCCTGTAGTCATCCTCAAGGATGAAGTTAAGAAAGTGGATGTAAGGGTTTTGGGATACAACGTGGATTTTCAACCCGAGGCTGAAGGGGTCAAGTCCTAAGGCTTCAACACCGTTAACCTTGTACGAGCCTTTCACCTCCACCCCGTAGATGGGTCCTGCGGTTCCGTTTAAAACCCTCGCCAGGGTTGTCTTACCGGAGCCTGTTGCCCCTACTACGAGAACCGACTCCCCCTTGTGAACGATCAGGTTCAACCCTTTCAGAACCCATTCTCCACCACTATACCTAGCCCACAAATCCTCTAGCTCTACCGCTACATTACTGCTCATACAGTATACCCGTTTTCAACAAGTATTCTACAACGTATATCGCGGCCAGGCTTATTGGCATGGCAATCGTTAGGTTGAACACGTCGATAAGGATCACAATGCTGTAGACGTATGAGAGGGCTGACTCGTAGCTCATCCCGTATGAGTATACAAGCCAGTAAGGCGTTACGATAATGTTGAACAAGTGCATTACTGAAACCCTGCTCAACGCGGCTACCCCGGTTGAAGCAGGGATGGCTAACCTCCTCCGGGATCTGAACTTTCTGTACAGGTAGATCAACGGAATGATTGTTGAAGCCTCAGCGACAACCTTCATAACCATGCCCATGAAGTCTGCCCCGAGGGCAACAGACACCAGGTAGTAGACGGGGAGCGAGTATGCTAGAAGGCCCCATCCCATGTATCCTAGGATTGCTAACGGGACTCCCGAGGCATCGTACTTCAGCCAGGTTAACAAGGGGAACGGTATTTCAAGAAACCTTAGAATAACTGCTAAGGCTGTAAGCGTGGAAATGTAAGCTATAGTCTTGTATCGAACCTGGCTCATCAGCATACACCATTGATTTATTGAGCATGCTCGGGAGGTTATAATGCTTAACTACTCGTAAGCTACGTCTGTTACCACGCTGAACCTGTCAGCAGCCAGCACCACGCCTATAGCAATAAGGGTCAGCACTGCGGAAGCATACACGGAGTAGTTGATGTACTTTAATGTTTCAACCTGGCCTCTCCAAATACTGAACGATACACTTACCTCTTTGGTTTCATCGAGAAATGCCTCCCCGCTCGCGGTTATTATTACAAAATAGCTTCTCATGCTTCCCTTGAAAACCTCCACCAAGCCGTTTTCATCGTAAACGACTTCATCAATGTAAAGATTTACAGGTGTTCTAACACCGTGGATTTCAACGAAATACCTGGGTATTGACCTGTTTGTTATCGACCGGCCGGCAAGCTCGGGGTTGGCGAGGAGGCCTGCTGGGTGGAGCCTGTTCACGACGAATCTCACAGTGTCCACAGGGCTTTGTGAAACGATCCAGGAGCCCTCCCTGCTGTAAAGAATCACCGTGTCGTTCACCCCTCCAGCCTCAATGCTCAGCGAGTACACGCTTGTCATTTCCTTATTCGTCTCCCATGAAATGTAGAAGCCTGCTAGGAGTGCGAAAAGAAGGATTGTTACAAGTATCTTGGTCCCCGCCCCTAGCGTGTAGAACTTCCTGGGGAAAACACCTATTGAGTGGAGGTATTCCTCTAGAGGGCTTGTCAACCGGGTTTTCAACCGGTTTATCGGCCCAGAGGCTATTAGCCAGACTGCGGCCACGCCTGCTACGAAGCCTCCTGCATGCGCGAAATATGCCACTCCGCCGAGGTTTAAATATCCGTATATCACCTGCTCCGCGAACCATATCAGCAGGTAGATTGATGAGGGCAGTGGAAGGCATATTGGGAGGAAGAAAAAGAACATGCAAAGCGAAACCCTGGTGTGCGGGAATAGGATGAAGAATGCTCCCAGGACCGCGCTTATAGCTCCTGAAGCCCCTACTGCAGGTATGACGAGGGCTTCATAGCCTCCTATAGGGATTAAAGCAATGTGGAACAGGACTGCGCCTAACCCGCCTATGAAATATAGGATGAGAAATCTGAGAGAGCCTGTCACAGCCTCAACGCTCTTCCCGAACAAGTAGAGGAAGAGCATGTTGAATAATATGTGGAACAAGTCTGCATGGATGAACATGCTGGTAAAGATTCTTTTAACACCGTCGAGCGTTGGGAGAAGCAGTGGGTTGAATCCGTAGGTGTAGATGTAGTAGGGATCTGTTTGCAGGAAAGACCTGGCCCTGCTAGTGTAGAAGTAAACAGCCAAGTTGGCAAGGACTAGCAGTATTGTCACTACGGGACGCTTTTTCAAGTATCTAACAGGTTGCTCCGGGACAACAACCATTGAAGAGTTCAACCCCAGTTAAATCCAGTATTTAATAGCCATCGTTAGAATTTAAACATGTATACAGAGCCGGAGTACATGAATAGGCGTGTGTCAGCTGTCTTAGCAGGGTTAGTCCTGATCGCGGCAATAATCCTCGCATCCCTCCTCATTCTTAACCTTGAACAAGCTCCAGGCACAACTTCAACGCTTACAACGACTACCACGTTAACCACCCCTGCCACCGAGACTACTACCACTCAGGCGAAGCATTACGAAGACGTGTATGTTTCACTGGTGATTGAGCAGTTAAAATGCCAGCCTCCTAAAGCACCGGTCTACTTTAGATTCACCCCGTTCCCTAATGAGACCATTACCACCGTCTCCGTAGCCGGCGACTTCACAGGCTGGACCCCTCACGACATGTCAAGGCTTGACAACGGAACATGGATGGCTCTATTCTGCGTAACACCTGGGACAGTAGTTTACAAGTACTTGATCAACGGGGCTTGGGTAAAAGACATGTCAACCGGCCACTACGGGCTCCCAGTGGATCCTGAGGCACAGGGCTTCGTCGACGACGGCTTTGGCGGGAAAAACGCTGTCAGACAAGTCTCGTTCCCAACAGACACCAGGTTTTTCATCCACATCGATGACGACCCGGTGTACCTGTCGCTTGCGGATGAAATGCTGGTGGCTAGACTGTTCACGTCTAACATTGGTGATGTCTTAGTATACGTGGTCGCGGGGGAGCAGCAGTATAGGATGAAGAAGCAGATGTGGACGGATTACACTGTAGTGTGGTATAGAGAGATGCCTTTCAGTGAGACCATGCAATACTTCTTCATAATCGATTACGGCGACCATGGTTTGAGAATATTTAAAGACCCTGTGAACAAGTACTTCAACGGCAATGCTACATCGTTTTTTAAACAAGTATCATGGGTTAGGGAAGCTGTGGGTTATCAGATTTTCCCGGACAGGTTCTACAACGGCGACCCCTCTAACGATCTGCGAGGCAATGAAACAGACGAGTTATGGCTTAACGAGCTTGCGGGAGGGTTGAAGCCAGTGTTCTCCAACTGGAGCGACCCAATCACCAGTATTTCGGTGGGGATTTAGCAGGGGGGTTCTAGCAAAACTCGACTACTTGGACAGCCTCGGCGTTAAGATGATTTACTTCAACCCAATATTCCTCTCCGGTAGCGTACACGGTTACGATACCTACGATTACTTCATCATTGATCCCAAGTACGGGAATGAAACAGTTTTGAGAGCTCTCCTAGACGAGGCTCACAGGCGCGGTATTAAGGTGATTTTCGACTTCGTTCCCAACCATGTCGGCATAGGCTTCTGGGCGTTCCAGGATGTCTACAGGAATGGTCCGCAGAGCCCCTACTGGAACTGGTTCATCATTAAGAAGTGGCCTTTTAAGCTCGGTGATGGAAGCGCTTATGAGTGCTAATGGGGTATTGGAAGCCTTCCCAAGCTCAACCATTCAATCCCAGAGGTGAAGCAATACCTTTTCAGTGTAGCCCTTCACTGGCTTGAATTCGGCTTCGACGGGTTGAGAATAGATGTCCCCCTCGACGTGCTTGATGCTGAGAATTTCTACAGGGAGTTAAGGATTCTCATCAAGCAACGTTATCCAGACGCATACATCGTGGCCGAGATCTGGACTCTAAGCCCTGAATGGCTTAAAGGCAGGCACTTCGATAGTTTAATGAACTACGCGCTCGGGAGAGACATCCTGCTACAGTACGCGGCTGGGAGGAAGAGCGGCGACCAGGTGTTTAGAGAGCTCTACAGCTACTATTCTCAAATCCCCGTAAGTGTCGCCGGAATGAGCTTCAACATCATAGGGTCGCACGATACCTCGAAGATTCTGACAGACCTTGGAGGAGGGAGGCTTGGCTCAACACCGACAAACGAGTCTATAAGGAGGCTGAGGCTCCTCGTCACTCTTCAGTTCACGGTTCCGGGCATGCCCGTTGTTTTCCAGGGGGATGAGAGGGGGATCCTGGGATCGTCCAGCTATTATGATGAGCACAGGTATCCGATTCAGTGGGATAAGATAATACCCGAGGTTTTCGACTACTATTTGAGAATGTCGTGGATTAAAAAACATTCCGGCGTTGAAAACCAGCATTATTTCCCTTTACGCCTCGAACGGGCCGGTGATAGCATTCTTCAGAGGGTATGATAACGAGGTATTAGTGGTTGCAAACAACAATCTGGATTCAACAATATTCTCTCTTCCAACTGCTAAATGGATGGTGCTGTATCCTGGTGAGGCAAGAATTGTTGAGGGGGAGTTAGTTGTCGAGGGCTTGACAGGCATGGTTTTAGCGAGATATGATTATGCTCTCTCCCTCGGCTTAATCGGTTGAGTGGTCATAATCTATCCTCATATCCGGCTCTAGGTGAACCGTTACCTCCCATCCAAGCTTGTTTCTAACTGCTTCCTCAATCAGCGTGGCTATTCTGTGAGCTTCCTCCAGGCTGATCCTCGGGTCAAGCCTAAGGTGAAGGGTTATCTCAACATGAGCCCCGTACTCGTGGATGTGTATGTGGTGGAGGTCTCTCGCCTGGGGGGCTACTGATGATACTATCTTCATCAACTCATCCTCTTCAACAGGCAGGGGGCTTCGCCCCATTAACAGGTTTGAAGCAGTCTTGATAAGCCCCCAGGCTAAGTAGACGATAAGCCCGGACACTATTAAACCGAGAACCCCGTCCACCCACCAGTAGGTTTCACCTAACAGTAAACCAGCAATTATTAAAAGAGATGCTATCGCGTCGCTCCTGTGATGCCACGCGTCTGCTTTAACACTGCTCATTTCATGCTTTTCCCCTAATCGCTCAGCCCATCTTGCAAGCAACTCTTTTGAAACAGCTGATAAAGCCATAACGCCGAGTGCTATGCTTGAAAACGTTAGTGATTCCCGGCTGAGAAGCTTTTCAAGGCTTTGCTTGAAAAACTCGTATCCCACTATGCCGAGCATTGTGGCGATCACGATTGTTGCTATGGTTTCAATTCTCTGATGGCCGAAAGGATGCTCCTTGTCAGGTGGTTTAAAACCTAGTTCAACCCCTATTAAGACCACTATTGATGTTAAACTATCTGATAAAGTGTGGAACGCGTCGGCCATTAAAGCTACCGAGCTGGAGATCAGTGCAGCGTAGTATTTGAGCGCGAAGAGAATAGTGTTTAAAAGTATTGAGACAACCGCTTCAAGATACCCAGCCCTTCTCCTCGCCTGGTCGCTCCGGCTCATGTCATCCCCCTTTGAAAACCCTGCTAAGCCTTATGCTTGAGTCCTGGCATAAAACCTCATCGCTGGAGAGCAGTCTCTCCTCCAGCCTTGCAACCACGGATTCACGCTGAACACTTGCTTCAACGTTTTTGAAGAAATCAGCTAAGATCTTCTCAACCTTAACGCAATCCTCGTAGTTAAAGCATAGTGTTCCTTCATCAACCCATGTTGCCTTCACGCAGATCTCCGGCAAAGCCGAACCCTACTCTCGAACCTGGTTCAATAGAGGCGCGAATTCTCCAAGACCTAGTGCTCTGAGAGTTTCCTCTGTAGGAATACCTCTCTCATCCCACCCTATTTCAGCATAGTACTTCTTCTTCAACTCCTCCACCTCATCTCTTCCGATGGAGCTTCCTCTGTAGGGTCCTGTTGGAAGGGGTTCGTAGAACCGAGGCGGGTTGTCATCGTCTCTTACACCCCACTCAGCGTCAGGCCCTCCCAGCGATAGGAGCAGTCTTTGCAGAGTGATTATCCTTCTCCCTATGCTGTAGAATTCGTTGAGATTCAAACCCCAGCCTGTTATGATGTTCAAGTATTCTAGGAGTCCTTTGTCGTCAAGCACTGTGAACATGCATACAACACCGCTGTCGAGAATAGCGTACCAGGTCTCCGACTCGGTCGAGTCAACCGGGAATCCTGCCACGCTGGTGTGGTCGCCGCCCTGGGCTGAGAGAGCGTAAGAGATTGGCTGGGGGTAGTCTCTCCTGCTTCTAACGCCGTGTGCTCCTACAGTAATGCCTTTAACCTGCACAGCGTACCTTGTCAGGTCCACTCCCTTCTGCTCAGAGAGAATCCTGGCAGCCCTGTATGTACCCTCAGCCAACACCTCCCCTATGCCTCTCCGATGGGCTATATCCCTCATCAATCTAGCTAAGCATTCCACATCGCCCCATTTCAACTCATAGCCTACTTCATCCCTCGTTAAGACCCCTTTTTCGTAAAGCTCAATAGCAAATCCCATGACGTTGCCTGTTTGAATCCCGCAGAGCCCTAGCTCGTCAGCCAGGCTCGAGAGTAGGACAGTCTCCTTAGGGTTGAAAACACCGAGGTTGCTGCCTAGGTAAGCAGCCATTTCATAATCCGGGTTATCAGTAACGTATACTTCTCCTTCACGTTTCACAAGGCTCAGCTTCATGCATGCTACTGGGCATCCCCAATCAGCCCACGGATTCTTCACCCACGTCTCCAGCTCAAACCCAACGTGGGAGAAGTTTTTCACATCATGCCACTCCTCCTGCCAATTCCTCACCGGCATGCTGCTCAAGTAGTAACCAGTGTACCATGTTCCCTCAGTAGTGCCCCACTGCCTGAACCTTTTCATCCTCTCCCTAACGTTTCTAAGAGTGCTCCTGAAAAGGCTGCTCAAGGATTCGGGATCGTATATTGAAGGGAGGCTACCGTACCCTTTAACCGCTATAGCCTTCACCTTCTTAACGCCCATCACTGCACCGTAGCCTCCGTAACCAGCTGCATGCGCCAGCTTCGACATAACAGCTGCTGTCCTAACCTTGTTCTCCCCTGCCGGGCCTATGTAGACGAAGGGTGTACCGGGTTCTCCGTTAACGTCCTCTTTTAAAATACTGTGGAATTTCTTGATGAGTTTCAAGCCTCCAAGACCCCATATGTCAGAGGCATCTCGCAAGTGGACTCTTCCGTTTTCAACGTAAATGTAGCAGGGTTTTTCACAGCCACCCTTTAAGACAAGCCCGTCGAACCCTGAAGCTTTAAGCTCAACGGCGACCTCGCTTGAAACTACGCTCCCCACCACGCTGTTAGACTGCGGCGACTTCCCTGTGACGCTGAGCTTGACGCCCGGGTAGTATCCAGTCAGCGGCCCGGTTAACAGCATGAGCGGGTTCTCAGGGGATAACGGGTCTAGCAGTCTCCACTTCTCCCCGTACTTCTTGGCTAGCAGGTAGGTTGCAAGCCCTCTCCCGCCGAGAAACATCCTGTATGCTTTCTCAGGTATCTCGAGAACGTGTGCAACCCCGGTTGCTAAGTCAACCTCTAACAGCCTGCCCCAGAAACCTTTCACTCAGCCTCACCCATCATCTTAACCAGTAGCTTCGTCGAGGCTTCCTCAGGCTTTACCAAGTAGTTTTTAACAACTCCTCCTTCAGGCTTGTTAACCAGTTGTAGAGCGTGATAACCCATTTCACTACATACTTTCACACACTCCGGCTCCCCGTTGCACAGGTTGCATATGATTACCCCTTGTTTGCCCGGGAGAATCCTTGGTATGTTTCCAGGGCATGCCGTGACGCATGCTCCGCACATGGTGCACTTCTCCTTGTCAACCAAGACTTCCCCGTGCTCGCCCACGCTTAACGCTTGGAACGGGCATGAGGAGACACAGGGGTAGTCGTCGCATTGAACACATAAGGAGATGACGGGCAGCCCCGGAATTATCTCGTAAACCCTTATCCGCGCGGCTTCAGGCCAAACCATGTTCTCATGCTTTAAAGAACACACTATTTCGCAAAGCTTGCAGGAGGAGCATTTGGAGAAGTCCCTTAAAATCCAGATAGGCATTATACATCTCCAGCAATTATTATTTTTAAAAGCATATTATTAAAAAGATTTATTCCAATTATATAAAATGGTGGAAAAATGGATCCATTCACACTACTTATAATTCTAGCGATAGTATTATTCATCGGGATTCCACTACTTTCAGCCAGCATTAAGATTATAAGAGAGTATGAGAGAGCTGTTGTTTTCAGGCTTGGAAGGCTTTTGGGCGCCAAGGGCCCTGGAATAATAGTCATCATCCCGTTCTTCGATAATTTGGCGAAAGTGGATTTAAGACTGGTCTCGGTTGACGTTCCAAAGCAGGAGATAATCACCAGGGATAACGTCAGCGTGAAGGTTGACGCTGTCATCTACTACAGAGTGATAGACCCTGTCGCAGCGATAACCAAGGTGGCTAATTTCCATTACAGCGTGAGCCTGCTCGGTCAAACCGTGCTGAGGGACGTGCTGGGGCAGGCTGAACTGGATGATCTCTTATCCAGGAGGGAAGAACTGAACAAGAAGATTTCAGGCATCCTGGACGAGATGACAATGCCCTGGGGTATCAAGATCTCGGCCGTTACGATCAAGTCGGTCGAGCTCCCCGAGGAGTTGATGAGGGCGATGGCAAAGCAGGCTGAGGCAGAGAGGTGGAGAAGAGCAAGAATTATAGAGGCTGAGGGCGAGAGGCAGGCGTCTCAAATCCTCGGCGAGGCTGCGAGAGTCTACGAGGAGCATCCAACCGCTCTAAGGCTTAGAGAGCTTCAGACGTTGATAGAGGTTGCGAGGGAGAAGGCGCTGATAGTGGTTACGGAGACCGGGGCGTCGTCAACAGGGGTGTCGATCGCTTCTTACAAGGCGATTAAAGAGTTCGAGAAGAAGCAGGGAGGATGAAGACATCCTTGAAGAGGAGTAGGCTTCAACTGTTTTTTACGACCTACATATTCATTCTCGCATTCACAATCATAGCGGTTGGTTTCACGCTGAAAACTGCTTCTAGCGAGAGAATTACCTCAGCCGTGATGTTCACTATTGAGGCACCATGGGACACTATTGACGATGGAGTCAAGGAATGCTTTATCGACGCTCTTAGATATGCGGAGAGTAAAGGTGTGGTTTTCATCTACAGAGTTGACTCCTACGGGGGCTATCTTGACGCGGGTTTCGAGATAGGGGATGCTGCTTTAAACTCCAAGGTTCCAACCATCGCTTATGTTCACCGTAACAAGGCTTTGAGCGCTGGTACATTGATAATACTGCCAGCAGACATACTGGCTGTTCAAAAATACTCTATAATAGGGGCTATGCAACCAATCACCGTTAACCCTGTCACAGGTGAGATAGTATATATTAACGAGTCAAAAGTGTTGAACCCTATTATAAAGAGGGCTGAGGCATACTCTTCCCGCGCAGGAAGAAACGTTACAGCCGTAGAACTCTTCATTAAGCAGGCCCTCGTCCTCAATTCAACAGAGGCGCTTCTAAACAACGTAGCCGACTACGAGGTGTCAAGCCTTGAGGAATTGCTTGAAAAGGTAAACGGCCGCACCGTGGTGGTTAACGGTGTTGAATACGTGATAGATGTGAAGCCGTATATGATTGAAGAATACTCGTGCAGTGTAAGGTCGCGGCTGATTTCACTCCTCATGAACTCATACGTGGCAAACGTTTTCGTAACAATAGGCTTGCTTGGAACAATTTTCGCGCTTGTCTCAGGGAAGCTTGCTGTTCTACCTATCACACTCCTCTTCCTCTTACTCGGACTGGTCTCCGTTGGAGTGAGCGCTAACTTCATATCAATATTTCTCATCATACTGGGGGCGGTTCTCCTGGCTGTCGAGCTGTTCGTGATACCTGGGTTCGGGATAGTGGGTATAAGCGGGATTCTCCTACTAGCCTTTGGTTTCGCCCTTCTCCCTGCCTACATCCCCACAGGGGTTTCCCCCTCCCTGGAATATATTAATACCGTGAGAACAATTATTATAGTGGTAACAGCGTTTTTAGCAAGCGTTTTTTCCGTTATGATTTACAAGGTGGTTAAGGTGAGGAAGAAGAAGCCGGTCGAGTTCACTCCTGCGGGAAAAAGAGGGAGAACAGTGGATTGGTTGAGGCCCGGAGAGACGGGTTTTGTCAAGGTTGAGGGAGAGTATTGGAGAGCAGTGTCTGACGAGGTTATACCGCCGGAGACTGAAGTGATTGTTGTCGAAATGCTTGAAACCGGTGTTTTAAAAGTTAAAAAGGCAACATAGTTTAAATGATTAAGTAAATTTTAACAGATATTACCATCAGATTTTCATTGTTAAGTTTAAATAATTGTTATATAGTATTTTGAACTGGGAGTGCATATGAGTTTCACGAGGATGTACAGGGCCTTATTCATTGATACGAGTTCGAGGAAGCACTGGGTTGAAGAATTCCCGTTGAACAAAGTGTTCAGCCCAATATCTCTAGCGTTGAAACTGCACATGGAAAGATATAAGACATGGAGCAAGCCGGTGTACGATCCAAGTAATGCTCTCATCCTTGGAACAGGCTTGTTCGCAGGCAGCAAGCTCTATGGTGTTCACAGATTCATAGCAGTGTTCAGAAGCCCTTTAACCAAGGGCCTTCACGCCTCGGCCATGGGGGGAGCCGCCTACCAGTTCAACGTGAACGCTGACGCAATAGTCGTGGTCGGAAAGAGCGAGAAACCGTTAATCCTCAAGATATATGATGAGGGAGACGGGAACCCCAGGGTTGAGTTTCACGAGATTCCAGAGGAAATGCTCGTAAACATATGGAAGGGTTACGGAGGGTTTAAAGGAATTTACGCTCTACAGGCATACCTGAGCGATCTTTTCAAGGATTTCTACGAGGCTTTTAACGGTAGGAGTATACTAGTAGGTCCAGCAGCAAAGAACACTAACATAGGGGCTCTCGCATCTATAACACTGGTTAAAGGGAAAATGGATTACGGTAGTGAAGACTTCGCAGCGAGAGCCGGGGGTGGAAGCGTACTTTACAGGTCTCACGGGGTTGCAGCAATAGTCTACGGTGGAAGGTTCGACAGGTCTTCCAGGATTCCTGCCGAGCTCAGGGATTTGAGAAGTATTAACGAGATATTCCAGGGTCTTGCCAAAAAAGCTTACGTCGAGTTTGTAATAGAGTCTGGCACAAAGTACAGGTATGATCCGAAAATGAACACTGGTGGAACACTTGGAGGCAACTACCCGCATTTAAAAGTCACGACGCCCATGTTCAACTGGAACATGATCTACTATCCTAAGGAGGTTAGGGAGAGGCTTCATTCACTGATTATGAAGCACATGTGGGAACCGTTCAACAAGGAGGCTATTGAGACAAGGAGTTGGAAGACGTGTGGAGAGCCATGCCCCTTAGCGTGCAAGAAGGTTAGGCTTGGCAAGTACAAGAGCGATTACGAGCCCTACAATGGTTTAGGACCCATGATAGGCGTGTTCGATATTCATGATGCTGAGAAAGTGGTTGAAGCCGGAGACGCCTACGGGTTTGACGCCATAGAGCTGGGCCAAATCATAGGGTTCGTCTTTGAAGCCCTTCACAAGGGGCTTCTAAGGCCTGAAGAGGTTGGGCTTTCATCGAAACCATTCTTCGACCCTGTTAAATACTCGATTGAGAACAGCAGGGTTAACGCTGAGCTTGCGTTGAAGATAGTTGAATACCTCGCCTTCGGCACCAACCCCGTTCTAAGGCTGATAGGCGAGGAGGGTTTAAGAAGCGCTGCCAAGCTCTTGGACCTGCTCTACAAGGAGAGGGTTGATGAATTGAAAACAAGGTTCAGCGACCTACCAGTCTACGCTGTCTTCGGCGAGAGGGGGCATATAACCCCGAACTTCTACTGGACACCGGGTCTAGTGGCGCCTTTGCCTGTTCTCGGGAAGTACTGGACGGTTTACTCTGGAGTGTTCACGGATCCCGAAGAGTTTGCGGCTAAATCGTATGAAAGAGCAGTGTATGAAGCCCTGCTTGAGGATACAGGATTTTGCAGGTTCCACAGAGGCTGGGCTGAGAAACACGTTTCAACAATCCTTGAAAAATACTACGGTGTCGAGAAACCGTTGGAGAGGATTAAGAACATCTACAAGCAGGTGGCAGAGTACCAGGAGCTGGCAGGGGCTTCCCCTGTTTACTGGGATTCTCAGAAAATCATAGACTTCATGGCTAAGGCGAGCGAGGAGTATCAGAACCAGAAGTGGATCGGGTTGTTCGCAATAGATAAGGAAAAGGCGGCTTATGAATGGTGGAGCAAGTTCTACCAGAAACTTAAAGAATTGACCGGGTAATTCTTTTTTAATACTTCAAATTAATTGTTATTCTTGAACCAGTGTTAGATGGGAATTGGATTGGAGAGTCTCATAGAGAAATGCCTGTATCAATACCTTGAAGAAGCATTGACCCGGAGCCTAGGGTTTTCAAGGGAGGAGATTAGAAAACTCGTGGAAGAAGGCAGGTTGAAAATTAACAGGACACCCGATCATAGAATGGGGGATTACGGAGTCGCTCTTCACATACTGTTGAAAAACATTCCTCGCGAAGAATGGCCTAGGAAGGGAGAGCAGCTTTTAGAAGAGTTAAACAGGCTTGGCTTTAAACAAGAGTGCAGGATCTTGGAGGCAGGATTTGTGAACGGCTATTTAAACGTGACCATAGACTACTCGTCCATTATTTCAAACCTGGTGAAAGAATTCCTCGAGGACGGGTTCAAGAGCACTCTATCGAGTTATGGAGGCGGTAGAACAATAGTTGTCGAACACACCAGCGCCAACCCGGTACACCCTCTTCACATTGGGAGTGGTAGGAACAGCGTCATCGGTGACACTTTCGCAAGGCTTTCGAGGAAACTAGGCTTCAACGTGGTTACAAGGTTCTACGTTAACGATTTAGGAAGGCAGGCTGCGGTTTTAGCCTACGGTGTTTCAAAGCTGCGGAAAAACAGCATATATCCGCCGCAGGGAGTGAAAATAGATCATTGGTACGGCATGGTTTACGCTTCAGTAAACATCATAATGATGATTCGCAAGCTTTCAAACGAGCTTAAAATCATTGAAGAAGAATTGTTCAACAAGCTGAGGCTTTACGTGGAAAGCAATAAGGAGAAATTACGTGCAGCCCCGCTCCTGAATGCTCATTTAGAATCCTTCATAAGCATAAAGCCTCTTGTTCACAATCCCTTTAAAAAACTAGCCGAATTCTCCCGTGAAATCAGGAGGCTTAAGAATGCTGAAAAGGATCCAACAGGGAAACAGGTAGCTGGTGAAGTATGGGGGCTAGTAGCGCCTTTACTGGAAAAATTCAGGGAAACCTACCGTGAATACCTTTCCTACGTTAAAGCAGGAGCACTCCTGCAATCCCTAAACCCCGAGGTCTACACTGCTCTCTCCAGGGAGGTTGGGAGTTACGAAGAAGCTGAGAAGGAGATAACATCGTTAATGTGGAAGGCGGAGCACAGGGATCCCGAGGCTCTTGGCTTGTTGAAACAAGTGAGCAATGATGTTTTAACCGGGTTCAAGGAAACGCTGAGCAATTATGGTGTGTCTTTCGACGGATTTGACTTTGAGTCGGAGGATGAGATTGTAAAATTATCTCAGGAGATCGTTGAGAAGATCCTGGAAACAGGCTATGCTAACATTGTTGATGGTGCAGTGGAGTTAGACTTGAACAAGGCTGCCCAGCAGGTTGAGTTCGTCAGAAACCTTTTCGCACCAGATAATCCTGGAAGATTCATAGTAAGGAGGAGCGACGGCACCACGTTATACGTGACTAGAGATATCGCCTATAGCATTATCAAATTCTCCAAATACCACGCGGAGAAAGTTTACAACGTCATCGCTATTGAGCAGGATCGTGCCCAGAAACAGTTGAGGGCAGCGCTGAAAATTCTCGGGTTTGACAGGGAGGCAGAGAACCTTGTTCATTTCGCATATGAAATGGTTCAGTTGAAGAATATGAGGATGAGCGGTAGGCGGGGAGTCTACTATACGATGGATGAGCTTCTTGTAGATATGACTCGAACCCTGGTGGAGAAACAGCTTGGACAGGTCCAGAGAAAGGGAGTGCAAGAAGATTTAAGCTCAACTCTCCCTTACGCTAGGGAGCTGGCGGTTGCTAACGCAAGGGCTCTTCTCCTCTCCGTTGAACCAGGGAAGGTGTTGTTCTTCGACCCTGAGAGAATAGGGGAGTTCGAGCACGGAGTCACTATTGCATACTCTTTCGCTAGATTGCAGAGTATTTTGAGAAAGCAATGGGGTCTTGAACCGCTGGAGGCGCTGGACGAGATTAAGGGAAGGCTTCTCGAGGAGATTTCAAAGCATGGTATGTCGCCCCCTACCACTGTTGATGAGAAGAAGCTGATCGAGTGGTTGAATGCTTTCACGCAAACCTTGATCACTGCTCACGCAGAGATGAAGCCGAACCGGCTGCTGGAGTATGCTCACAGTTTAGCGCTCGACTTAAACAGGTTCTATGAGAAATGTAGCGTGATAGGAGAGAGGGATTTAAGAATCAAGAACCTGAGACTCCTACTAGTAGTGGCAAGCCTCATAACCCTGTCCGAGTTGATGGAAATACTCGGGATTCCAAGGTTGAGAAGGCTTTGAAAGTATTCAAGCTTAAAAGCCTGGTAGACATTCCAGGTTTTCTAGCGATATGGGTTTCCATCTCATCTGCCAGCGTCATAGTAGTGCTGTCTAATGCTCCCGCAGAAGTATGCGCGTTTTGGAGGACTTTCCTCACATCACTAATCTTCGCACCTTTCACACTGACTCAAAGGAGGTTTACTTTCAAACCGCACCACTTGTTATCAGGCATCTTCCTGGGCTTACACTTCGTTTTCTGGATGCAGAGCCTCTTCCTGCTCCCGGTTTACCAGAGCACTTTGATAGTTGTTACATACCCGGTTTTCAACGTTGTACTCGATTTTCTTATCTTTCATGAAAAGCCGGGTTTGAAGAAAATCCTGGGTTTTTCCACAGCCTTGATTCTTCTATGGGTTTTCCTTCAAGTAAATAACTTAACATTCAACTACGGGGTCTTCCTAGCATTCGCAGCGGCCTTGTTTGCAGCCGGGTATTTTGAAATAGGAAGGTACGCTAGAAGCAGGCTGGGGGAATCCACTTTAACCTATGCCACACCAACGTACTTGACAGCGTCAGCACTAGCCTTACTCTACTCTATTTTAAAAGGTTCCGAAATTGTTTCATACACTTTGGAGACTTATGTAGCGTTCATCCTGCTGGCTCTAGTGCCAATGATAGGGGGACATACCCTGATGAACTACTACATGAAGAAGTATCCGGCTTCAACAGTTACAAGCATTGCTCTTGGGGAGCCATTCGGGGCAGGGTTGCTCGGTATGGTCCTCTTATCGCAACCTTTAACTCCTTTGAGCCTGTTCATAGGCTTCTTAATAATCAGCTCTATAATCCTTATAATTTATTAGGCATAGTATTGACCATATATATTTTTATATACGATATCATGTAGATATGTTAAGGGTGTTTTCTGTGAAGAAGCCTGAAATATTTGTTGAACCGGGTAAGCAGGGGACTAAGAGTAAGTACTGGATTGAGCAGCACTATACTTATATAGCCACAACGACGCATGACCCGGAAGACCTTCCCTTAGTGATTGAGAGAGGAGAAGGGGTCTGGCTTTACGACGTTGATGGGAATAAGTATCTTGATTTCTCCAGCGGCATTGGCGTGAACAACCTCGGTTATCCAACACATCCAGAGGTTAAGAAGGCTATTATCGAGCAGCTGGATAAGCTGGCTCACGGAGCTGGAACAGACTATTTCAACCCGTACCAGGTTATGCTTGCCAAGAAGTTGGTTGAAATAGCTCCTGGAGACTATCGTAGAAAAGTATTCTTCGCCAACAGCGGGACCGAGGCTAACGAGGCTGCTTTAAAAATATCGAGGCAGGCTACGGGGAGGAAGTTCTTCATAGCCTTCTACGGCGCCTTCCACGGGAGAACCATGGGAAGCATGGGTTTGACAGCGAGCAAGCCAATTCATAAAAAGCTGTTCTTCCCCTGGATGCCCGGGGTTGTCCACGTACCATATCCAAATCCATACAGAAACCCGTGGCATATCGACGGGTATGAAAACCCTGGTGAACTAGTAAACAGAGTGCTAGAGTTCATAGAGGAATACGTTTTCGACAAGCTAATACCTCCTGACGAGGTTGCAGCAGTTTTCGCCGAGCCTATCCAGGGTGAGGGCGGCTACGTGGTTCCTCCAAGAGAGTTTTTCAAAGAACTGAAAAAGCTCCTGGAGAAGCACGGTATTCTATTCGTGGCCGATGAGGTTCAAATGGGGATGGGCAGGACAGGGAGAATGTTCGCTATAGAACACTTCAACACGGTTCCAGAAGTAATAACTCTCGCCAAGGCTTTAAGCGGTGGTGCAATACCGATAGGTGCCACCGTGTTTAAGGCAGACCTTGATTTCAAGGCTCATGGAATGCACAGCAACACCTATGGTGGAAACGCCTTAGCATCTATTGCCGCGTTGAAAACTATAGAGGTTGTGGAGACACTGCTACCGCACGTTCAAGAGCTCGAGAAATTGTTCAGGGAGAGCCTGGAAGAGTTGAAAGAGAAGTATCCCTACGTGGGAGATGTCAGAGGCATCGGGCTTGCATGGGGCGTTGAGTTCGTCAAGGATAAGTCAAGCAAGCAGCCAGCGCCCGATTTTAGGAACAAGGTTGTCGCTAGAGCTTTGAGGAAGGGTCTAGCCCTCCTTCCATGCGGTAAGAGCACGATCAGGCTGATACCGCCGCTAATAATCAGCGAAGAGGAAGCCTTGGTAGGGTTAAAAATATTTGAAGAATCGATAAAAGAGATCGTTTAAACTAGCTCAGATATTTTTCACTCAAATACTTCACTAAATACTCGCTATTGTAGGGTTCTCCAAGCATTTTCTCGAGAAGTTGCTTGGGCGGGTAGGTCGCACCCCATTTGTGAATCCTTTCCTTCTGCCATTCCTGAATCCTGTTAAACTCCCCGGTCCTTACCGCTTCCTCCAGCTTGATCTCCCTGCTCATTGCATCTTTCATCTGCGCGCTTAACAGGTTTCCAAGTGTGTAGGTGGGGAAGTACCCTATGCTACCCATACTCCAGTGAATATCCTGTAGAACTCCCTCCCCGTAAGTCTTAGGCTTAACGCCCAGTAGCTCATCCATTTTACTATTCCACAGCTCCGGTAGGTCATCAACTTTTATCTCGTTGTTCAGCATCAGCATTTCAAGCTCTGCTCTTAGAAGAATATGCATGTTGTAGGTTACCTCGTCAGCGTCAACCCTTATTAGGCTGGGCCTGACCGTGTTGAAGTAGTAGTATATCTCCTCCGGCGTGTACTTCCTCACGAACTCTAAGTGCTCCTTGAGAACAGGGTAGATGAACTCTGTGAAAGACATTGACCTACCCACTATATTCTCCCAGAACCTGCTCTGACCCTCGTGAACACCCAGGCTTACCCCACTCCCTATCGGAGTGTAGGATAATGCCGGGTCTATCTGCAGCTGGTAGAGCGCGTGTCCATATTCGTGGATGACGCTGTACATTGTCCTCTTGAAGTCCACCCCTTCATACCTGGTAGTGATCCTGACATCGTGAATGCCCATATCTATTGTGAAGGGGTGGGCTGATACGTCCAGTCTCGCCCTCTTACCTAGTGGGAAGTTAAAGAATTCTAGTATTTTCCTGTTAACAGCCTCCATTTTCGACGGTTCATACGGGACTTTCTCTAATTCATGCTCCCTCGGGTATTTTCCAGCAGTGGTAACCTTAACAATCAGATGCTTCAAGCTGGGTTTCAAACCGTTGAAGAGATTGACAACATCGCTGGTCTTCAACCCCTCTTCATACATGTCGAGTAGGGCATCGTAAGGGTGGTTTTCCCACCCAATGTAATCGGCTGCTTTCCTAGACAGGTCGAATATTTTGGCAAGATAGGGCTTAAACATGTTGAAATCGTTTTTAGACTTTGCCTCTCTCCAAACCACCATGGCTTCCTGGGTGGTTTTCGATAGCTCTGCGACCAACCATGGAGGCAAGGCTTTCATTATTTTAATCTCTCTCTGAAGAACCCTAACTACTCCTTTCTCGAAATCGTTTAACCCTTCTTGCTGACCCGCCTTCTCCACTAATTCGACGAATTCTGGTTTAAGAATCAACTGCTGGTGTAGCAGGCTGATCTCAGCCCTTGCAACCGCCCTGTCCTTAACACCCTCCATCGGCATGTAGGTCTCACTATCCCAGCCCATCAGGCTTGAAGCATGCCCTATAGCCCATATCAACCTGTACTTTTCAAGGATTTCTTTTATCAACGGGTTTTCAAACACAATTTTCACCGATATATTATTGCTAACCTGTGGGATAAAAAGATATTTATAGCGCATTAACGAAAATAACATATTGATTGAAATGCCGACAGCGATTATTCTCGCAGGAGGACTCGGTAGCAGGCTCCATCCTTTGACAAAAACCCTCCCGAAACCTCTTATTCCCTTAGCTGGAAAACCAATTCTGCAGTATATTGTAGATTTGTTGAAAATAAACGGTTTCGACAGGCTCATAGTAGCTGCAAGATATTTAGGCCATCATATAGTTAACTACTATAGTGGTTCTAAGGAGGTAGAGGTATACTTAATAGATTCGAAGGACACTGCTGACGTTCTCAGAATACTCGCAGACATTATTTCTGAGGAGTGTTTTCTGGTGTCGATGGGAGATATCTTGACGAATGCCCCGGTTAAAGAGCTTTACAGGGATCATGTCAGGAACAATGCGATAGCGACCATAGGTTTGAAAGAGGTTGAGAACCCCCTACCTTACGGCTTAGTCTTCCTTGATGAGAGGAGAAGAATAGTCTTATTCACAGAGAAGCCGATTTCGCTGGAGGTTTACCTCCTAAGTGTTGCACACTACAAGTACAGAGTTGAGAGCTCCTACTGGAATCTGGTTAACACAGGCTTCTACATGTTCAACGACGACATATTGACTATATTAAGGGAGAATGAGAGTTTAATGGATTTCGGCAGACACGTTTTCCCTTTCCTGCTCGAGAACGACTATGAGCTTAGAGGCTGGATAATGCCGGCTGAAACCTACTGGAGCGATATCGGAAGAATAGAAACCTACAAGGAGGCAGCATGGGATCTTCTCGATAATAAGGTCTCAGGTGTTCAACTCCCCGGGGTTTTAAAATCCTCCGGTATACGGGTAGGGGGTAACGTTGATCTCAAAGGGGAATTAATACCTCCTGTTTACGTCGGGTCCAACGTTGTTGTTGAGGAAGGGGCTAAAATCGGCCCATACTCGATTCTCGAAGACGGCGTCGTCGTAGGTAGGAATGCTATTGTTCACGAGTCCATAATCTGGCATAGGAGCTTGCTAATGGATGAGTCATACGTTTTCGACTCTATAGTCATGAACAACGTGGTTGTAAAACCCGGCGTTAAAATCGTATCCTCGGTGGTAGGTGCAGGTAATGTGGTTTCATCAGACCTTTATAGACAAAAATTAGATGTTATGAACGAGGTGTCACCATATGCTCAGGATTGAGAGGGAGCGGTTTATCGGTAAACCCGTGGATGAGGTTACCTTAGAAGACGTCACAGGCCTTGGAGCCCTGCTTGGAGAATATTTTGGAGGGGAACGCACCCTATTCGTGAGCGGCAGGGATTTCTATCCCGCTTCAAGAATGTTTAAAAGGGCTTTAACAGCGGGCTTGATGAGTAGTGGAGTTGAAGTATTAGATTTCCACGAATCCATTAACGGCGAGATAGCTTTCAGTATTAAAAGGTTCGGGGCAAGAGGAGGATTCAGCATAGTGCAGGATCCTTACAATCCCGTTAAGATAATGATTCGGGTTTTCAAAGCCCCAGGTGTTGAAATAGTTGGCGGAGAACTGGAGAAAATAATTTCGAGGGAGAGAATTCTACAGCAAGGTGAGAAAAAAGTCGGATGGGTTAACTACGCAGAGTACATTCATAAACTATATGTTTCAGCCCTGGCTTCTTTTGTTAAGACGGATGTTATTATTGATGAGAAATTAAGCATTGTCGCAGGCTCATCGAGAGGAGCCCTTGACATTGTTCTACCGGAGCTTTTCACCTCTATAAAAATAGATAGCATAGTTTTCAGCACAAGGAAAATGATCGAGGAACGGACGGGCTATCCCTTGACTAATGAAATGTTGAAAACATCGAGGATTGTTAACGCTTTGAACGCGGATCTGGGAGTGATTTTCAATAATGATGCCTCCTCGATCACCGTTTACACTAAGAAAACAGGATTCCTCCTCCCCGAGGAACTAGGTATTATCCTTCTCTCAAGATACCGCCCAGGCTCTAAAATCCTCATAGATAAATGGTGGAATAGCAAATATGTTGAGGAAGTTGAATCAAACTACAACGTGGTTAAAGCTACTTGTGAAGAAGAGTTTTTCACAAAGCTGAAGAAGGAGCAGCCTGTTCTAGCTTTAAATGGTAAAGGCGAAGTAGTTATCCCGTTGTTCAGCATGGGCTATGACGGTTTATTGGGTTTCATGGCGTTGCTTGAGGCAATCTCATTGGTAAACATGAACATATGGGATAAGATCACTGAGACCAGAGCTAAGCTGGTAGGGGAGCGATCGAGCTGTCTCGATCTCGAAAGCGTTATGAAGATGTGTGTTGAAATGGGCGCTAGGTGCGTGAAGTTTGCTGGAGGCGTACGTGTGGAGAGAAATAATACAATTTACACCTACCTTTACGACCCCAATCAAGACTGCTTCAGAGAGATTGAATGATAACTGATTTATCAAAATATTTATAACAAGTTATCATATTTCATACACATGGGCTTAAAGTGATCACCGCTAAAATAGCTGAGGCAGGGTTCTCGGAGGGTAAACCCATCATTAAAAACATATTGATAGAGAGTTCTAAAGCCTCGGTTACTCTCCTATTGGGTGAGTCAGGTTCGGGTAAGACCACATTATTACTCTCCCTTACTGGTGTCCTCGAATTTCTGCTTAACGGCTACGTGAAAGGGTCAGTGAGAATTGATGATTTGAACCCGCTTGATGGTAATGATTACTTGAGGCTTCCGTCAAAGATAGGCTTTGTAATGCAGGATCCGGAGAAACAGCTTGTAATGCCAACCCCATTTGACGAAGCTGTTTTCACCTTCCAGATGAGAGGATATGATGAAGAGGAGGCTATTAAGAGGGCTCGCGACCTCCTTGCAATAGCGGGGCTCTCAAACAAGATGAATCTTCACATAGAAAACCTTTCAGGTGGAGAGAAGAGGAGGCTGTCGATACTCTTATCAATCATTCACGAGCCACCTGTGCTCATCCTGGATGAACCCTCGGCTTCACTAGATGTTGAAGGTATCAAGATGGTTAGAGAAATTGTGAAGAAGTATAAGGAACGAGACAACACCACAGTTCTCATTGCTGAGCACAAGCCCGTTTTCTACACAGATTTAATAGACAATGCATTTGTCCTTGAGAAAACCGGTTCGAGGAAGGTGGACCTTGAAACACTTTACAAATCCTCCGTGGTAGATATAACTTCGCATCACTGCGTTGAGCAGAATAATGAAAACAGCTCGGTGGGAGAGGTTTTACTTGAAACTTTTGATTTAGACATAGGTTTCGACAAGCCGTTGATTAAAAATATCAATCTTTTAGCCCGCAGGGGCGAAGTAATCGGTATATTAGGTCCTAATGGCTCGGGCAAAACAACATTGTTAAAAACCATCGCTGGGTTTTACAAGCCACTGGCGGGAGAGATTAGAATTGCAGGGAGTACCAGGGTTTTCTATGTTCCACAGAATCCTGACCTTCTTTTCCTATTTAAAACGGTTGAAAAAGAGCTGAAGGAGACGAGTAAGAAAACAGGCTTCACATTTGACGGGTTGGTAGAGCTTATCCCATGGTATCCGAGAGTCAGGGGGCTTAATCCCCACTGGCTCAGCCACGGTCAGAGGCGTTGGTTGAGCATAATTATTGCATATGCTTACTCAAGAGGAGTTATCCTGCTTGATGAGCCGACGACGGGGCTTGATTATGTGAGGTTTAATCATTTGAAAAGACTGGTTGATGAGTTAAAGAGGAAGGGTGTTTCATTCCTGGTGAGCACTCATGATCCCAGGGTTGTTAGTGAAATAGTTGACAGGGCTTACGTGATTGATAATGGAAGACTGGTCGAGGTTGACAAGTGCAAGATTGTGGAGGAATACTACTCGAGAACAGGTGTTTCTGCGTGAGGAAGCCTAGTGTAGCAGTGGTTTTCATCTACGCGCTTATTTTGACAACCCTAGCCTTATTGTTGAAAGAACCGCACAGGATTCTGCCGCTGGTGGTTTTCAATGCGTCTATGTCTCTTATTGTGGGATGGAGGAAAGTCTGGTGGCTCTACTTCTTAATACTCGTGGCTTCAATAGGGATTTTCACAAATGCTTTATTCTTCGCCAATACGGGAGGCACTGTCTTAGACACCGGGTTTTTCGTTGTCAGAGAGAACGCTTTGAAAGGCTTTGTCACGGTAACGTTAAGGGTAATGTTGATCGCGGGGGTTGGAGCTTTCTTCGTGGCATTGTTCGAACCTCTGGAAATAATTAAAGGCTTCACGAGAGAGCTCCGCATGCCGGCATCGATCTCTCTTTCGCTTTCATACGCTCTTAGACTGCTACCTCTTCTCAGGAAGGATTTAGAGGAGATAATGTTCTCCCGGAAGCAGAGGGGTTATAGGAAGAGACCGCTAACCCCGGGCGAACTCTCGAGCACGCTAACAGGGCTACTTATAGCGGGTTTTGAAAGAGCCCTATGGAGCGGGGTCAGCCTTGAGTTAAGAGGGTTTAGAGACTACAAGCCTGCTCGCGGAATCAGCCTCAACCTGTATGATGTTTTAATCATTGCTGCCTTAATCGCCCAGTTAATTTACGCAACAATTATGTGATAAATCGTTTATCAAAAATTTATAACTCAAGCATTGTTATTTCAACAATGAGAATATTTAAAGGTGGGATTATGAAGGCGTCCAAGCCGTTGGAGGCGAGGAAAACGTACACTGTTATCGACTTCCTGTACTTGGGCGTGATAGCAGTAGTGTTTGCAATACTGTTCACTGTTTGGTGGGATGTCTACTATGCTGTGAAAGCACTACTGGGACCTATCGGAACGAGAATATTAACCTATGGATTATGGTTTATGCCTGTACCCCTTGCCGCTAGCTTGATAAGGAAGCCTTTCTCAGGCTTCCTAGGTGAATTCCTCCCTGCGTTGCTGGAGGCGATTTTCCCTACGCCGGGAGGGATCTATAATTTATACTACGGGATAGCGCAGGGTCTTGCCGGCGAGGCGGGCTACGCGATCTTCAGGTACAAGAAGTACGGGATTCTTCAGGCAGGTATCTCCGGTGCACTACCAGCAATACCTGCTCTAGTCTTAGACGCAATACTGTTCGAAGACATCTATCCATGGAATGAAATGATTCTCCTACTCGCGGCTTTAATGATTAGTGGTGCCTTGTACGGGTTAATAGCTTACGGCGTTGCATCATCGGTTAGGAGGAAGTAGTTATTAGTTTTTTACACAATCCTTTTCCCCATAGGTGTGGAAATGGTAAAATGTAGTTTTTGCGAGCGGAAAGCAGTTTACGTTAACCATCTCAACGGCAAAGCCTACTGTAAGTTGCACTTTATTTCTTATTTTGAGAGAAAAGTTAGAAGAACTATTAGAAAGCATGGAATGCTCGGTGAGAAAGAACATATTGTTGTAGGTGTAAGCGGCGGTAAAGACTCAATGAGCCTGCTCCACCTCCTCCATAAACTTTCAAAAAAGAACAAGAACTGGCGGTTAACAGCAGTCCTGGTTGATGAAGGAATAAGGGGTTATCGTGAAAACACCATTCCCGCACTCAAAACTTATGCCGAGAGAAACATGGTGGAGTATAGAATTGTTTCCTTCAAGGAGTACCTGGGATTCACCCTGGATGAAATAGTTTCAATAGGCAGGGAGAGAGGTCTCCCCTATCTCCCATGCAGTTACTGCGGGGTTTTCAGAAGGTATGTGTTAAACAGGGCTGCGAGAGATGTTGGAGGAACGGTACTGGCTACTGCTCACAATCTAGACGATATTGTGCAAACTTACCTAATGAATATTATAAACAACAGCTGGGATAAGATAGCAAGGCTTAAGCCCGTCGCTGAGAGAGGAGGGCACGAAGGGTTTGTGCCAAGGATAAAGCCTTTCTACGAGGTCTTGGAGAAGGAGTCCGCTATTTATGCGCTGGTTAACGGGCTTGTTCGCCCGGATTACCAGCAGTGCCCGTACGCTGAATACAACATAAGATTTACCATTAGGAAAATCCTCAACGACCTAGAGGAAAAATATCCAGGCACTAAGTACGGGCTTCTCAGAAGCCTCGAGAAAGTGTCAGGTTTAATCGAAAACGCTCAGAAAAACGTCTTGAAATCCTTTGAGACATGCAAGATCTGCGGGGATCCTTCCTCACACCCGATTTGTAAAGCATGCATGTATAGGTTCGAGCTGGGAATTCTATCTTCAGAGGAGTCTTCAAGGGTTAAGTACGTAATTAATGAATATCCATACCTTAGAAAATTCTTAGCTAGATTTTAAGAGTAATTTATAAACTAACACTCTCGTAAAGGATAATTATGATTCTCATGAACGGTGAATTGTTGAATGCTTGATCTTGAATTTTTAAAAGGATTTGGGTTCTTCGGGATTTTCCTAATAAGCTTCATCTCTAACGCTATACCTTACTCTACGATTCCATACTTGTTTTGGCTGATACCGGTTTTCGCCCTATATCAAGGCAATATGTTTGAGTACATCTTACTGATAATTCTATCCTCGCTGGGCGCATCGATGGGGAAGATTGTGGTTTACTTCATAGGTAGGGGTTTTTCAAGGCTTGGAGAGGAATCTAGGATTAAAAGAAACCTCAATATCCTGGCTTCCGAGCACAGTAATGCCTTATTCATCACATTACTATTGTTCACAGCCCTCCCCCTGCCCGACGACGTTATCATCCTCCCTCTGGGATACGCGAAGTATAACATCGTGAAATACACTGTGGCACTGCTCACGGGAAAGATAATTGTAACCTCCCTAGCAGCGTTGTACGGTAGAGGGCTTTCGTTTATTTTCTCAGAATCCCTTAACGTTCCCTTGTGGGTATTCATAATCATTTACCTCTACATTACCCTATTGTTCACGTATTTAGCCGGCTCCATAGACTGGCTTAAGCTAGGAGGGTTGGCAAAAAAGTATGGGGTCCGCCACGCGGTAGCGTACTTCTTGAAATGCATGGCTAACGGTTTTGCAAGGTTTCACCTTCTCCCGCTAAAGTTTCTGAGAAACCGAGTGTTTCACAGGTAACTGATTTAAACGGCTTCAAACGTTATTATTTGTGGGATGAAGAGGAACCCGGGAAAAGAGTTTTACGCGATGAATAAATAATGGATAAGCGGGCTCTGACCATTTAATTGGTAATTTTTGAAAATTTTATATCCGAATGATGAACTATATATACTTAAGAGGTGTTGGTAATGAGTCAAACAGATAGCGTTGGGAAAGCTTTGGGAAGAGTAATCCTCTACGCTGTGATAACGATAATCATACTGGCAATAGTCCAATGGGTTTTCACCAGCGGTGTTGAAATCCTTGCTGAAACATTGAACTACGAGGGATTCCTCACATTAAAGGAGTACTCAGTATATGTTTACATAATAGTCCTGTTCATTCTCGGCTGGCTGATAGTGAATGCTGTCGCGTCAATGTTCTACGCTATGATGACTCCTAAGTATGGTGCTTCAACCGGTGCGGCTGTGAGAAGCTTGATCAGGATTCTCGGTCTCGGCGCGTTAGTAGCAGGGATAGCCGGCGGCGTTGCGGGAGGCGCGGCTGGCGTGGCATTAGGCGGCTTCATAGGGTTAGTCGTCGGCTTCGCTACACAGCAAGTTCTAGGGCAGGCGATAGCGGGATTGTTCATACTGCTGGCTAGGCCTTTCAAAATAAACGATGTTGTCGATGTTGCAGGGGAAAGCGAGGTCACTGTTAAGGATATTTCAACATTGTTCACTGTAGTTGAGAGAAAGGATGGTTTAACAGTCCTAGTGCCAAGCACTATGATAATTGGTCAGAAAATCGTGATTAGAAAGAGAGCTGAGAAGTAGTTTCTCAATATAATTCATAATCTTTTTTCCTTAAAGCTAAAACAATTTTCGGTGTTGAAAGCAAAGCTACAAGTGTTAACAGTGCTGTTAAACCGTAAACAGAGTATACAAACCCGGATGTTAAAACCCCGATAAGGCTTGACGCCTCGCTTAGGAGAGAGTAAGTACCGGTCCCATACCCTCCCGTGGATTCAACGTACTGAAGATACAGGTTGCTATCAATAATGCTGTTGGCAAGGTAGAGGAATCCTAGGCTGACTGCTATGGCTGATTCATCCAATCCGGAGACTAAGATAACGTAGACGGTTAAGAGTCTTAACGGGATGGATGCGAGGAAAACGATTTTCCTAGTTATCGCTCCCTGGAACAGTGTGTATAGGATGAAAGCAACGATTTTCCCGATACCGTAGATTTGAAACACCTGGTTTAAGTCAAACCTTAATGTCTTAATGAAATGGTAGGGGAGCGGGGTGAACAAGAACTCGTTACCTATTTTAAAACCCAGCAACCCGATCACTATAAGCCTTATTGATATTGCAGCGGGCTGGAGCATTCTGTAATATGGTATGAAGGATCCGTTGAAGTTTTCGAAAGACGTAAGATTCAAGTATCCGTGCACGCTGGTGATCACTGTTAATTTACTTCCTCGGTGTTTTGAAATTGAAGGAACC
>ERZ1669248.102-NODE-102-length-52068-cov-9.573837_pt1 | contig 52068 bp, 61 predicted proteins | sample MGYA00579296_ERZ1669248 | MGnify/ENA primary metagenome ERZ1669248 (study PRJEB41166, sample SAMN08046057) | hot springs metagenome | biome: hot spring; feature: neutral hot spring; material: thermophilic sediment; isolation source: thermophilic sediment from...
TTAATATTTTTTAAACAGTCTCAATATGGTATGAAAGCCAAAATTTGTTAAAATTATTTATTAATAATATTTAAAGAACTTTTATGGGGGTAAGTAAAATGTCTAAAATACAAACTTTCAAACTGGCATCTCCGAGGAGTGCAGTTTTTAAGTTAAAAAGATGGTTTTATGCTACCTTTGCTAATAGAGAAATCCCTCAAGAAGTGAGAGAAGAAAATATTAAAAAATGGAAAGCAGTAGCAGCAAAAGTAGTTGAAGAACTGGGTAAAAGAGAACTAAAACCTGAAGAATATGTAAGGATTAACATTACCTACGAAGAAGGAGAAAATAAAAATTTTATTCCTCAAGAAATGCTTATAGAAATTTTAAAAGTTAAAAAAGTAGAAGAAATTAAGATTTTAGATTTTGAAATACCAGAAAAAGAGATAAGTGAAGAAATTTTAGAAGAAAAAAGTAAAGAAGCAGAAATAGAAGAATAGAATGTTTATTAACTTTACCTAAACTTTACCTATTGAGGGATAACCCTTCCTTCCTTATCCCAGAAAAAATAAAGCCATCTGGTATCAGACAATTTTGCTCTACCAGTTATAGTTCCATCCTTTTTAGAACGGATTTCCTGAGCGTATACAATTTTCTTTCCCTCAATTTCTTCAATAACTTCATTTCCTCTAAAAGGAATCCATCTTCCATCTAGTAGTTTTATTGTACCTGCTAAAGTTCCATCTTTTTGAGAATGAAGATAGGCAACATTTTCAACTTTTTTACCAGCAATTTCCTCAAATACTTCATTTCCTCTAAAAGGAACCCATCTTCCATCTGGTAATTTTATTAAACCAGCTAAAGTCTTACCATCAGGTTGATAATGAACTCCCCAAGCATCTACAAAAGGTTTTTTAATAATTTTTCTAAGCTTTGCTAATACCTCTTCAGTTACCTCAATCATCTGTGGCTCGGTCATATAGCACCTCCCAAAAATATTTCCTTGGTATTAGAGTATAAAAAATTTGTAAAAAATCAATAGGTTTTTCTTATTTTTTCTTAGATAAAGAAGTTTATTCAGGATCTTTTATTAGTTCTGCTGGATAGGGTTCAAGATAGCTTTGAAAAAGGAAATATTCTTTTTCAAAACGAAGAGCCCAACTTTTCAAAAGCTCAAGTAAAGTAGACAGCTCTATCCATCCTTTTTTCAATTTTTCCAACAATTCAAAAAAATGTCTTTTTTCTTTAGAAGTGAGCTTTTGTGAAATATGTCCAAAAATGTGTTGTAAAGTATTAATATGTCTTCGAATAGTAGTTTTTCTTTGAAAGGCTCTATAAAAATATTTTTCATAAAGAGACAATTTTTCTTGAAAGGAATATTGAGAGGATGCTACAATTTGACCTAACTTTTTGAGAAATTCCTGATTATAACTCATGAGAAGATATTTATGTCTACTATGAAAATTTACTAATTTAGATGGACTGGGATCTTTAAGAAATTCTCTCCACTCAGCAAAAGCAAAAATTCTGATTAAAAAATGATCTCTTATTTTAAAATCTTTTAAGCGTCCTTCATCCTCTAAAGGTAAATAGGGATAGGTTTCTGATGCAAGTCTTGCAAAGAATCCACTTGTTTTCCCGATTATTTTTTCATTTTGATAAAGTTTAGTAGATTTAACTCCACAAGATGGAGATTTAGCTTTAAGCAAAAATCCATCTATTTCTTTAAATTCAGCCAATGCCTTTTGACAGACTTTAAGCATATCTTCAGTTAAATCTTTTCCTGTTTCAGGTTGAATAAGCCTTTCGCTTTCTTTAATTTTAACAATCAAAATCCGTGGGCGGGGAACTTTCAAACCTAAGGCTATTTCTGGACAAAAGGTTACAGATTCAATATATTTTTTCAAATTTTCTACAAAAGGTTCTGAGATAATACCTCCATCATAGCGCACTGGCTCAAAAAAACATTTACTGATTACTATTTTAGGTTTGGGAAACATTTTGAAATTAAAAATTTAGGTAGTTAATCCCAGAAGCATTTTTAAATGATCTATTCTTTTCTGTATATCCTCTCTTTCCACAAAAATTTGGTTAACCATTCCTGGAAAAAGATCATATTGAAGAGCAAGCAGAAGTTGTTTTCCATAACCCTTTTGAAAACATATAGAATCTATTCCTTCATAAGGTAAAACCATACCTTTACTTAAAGCAAGTGCCTCAGAAAATCCATAAGCAATTACTCCTTCTGTAACATGATCATCTATATGGTAAACTACAGACATTATATAACTATTTTCTGAACTTTTATAAATGAGATCTGGATTAAATCCCAATATTCTTTCAAAATCTTCTGTTTTTATAATCCAGCCTGGAGAATATAGATGTAGCTGATAGTAAATATTAAGAAAAGGAACCTTATCTTCAATTTCATTATAATGTAAGTTAGCGTATGGTTTAAGCAATGATACAGCCTCTTTTACCTCTGGGAAACTTTCCCTTACTCTTAAAAACAGAGAAAGTAATTTTTTATCCGGAGAAAGAAAGGTCTGAGTAAGACTTTGAAAATATTGATGATTCAGACACACCCTCAACCAATTACAACTAAGACAATAATTTTCATACCATTGGGAAAATATTTTAGGTAATCTTTCTTTTATTTCTTTCAAGGGGATTATCTCCCCTTCTTTTATATTTAATAATTCCAAAGCAGTTTTATCTTGCTCTCTTATCTTTTCCTCTGCTCCTTCTTTATATTCACATCTACCTGCCTTTAAATTAGGACAACTCCTACAAATATCATCCAAACCCTCTATCACCTTTATATATTCCTTTTCCATTTTACTCAAAATCTCCTCCAAATTTTTTATAAATATCTCATCGTATCCCTCACCTTGAAAAAAATTAAGACATATAAGATGATGTCCTCTTAGACTGGGCATAAAAACCTCCTTCATTGGATACTTACTGATAAATTATACCACATAGTCTGCCTTTAAAAAAATTTAAAAAGTAAATATTTCTCAAGAACGCTTAGAATTTTTGCAAAAAAAGTTAAAACATTTTGAAAAGTTTGAGATGGACAAAATTTTTGCTCCCTCTGAAGAGGTTGTAAAATTACTTTTAATAATTGACCAGGAAAATGTAACACTTGAAGAAATAGCAAAGATTATAGAAAAAGATAAAAATCTTTGTATAAGATTTTTGAGGCTTGCCAATTCTCCTGTTTTTGGCTTTTCCAGAAGGATTACGAAGATCATTCCATCAGAGTTGGAACTGGCGCCAGAATTATTGCTGAAATGGGTGAGCTTAAAAATGTTTCTGAAGTTGCAATAGCTGGAATAGTGCATGATCTTGGGAAAACAGTTATTGCTGATTTCTTGCTAAAGAGGGTACATTTGGGAAGGAAATAATGAAGTATTTATACACTGGCAAAGCTGGAAGGGCAATTTTGCAAAAAGAACGCGAAATGCATATACCTTGCTAATCTTCTTTCCTATTTTAGTTCTACAGAGGAGTTTGATAAAAAAGCTTCCGAATTATTTTCAGAGGAAGATAGAGAAACGCTCAATTACTTTGGAATTTCTTCATTAGAAATTAAAAGGATAATTGAAGACATAAATAAAGAGTGGATGATACCCAAAGACCTTTACCTTAATTAAATATTTGAAAATATGTTGCCCCGATTTGATAAATCTATAAAATTTAAAAACTGAAGAAGGAGATGCTATATTTAATCCCCATTATTTTAATTTTATTGATAATTTTGCGATTAATTTTTATTTATAATCGCTTAGTTAAATTAAGAATAATGACTGATCAAACATGGTCTGATGTTGAGATTTAATTAAAACGAAGACATGATCTTATTCCTAATCTTATAGAAATGTTAAAAGCTATATTTCTCATGAAAGAAAAACACTCGAAGAAATTGTTAAGATCAGAAATTCAGCTATAGAAGCAACCTCACCAGAAAAAAGGATTGAAGCAGAAAATATGCTTACTAGAGCATTAAGAGAACTTTTTGCACTGGCAGAAAATTATCCAAACCTCAAAGCAAGTGTAAATTTCCGAAAACCTCAGGAAGAACTTGCTAATTTTCCCCAATAACCTAATTGTGTCTCACTTGGCTTTTTACCTAAGACATTTTTCGAAGCTGAAGAAGAAAAAGCAGTTCCTCAAGTGAAGTTTTAGGAGATCAGATTTGAGAAAAAATGTTTTTTTCTGTTTTTATTTTTATATTTATTCTCTTTTTCTCAAAAACTTACTCATGGGTAATAAACGATTACACAGTAAAAATTAAGATTGAACCTGATAGCGAGCTAAAAATTACTGAAAAATTGGTGGTCGATTTTGGGAAAGAAAAAAACATGGAATATACCGGGACATACCCTTAGAATTTATCGACCCTACCGGGAAAAGACATAAATTAGAAATAAATAAAATTTTTGTGAAAGATGAGGATTTTAATTCATATCCAATAAAGATTTATAATCAAGGAAATATTTTAAGAATAAGGATTGGAGATCCAAATAAATTAGTAAGCGGTGTTAAAAATTATTAATATAGGGGATATAGATGAGTTTTACTGGAATGCAATAGGTACAGGATGGGCAGTTAACATTAATAAAGGTTTTGCTAAGGTAATCCTTCTTTTTGATGATGATTCTATACAGATTGCCTGTTATACAGGAACTTTTGGCAGCAGAGGTAAAGATTGTAAAATTAAAAAGAATAAAAATGAAATAACCTTCTTTTTAACAAGGCCTCTTTCTCCTCACGAAGGTATGACCATAGCTATTGGCTGGGAAGCAGGATTGATACCTATACAAACTGGTCCACCCTGGTGGAAAAATCCATGGATTTATTTAGCAATTTATCTTATTTAAAGAAAAAATTTTCCTATTCTATAAAAGAAATTGAAAAGCGTGTTTTTTCTGCCTTAACTAAAAAGGGTTTCTTTTATGAAAATCCTTTAAGTATAAAAAATATGTATACAGCTTTGGGAATAATTGCACTTTTCTTTACTTTATTATCATTGTTAGGCTTTGGTATAGTAAAAAATTATTTTCCTCCCTTTCCTTTTATAGTTTTTGGGATAGTAACATATCTTTCTTTATTGATTTTTGGGCAATTTATGCCAAGAAAAACTGATAAAGGAACTGCCATGAAAGAATATTTACTGGGTTATGAAAAATTTATAAGTAGAGTTGAAAAGAATGTTATAGAAAAACTCTTTCCACCTGAAAAAATTCCAGAAATTTTTGAGATCACTTTACCTTATGCAATTGCTTTTGGAGAAGTAGATAGGTGGGTATCAGCTTTTGAGGGATTATTTATGGAATATCCCAATTGGTATGAAGGAAGTAGTTTTACGAATGATGCTACTCAAATACTTTCCTCTGCAACCCGTTCTTCAGAAAGTGGTAGGGGAGGGTTTTTTGGTGGAGGAGGTGGCGGTGCCTGGTAACATAAAATTATCTAAATAAAAGGCTTATCTAATCGATAAACCATACCTTCAAAAAAAGCAACCTTTTCTTTCGTGTCCTTTTTAAACACTGTAATATGGTAGGTTGCAAGATTTTTTCCTTTGTGAAATTCTTGAGCCCTGGCTACCAATTTTTCTCCTAAGTTAACAGGTTTTATATAAGTAATATTTGCATTTATAGCTAAGGCAAGCGTTCCATAAGAATTAGAAGCCAAGGCAAAGGCAAGATCAGCTAAAGTAAATATAACCCCTCCCTGACAAATCTTGGCAGCATTTAAATGATTTTCCTTAACTTCCATCTCAACTTCTGCTAATCCTTCTCCCATATCTGTAATCTCAGCTCCCAAAAATTCAAAAAGCTTATCATTTTTATAAATGTGCTCTTTAACTTTCTCATAAATTTTTTCTTCCATCTTCTTCCCTCTTTAAGAATTTTAAAATTATAAAACTATACAAAAATTTTTCATTATAGCAAGGGTTATGAAATCTTTGATGGTTTTTTCTTGACAAAAATTAGGTTTAAAATTATAAAGAATAATATGAATGAAAACAAATCGCTAAGAGTTGATAATTATTGCTTTGTTTGTGGTAAAGAAAATCCAAAGGGCTTAAAAGTAAAATTTATTACTTCCAATGGAAAAGTTAAAGCAGAAATGGTTCTTGATAAAGAATATCAAGGTTATAGTGGAATTATTCATGGAGGAATAATTGCAGCGCTTCTTGATGAAGCTTGCGCTTATGCAGCTATTTTTTTGGGATACTATACTGTTACTGCAGAAATAAAAATAAGATATAAAAACATACTAAAACCTGGAGAAAAAATAATTATAGAAGCTGAAGCGAATCAAATAAAATCGAAATTAATTAAAGCAAAAGCTCAAATTAGAAATGTTGAAAATATTTTGATAGCTGAAGCAGAAGGGAAACTTATAATTAAGGAAAAAATTGAAAAGTCTTAAAATTTATGGAAATTTCTCCCATCTTTCCCATGCAACCCATTCCTTATTTTGGTGAAGAATTAGAGGGTGAATGGATTTTTGAACCTAAGATAGATGGATGGAGATTGCAGATAATAAAATATGAAAATGGTAAAGTAGAATTCTGGGGAAGAAGATTAGAAAAACATCCAAATTGGACAAAAAATCTCTCTTATCTTATTCCCTATTTAGAGGATTTACCTCCAGGAACATTGCTTGACAGTGAACTTTATTCAACCAAAGGAAGAAGAGGTATCCCTTCTGTAATGGCAAAAACAGGTTTTGCAAAACCTATAATTTACGTATTTGATGTAGTATTTTTTAATGAAACTTTTGTAGGAGAAAAACAATTAAGAGAAAGAAAATCAATTTTAAAAGGAATTTTATTAAAACCACCTTTTTATTTTCTAGAATATAAACCTTTAGAAGATTGGGAAAATGCTTTAAAGGAAACTTTAAAAATGGGATTTGAGGGTATTGTAATAAAAAATCTTGAATCTCCCTATTTAATCTCTAAATCTGCTCCTGTCGCAACTCACTATTGGAGAAAAATAAAGGGGTAAAAAATGATAGGAAGGTTTCAAGTAATGGCAACTTTGCAAGCAGCAAGAGCTTATGTTTTGGGTTACTCTTTAGAAGAAGCCAAAAGTTTTGGTTTAAACAGAGCCATTTTTTATGCTGCAGCAAAAAGAGGTTTTAAGTCTATGAAAGGACTAAGAGGGGAAATAAAACTCCCAAAATGGAAATTAATTCGCAAGGTTCCTAAAGAAGAAATTGAAAAAATAGAAAAGAGTATCTCCATAGAAAGGTTGGGAGACGAAATGGCTTATTGTGTAAAAATAGGAGATAGAAAGTATTTCTTGATAGGAGAGGATTTGCAAACTCCTGAGGATTTTAAGAAACAGGTTGAAGATAGATTTAAGGGAAAATTTGAAGAAGCCTGGAAAGAGGCTTTAAATATTGTCAAAAGTTATGACAAAGGGATTTTGCTTTCTCAAAGATACTTTTATGAGGCTGTATATAAACCACGAAGGGATGAACTTGCTGAAAAATGGTCGGAAATGGTTAAGTCTTCATAAATATCATTTATTTCAACCTTCTTTCAACTTCCTGCCAGTTTATATTTTTGAAAAAGGCTTCAATATAATCTGCCCTTTTGAGCCCGTAATCAAGCATAAAAGCATGTTCAAATACATCCATCACTAAAAGAGGATTACATCCTGAAGGATGCCCTACATCATGTTCATTAATCCAGAAATTAATCAATCTACCAGTAAGGGTATCCTGATAAAGAATAACCCAGCCTATACCACGCATAGTTCCTATGGCTTTAAAATCTTTCATCCAATTTGTAAAATTTCCAAAGTTTTCATTTATAAGATTTGCAAGTCTTCCATTCTGAGAAAATACTCCATTTCCACCAAGATTTTCAAAATAATATTCATGAAGCCTCATACCATTCCATTCCCATCCAAGCCTTCTTTTTAGCTCTGCAAATTCTGGAGTTGCTATTTTTCCTTCATTAAGCATAGTATTAAGTATTTCAAGAAGTTTGTTAGTATTGGCAACATATCCTTGATAAAGCGCAAAATGATTCTTAAGTAAAGTTTCGCTAAATCCAGGCATTCCAATTAATTTAGAGTAATCTTTGGCTTGATAAAACATTAGTACCCTCCTTAAAAATTTTTTTATATAAAAAATTTTATTACATAAAATTTTAATATCAAGTTAACGAATTTATAAACCATAAATTTGTTCTAAAACTTTTGTTTTTTTAATTTGAGATTATACTTAGCATTTTTAAAAACTAATGAAAAACTGAAATGAGGATTTTAAAAACCTTAACTGGTATATTAATTTTCATTCTTTTTTCCTATGTGTTTATTTATCCCATACTTATCCCTATTTCCTATTTAAAAAAAGAAAATCCCAAATTGACTGCCATGATGAAATATCGCATAAAACAATGGGAAAAGAAGGGAAAAAAGATAAAAATTAGACAGATATGGGTTCCTTTAAACAGAGTCTCACCTTATCTTAAAAAAGCAGTACTTATTGCAGAGGATGATAAATTTTATTATCATGAAGGTTTTGATCTTGATGCCATAATGCTTGCTATGGAAAAAAATATAAAAGCAGGAAAGCTTAAATACGGAGGAAGTACCATTTCTCAGCAACTTGCCAAAAATCTATTTTTGAACCCCTCTAAAAATCCCGTTAGAAAAATTCAAGAAGCCATACTTACTTTTCGTTTAGAAAGAACCCTTTCTAAAAACCGCATTCTTGAACTATATTTAAATGTAGCTGAATGGGGAGAGGGTATTTTCGGGATTGAAGCTGCAAGTAGATATTATTTCGGAAAACCTTCCTCAGCTCTTAATCCTTGGGAATCTGCTCTTTTAGCTGCTGTCTTACCTAATCCAATAAAATATAATCCTCTAAACCCCAGTCCTTATGTACAAAAAAGAGCGAAACTCATTTATTTTATAATGAAAAAAAGAGGAATCATAAAAGAGGAGTACAAAGAAGTAATAGAAGAAACTAATGCTCAATTCTTAGAAGAAAATAAAACTGAAGAAATTCCTATACAGGAGCCGATTTTTCAAGAAAATAAAACTTCTTCTGAAAATCAAACTAACTTATAAAAATTATCTTATTTGTGATTGTTGTTTTATTCTGAAAATTTGATGTTAATATCTAAAAAAAATTTATTATAAAGGGGGAAGAGATGAAATTTTACAGAACCCTTCACCCAAGACCAGTAGTTATAATAGGAAGTGGAAATGTAAAAAAGGGAGAAGTAAATTTTATGGCCTGTTCCTGGATAACACCTATAGCAGAAGATATACCTGCATTGGGATTTGCCTGCGATAAAGAACATTTTACCTATAAACTTATTCAAAAATATAAGGAGTTTTCAGTTAATATAACAGAAAATATTGATCTTATATGGAGGGTAGGTACATCAAGTGGAAAAGATGTAAATAAAGTTGAAACCTTTGATATAAAAATAAAACCCGGTAAGGTTTTAGAGGTTCCTTTAATTAAGGATGCTCTTGCAAATCTTGAATGTAAAGTAATAAAGGAGATTGAAGTTGGAGAGGTAATGTTTTATATAGGAGAGGTTAAGCATTGGGAGGCTTCTGATTTTGATGAGTATGGATATAAAGAATTTTGGAAACTTCCTCTTCATAAAGGTGGTAAAGCTTTTACTTTTTCTAATAAAAAACTTTATTTTCCTAAATGATAATTATTTATACCCTTGGGACTTCTAATAGAACCGAGGAAGAATTTCTGGAGATTTTAAAATTTTATAAAATTGAAGCTATAGCTGATGTAAGAAGGTGGCCAATTTCACAGAGATTTCCCCATTTTAAAAAAGAGAATCTAATGAAGATTTTATCTAAAAACGGCATTTCCTATTATCATTTTGAGAACCTGGGAGGTTATAGAAGGGAAAATTATGAAAGCTATATGAAGACTTCTGAGTTTAAAAAGGCCTTAGAAAAACTTATAAATATTGCTGAAAAAGATCTAACTTGCATAATCTGTGCTGAAAAGTTTCCTTGGAGATGTCATAGAAGATTTATTTCTAAAGCTTTAGAGGATAAGGGTATTGAGGTTTTACATATTATTGAAAAAAATAAGATATGGAAACCAAAGATTGCTTTATTTCTTCCAAAAGGCGGGAACGAAAAAGATTAAAACAGTATAATATTCAAGTCTTCCTATAAGCATATAGAATGCAAGAATCCATTTTACAGAAGTTGGAAAGGGTGCATAAGTAGTTGTAGGACCAGCACTGCCCAAAGCAGGTCCAGTACTGCTTAAAGCTGAAACAGTTGAAGAAAGAGCTGTAATTATATCTAATCCAAAAAAAGGTAAGAATAATGCTTGCTGTAATCCATATAAATAAATAAAGCAAAGCAAAACCTGTTATACTTATAATAATTTCAGGTTCTATGACCTTTTCACCCATTTTAATTACAATAATATCTTTAGGATGAATTAGGTAGATCCAACCCATCCCGCCTATATACATCAAAAATAATAATATTTGTATAATCAGCAGTAGTAAAACCAGTAGTGGTAATGAAAGTCGCAACTTGAAAAAGTCCATACCTAATAGAATCTTTTAAAGAAACAAATATTAAATAAAATTTCAATTCTTCGTTTTTAAAAACTTTTAAAAAATCCTCTTTTGCTATGTAAAAATATACAGTAAAACTAATGCTTCCACATATCATCCCTATAATTCCCGCATATTCAATTAAAGGATTGTTAAAAGCGGCCAAGCTTGCATTTTTGGTTGAAAGAAATTGCAAGCACAAAAACTATTATTCCCATTACCACCTATCCACTGAGTTATACTTCTCCAAAAAAGAACTCCCTTGGAAAGCTTTCCACGTCTGCAATAACACTTGCTCCCGTAGCTGTAAAACCTGATATTGCTTCAAAAAAGCATCTGTAAAAGAATTCAAGGTTCCTGTTAAAAGATAGGGCAAACTACCAAAAAGAGCTGTGCCAATCCAAGTAAAAGTTACGCTTGCAAAAGCTTCTCTATACCTAAGTTCTTTGTATTTTCTGGTGAAAAAGAATAGAAAAGACCCCGTTAAAAAGGTAATCAAAAAGGAAATAAAAAAATTATAAATTTCTGAAGTTTTATAGAAGAAAGCTATACATAGGGAAGGAAGCATAAATATGGAAAGAATAATAAGACTTAGGTTAACTATATTGATAACAATTCCAATGTTCATAGAAAATGATTAAGTAAGAAGCTTTTCTACATCCTCTATAGACTCTTTAGTGCAAAAATTATGAGTTTATCTCCTTCCTTTATCACATCCTCACCTTTGGGAATTATTACATCTCCTAATCTTACAATAGCCCCAATTATAGCCTTTTTGGGAAAGCCAATATCTTTAAGAGCTTTATTTACAATAGAAGATTTATAACTTACCAATACCTCCATTATTTCAACTTTATTTTCCGCGATAGCAGTCAGAGATAAAACATCCCCTCTCCTTATATATCTCAATATTATGCTTGCAGTTAAAAGTCTTGGACTTAAAACAGACTGTAACCCTAATTCATAGGCAAGTGGAATATAATCTGGTTTAGCTATTATTTTTTTAGCTCCTAAATTTTTTGCAAGTAAAGCACCCATTATGTTCATTTCATCACTTTCCGATACTGTTATATAAGCATCCATATCTTTATATTTTTAAAAGCTGTTTATCCGTTCCATCTCCATAAAGAACTAAAGATTTTTTTTATAATTTTTACTTAGAAATTTACAAAAAGAATATCCTCACCCCTAGGAACTATTATCCTACCATTTTTTAATTATTCCAATTATAAAGTTTTTATTAATAATACTTCGCAAATATTTGAGATCTCTATTAATTACTCTGCTTTTGGCTGGAATTTTCAAGTTTCAAGCTCAGGATTGATTGCAGGATCTATATCAAGATAGTTTTTACCAAGAAGTTCTTTGTTAAAAAAATAATCAGGATTTCTAATACGAGCAATTCTTCGTTTGACACCAAAAAGTGCCTTTCCAAGCAAACAGGCTATCATATTTGTTTCGTCACTGTTGGTAACTGCAACAAGAATATCTGCGTTTCCTGCTCCTGCTTCTTTAAAGATTGAGGGATCGCTTCCTTCGCCTTCTATGGTTGCAATATCCAGTTCCTCTGAGATTCTTCTGAGTTTTTCTCCGTCTCGGTCAATTACAACTACATCAATCCCTTCAAGGGTCAAGAATTTTGCAGTATTATACCCTACTTCCCCCTGCTCTAACAATAATGACTCTCATAGAAAGTTATCTGGCAAGATTTTAATTAGCTTCCAAAAATTGTTGGGGGTGCATAGGGATGGGTTCCTTCAACTACTTCAACACCTGCTTTCTCTTTGATTGCTGCAATAAGATCATCTTTTCTTTTACAGAACTTCATAATACAGGTTCCCACATGAACTACATCTGGATTTTCTTTTAAGGCAGCTAATTGAATTTTTAAAAGTGCTAAGCTACAAACAACTCTATTAGCATTACCTTCACAACCTCCACAATCCATAATTCCAATTATGTAGGCATCATCATTTTTATATCTCTCAAATTCACCCTCTTTGCGCATAAAAGCAACAAAACATTTTGCATCGCCTGGACATAAATTCTGACTGCTAATCATGTTACATTTAACAAGTACAATCTTTTTCATAAAGCACCTCCTAATCTGGTATGGTTAACATTATTTTACCTATTTTAATTAAATTAATCAAGAACTGAGAATTTAATTGAGCTTGTATGAAATGGGAAGTTTTATTTTTACATCAATGGGTGGTAAGGGAAAATATTTAGAAACCTTTTGAATAGTTTTTATTGCATTTTCATCAAGAACTTCATATCCAGATGACTTTTCTACAGTCAAAAGATTAATCTTGCCCTCCTTAGTAAGAACAAAAGAAATTACTACCTTTCCTTCCCATCCCATTTTACGAGCAATATAGGGATAGGTAATGTTATTTTGAACAATTTTAGAAATTATAAAAAGTTTTTCTATAAGAAATTTTTCTTTCAATTTTTCTAAATCAACTCCATCTCCCTTTCCTTCAGTCCCGACTCCACTGCCTCCGCCTTTTCCTTTGTTAGCTTCACTACTTGTACCTAAACTACTACCTATACCTAAGGACTCGCCCTTAATCATAGCTATACTTTTAGTTACTTCGTAGTTTTTTTCCGCATAAATTTCTTCATTCCTTAATTCTTTAGATTCTATATTCTCTGCAAGATAATTTTTTGGCTGATTTTCTTTTAAAATCGGTTCCTTAGGCTCTGGTGTAAAATATTCCTTAATTCTTTTAGTTTCTAATTTTGTTAAATTTTCTCTATTTTTAAATCCCAGATTTTTATTTTCTTCTGAGGACTTTTGCAAAGAATTAATTAAACTGGTTAAGGAAAGATCTATTTCTACATATTTTGCCGAAGACTCAGCATTTAATCTGAGCAATACAACAATTCCTGAAAAAACCAGAAGGTGAATAAGAAGTGAAGTCAAAAAAGCTTTTAGCTTAATCATCTTATTAATTCAGTTTTAATAACCGCTTTTTTAATTTCGTATTTTTTTAATATATCAAGTACAGCAACCAAGTCTTGAACCTTTGCAGATTTATCGGCAAATATGGATATCTGAGAGTCCTTATCTATGTTTTTAGCAATTTCATCAAGTTCTTTGAGCCCTATTTCCCTTCCCTCAAAAAAAATATTACCTTTTTCGTTAATAACTATCTGAAAACTTTTTATATTCTTAACTTCAGCATGTTTAGCTGAAGGTAGCCTTATAGGGATACTTCCTTGAACAATAAAAGTTGCGGTAACAAGAACGATAGTTAAGAGAACAAGCATTATGTCAACTAAAGGAATTACATTAATATAATCAAATTCTTTTTCCTCCATTTTCAACTTCCCAAAGTGCTATTTTTTCTTTCACCTTTCTTAGAAGATAGTTATAAAGTGCAACTGAAGGAATAGCTACAAAAAGTCCTACTGCTGTTGCTTTGAGAGCAAGGGCAAGACCTACCATTATTTTTTTACTATCAACAAGCCCTTCTTGTCCTATGGTATAAAAAGTAAGCATTATCCCTAAAACAGTTCCAAGAAGTCCAATATAAGGTGCATTGGCCCCAATGGTTGCAATTATATAAAGTCCCTTGGTTAAATCTGCTTCAAGTTCTTTAGTATTTGAAAATTTGAGCACATCAACCTTTTTATAATAGCCTATTCTTTCTATGGCTATAGCAACAGAAATAATACTTAGAAAGAAAAGAAGTCCTATAATTCCATAATCAATTATGAATTTTAAATATTCCATAATTTTTCACCTATTTTTATAAAAATTTTAAAACTGTAGCATTAATGAACTATTAATCCAATTTTAAACTATTGTCAAGAACTTTTTTGGCTGTTTATGCTTGGCCAATATATTGGTATAGTAGATTTATGCGCCGTATTTTTTGAGTCTTCCTGCATGGGCAAGAAGAAGAGGCATAAGCTTATAAGCATAAAATATACCCAGTTCTCCTTTAAGGCATTCTCTTTCTGTAAATCTAATTGATGTATTTCCAAGAACATAGGGAGAATAAATTAAAACAGGAACTGGATGCCAGGAATGGGCTTTTAAAAGACAGGGAGTTGAATGGTCTCCTGTAATGCAAAGAACAGAGGGATTGAGGGCTAAAATTTCAGGTAAAAAACTATCAAATTCTTCTATAATTTTGGTTTTCATATCAAAATTTCCGTCCTCCCCAGATGAATCTGTTTTTTTAATATGTAAAAAAATAAAATCAAAATTTTGCCATTCTCTTTTTAAAGTTTTTATTTCATCTTTTATATCCATTCCCTCAAAATCAATTATTTTCATTCCAACAAGACTTGCAAGACCTTTATACATGGGATAAGTAGCAATGCATCCTGCTTTTAACCCAAACCTTTCTTCAAAGGTTTCAAGATTAGGCTTTACCGAAAACCCTCTCAAAAGAACATAGTTTGCTTTTGGCTCATTTTTTAAAAGTTCTGCCACTTTTTGAGAAAAAATTTCCGCAATTCTTGAAACCTTTTCGGCCATCTCTCCTTTACCTAAAGGCTTAAGGGGTGGCTTACCTATCGCCTGAGGATCTGTATCATTTATGGTTTCAACTTCTGAAGAGACCAGGTGAGGAAATCTAAAAACAGCAACAAATCTGTGTTCCATTCCAGATTTGAGAATTATTTGAGCATCCTCTATTTGGGAAATATTTTCAGAAAGATTTTTTATAAGTCTTTTGTTTTCTTCTGTAGGAATGCGTCCTGCCCTTCTGTCAACAACAATAGGAATTCCGTTTTCGTATTTCACAGTGGCAAAATTTCCTCTTATAGCAACATCTGTTTCTTTAAGCTCAAATCCTGCTCCTAAAGCTTCAAGAACTCCTCTTCCTATGTTTATTTTTAAGGGATCATACCCGAAAATGCCAAGATGACCTGGACCGCTTCCAGGAGTAATTCCGTAATCAACTGGAATATGAAGTCCCAGAGCAGACTTTTTGGCTAAGGTATCAAGATTTGGAGTTTTGGCAGTTTCAAGGGGTGTTTTCCCATCTTTTAGAGGTAAATCTCCTATCCCATCAAGCACGATCAAAAGTATTTTTGAATCATTTTTTTTAATAAGATTTTTAAGTGTGTCCATTTTTTAAAGCCTTCTAAATTATTTAGAAAATCTTTTTATCTTTCCAAATTTCTTCAAGCTTTTCTGTTTCTTCATCTTTTCTTTTAATTTCTTCTTCCCAATCTATCTGCTTTTCAAACTGTTTAACCTCATGTTTAAGAAGTCTTTCTTTGAAATCTGGATGGGAAAGATATGGAAGTGCTGCCTTTAGGAAGTTTTCTTTTATGTTTGAGTATATGGTTGCAACCGAATCTTCAGGAACAAAGTGTCTTTCTTTTCTATAGCGATAATAGACTTTACCATCAGTTTTTTCTAAAAATTTTTTGTAGTATTCAGAGTTTGAAAAGTCACTTTCAGAGGGTGTAATTCCAATTTGAGCAAGAAAACCAACTAACCAGCGATCTCCTGCAAGTTTGCGAGAATAATTCCAAATTTCTAAGGTGAGTCCGTTTTCTAATTCTATTTTTTCAACCATTTTTCCCTCCCAAAGTGGTTTGTGCATCTTTGATGGCGGAAGCCATTTATATGCCATACTTTTTAACTTAGTTTAAATTACAATTCCAATTATGCAACCATAAACCACCATACCACTTCCGAAGTAGCAAAATGTGTAATGTAAAAAGAGAATAAGGAAATAAAAATTAAAGTTTTGAAGAAAAGTGCCGATATTAAAATTTAAAAATTATAGTAGTAAACCGGTTGTTTATGCGAAAGAAAAGTTCAAAAAGATTTAGAAAAGATAGAAAGAAAATTGGAATAATTTTAAGGGTAAGAAAAACCAATTATCAAAATAAAGAAGAGATAATTGAAGCTATAGAGAATCAGAAATTAAAAGAAGCTCTTCTTTTTAGGTTAAAGGTTATTAATTTTCACGAAAAATACGGAACAAAATTGACCATAGATACTTTTAAGGTTTCAAGGGCTACCATTTATAGGTGGAAAAGACTGTGGAAAGGAGGAGGGCCTGAGGCTTTAATTCCAAAAATCTGGGTGGTAAAAAGAAAGAAAAAATGGTATCCAGAGATAGTAAATTTCATTTTGGAATACAGAAAAACTCATCCTCATGCTGGAAAAGAAATTCTTAAAGCCCTCTGTGATAAATTTTGCAAAGAGAAAAACCTGCCTCCACCATCTACTTCAACCATAGGAAGAATTATAAAATATCTAAAAGAAAAAGGAATATTTAAAGAAAATGTTTTAAAAGTCTCAAATTGTTGAACCAGAAATACTTGATTTTTTAAAATATTTAGATAAAATTAAAATTGCTTGATTTTTTAATTTTAAATAGAAAAAAACTTGAATAAAGTGGATGATATAAAAAGGGTTAAAAAAATTTAAATAAGGGGGTAAAAGATGAGGAAAAAGGGATTTACACTGATTGAGCTTATGGTTGTAATTGCAATTATTGCCATTTTAGCAGCTATTGCATTAACAGCTTACAGAGCTTATATAAGAAAAGCTCAGGCAAAAGAACTCATGACCTTTGCAAGAGCTTGTATTCAGGAAGCAATAGCTCAATGCACTTCAGATCCTAATTTTACCCAATTTAATACACTTGATGCTTGTAAAAACCCTCCCGACACACGATATATTACAGGTATTACTATTACCCCTCCAGAAAGTTGTGCTGACTATTCTGCCTCTGCAAGTGGAAATGTTGGAGGAACTAAATATGAAGTAACATGTACTTATGATACTACCCGAGATGATGTAGTTTGTTCAGCTCCAAGAGCAACTTAAAAACTTCTTAAAATTAAAAAGGGGGGCTCTGCCCTTTTATTTTATTCGCACCCAGTTCCTGAAAAACTTGAGCTTTCAGTAGTAAGAGTGCAAGTAATGTCAGATATTATACCTTTTCCAGTGCATGTGCATTTGTAAACTTCTGTATTAACCTGTTCTACGCTGCAACTTTCTGTATAACGGGAAATGCGATTTGTGCAATTAGAAAAATCAGGATTTCCACCTGTTAAAGCAACCCTTGCTAATTCTGCAGCTACACAGGTTATGCAGTTTCTGGTATCTGTTTGAAGAGAAGAGCGAGCTGCTTTTTTCACATAACCCCTGTAAACTCCCACAGCAATTGCTGCCATAATTGCCATTACAGCAAGGGCAATCAAAAGCTCCATCAAAGTAAAAGCCTTTTTCATAGTCCTTTTCCTCCCTTTTAAAAATTCTCACACTTTTTATCTCTACAATCTCATTATATACTACAATCTTTAAAAATAAATAAATAAAAATAAATAAAAAAGTGTTAAAGGTTGACAAGTGCTTATAAAAGAATATTATTTAGATGAGATGAAAGGTGAAGTCTGGATTTTAGATGATGAAAGGGGTATTCTTGAAATCTTAGAGGATATTCTTAAAGATGAAAACTTTCAAGTCAGAGGTTTCCTCTGGGGAAAAGAACTCTTAAAAGAAATCTCTCTTAAACAACCACAGGTTATTCTCCTTGATCTCTGGTTAAAAGATATAGATGGATTTGAGGTTTTGGAAAAGGTTAAGAAAACTTATCCAGAGGTTCAAATAATAGTAATTTCAGGACATGGAAATATTGAAACTGCAGTAAAGGCAATCAAAATGGGAGCTTTTGATTTTATAGAAAAGCCTCTTTCCTACGAAAGGGTTATAGTAACAGTAGAGAATGCTTTGAAACTTGCTCTTTTGGAAGAAGAAAATAAAAGGCTTAGGGAAAATATCTTTGGAGAGGTTAAACTCTCTGGTGTTTCTTCTGCTATCCAAAAAATAAGAGAACTTATTTTAAAAGTGGCTCCTACAGATACCACTGTTTTAATTCAGGGAGAATCAGGAGTTGGTAAAGAGGTAGTGGCAAAGCTTATTCACTTATACTCTAAAAGGGCAAAAGAAGCTTTTGTAGAAATAAATTGTGCTGCTATTCCTGAAACCCTCATAGAATCAGAACTTTTTGGATATGAAAAAGGAGCTTTTACAGGAGCTCAAAGTTTCAAAAAGGGGAAACTCGAATTGGCACATAAAGGGACACTTTTTTTAGACGAAATAGGAGATTTAAGCCTTGATGCCCAGGCAAAGTTATTAAGAGTTTTGCAAGAAAAAAAATTTGAACGCTTAGGAAGTAATAAGTCTATAGAAATTGATGTAAGAATAATTTCAGCAACCAACAAAGATCTTATGAAAGAGATCAAAAAAGGAAAATTTAGAGAAGATCTCTTTTTTAGAATAAATGTTTTTCCTATTTATATTCCTCCTCTAAGAGAAAGAAAAGAGGACATTCCTATTTTAGTGGAAGAATTTTTAGAAGAATTTAGCTATAAAATAGGATGTGAGAAAAAAACCATCAAAAGGGATGCTCTTGAAGCCCTGATTGAATATGATTGGCCAGGAAATGTAAGGGAGCTTAAAAACTTCGTAGAAAGATTGGTGATAATTTCTTCTTCTCCAGAAATTAGTTATGAAGATCTGCCTTCAGATTTTAAAAGTTTAATAAAAGGAAAGGTGAGTTTTCAGGAAAATGCCGATCCCTGGTTTAAAGAAAAGGATTATAGAATGGCTAAGCTTCTTTTTGAAAAGGAGTTTTTAAAAAGAAAGCTTCATGAATATGGAGGAAATATTTCTAAAACTGCAAGAGAAATAGGTTTAGAAAGGGCTTATTTGCAGAAAAAAATAAAGGAGTTTAATCTCAAGGCTGAGTTTGAAGATTAAAAATTAAACTTTTTGAAAAACTGCTCTTGCATAAGGCTCTTTTTCTAAGGTATCCCAAAGTTCATTTTTCCATTTGTAATATCCCACTATTCCAACCATAGCAGCGTTGTCTGTACAAAATTCAGGAGAAGGAAAATAGACCTCAAATTTTTTTTGTTTAGCCCTTTCATCAAAAAGTTTTCTTAATCTCTGATTTGAAGCCACTCCTCCAACAACTACAATTCGTGGAATATTGAGTTTTTCTCCTGCCCTAAAGGTTTTTTCTGTCAAAACCTCACAAATTGCTTCTTCAAAACTTGCACATACATCTTCAATCTTAAATTTAAGATTTGTTTTTAGATAATTTAAAACAGCTGTTTTAAGACCTGAAAAACTAAAATCAAAGGTATTTTCTTCTAAAAGTGGTCTGGGAAAAGCAATTGCCCTTCTGTCTCCCCTTTCTGCAAGTTTACTTATAATAGGTCCTCCTGGATAAGATAGATTTAAAAGTTTAGCTACTTTATCAAAGGCTTCCCCAGCTGCATCATCTCTTGTATGTCCAAGAAGTCTATAATCTTCCCAAGAGTTAACTAAAAAAAGAGCTGTATGTCCTCCAGAAACAAGAAGTCCTATGTAGGGGAATTTAACTTCCCTTTCTAAAAATATGGAAAAGAGATGAGCTTGCAGATGATCAACTGCAAGAAGAGGAATTTTAAGGGCAAAACATAATGCCTTAGCTAAGGAGACACCAACTAAAATTGAGCCTATAAGCCCGGGACCGAAAGTTACACATACTCCCTTAATTTCTTTAATAGAAACTTTTGTCTCTTCAAATAGTTTTTTCAAAAGAGGTGCTAACACCTCCAATTGTTTTCGTGAGGCAATTTCAGGAACTATTCCACCAAAGGGTGAATGAAGAGCTACTTGAGAATAAAGTAAGTGTTTTACCAATTCCCCTTTTTCAGAAAATAGAGCCACCCCTGTTTCATCGCAGGAAGTTTCTATAGCAAGAAGCATTTCCTATTTAGAAAAAACAACATCTTCTAAGAGTTCTGAAAAGATATGTAAGAATAAAAGGTGCCCCTCTTGAATGCGAGGGGTTTCAAAACTGGGAACCAAAATGAGATAATCACAGAAATCTTTCATCAATCCTCCATCTCCACCACTTAATCCCACTGTATATAAACCCAATTTCTTAGCTACCTTTAAAGCTTCTATTACATTGAGAGATTTCCCACTGGTGCTTATACCAAGAGCCATGTCTCCTTTTTTACCAAGAGCTAAAATCTGTTTGGAAAATACTTCAGAGAAATTATAATCATTCGCTACAGCAGTTAAAATTGAGGTATCTGTGGTTAGGGCTATAGCTGGTAGAGGGGTTCTTTCTTTTTTAAAACGATTGACAAGTTCAGCAGCTAAATGCTGGGCATCAGCTGCACTTCCTCCATTTCCAAAAATAAGAATTTTTCCGTTTTTTGAAATAACTTTTTTAGCAAGAAGCACTACTTCTATAATTTTTTCAGTTTCAAGTTCAATAAATTTTTTTTGAACCTCCCTTGAAGTTTCTGAAATATTTAAAACCCTCCTTTTAAATTCCGCCTTTTTCATTTTATCATTCCTAAAATAAAGTATTTTATTTTATAAAATCCAAAGGCTAAGTATTCGTGAGTTGCTCTGTTAGTTAAATCTATGTATAAATCGTTGGGTAAAAATTTCCAGATGCTAAAAGAAGGTTGGCAAAGTTTATAGTGATAATTAGTGGGGTAGGGAATGGGATTTAAACCCTCCTTCTTAAAAAGATAAATAGCTCTCGGAAGATGATAAGCAGAAGTTAAAAGTAAAAAAGGAGTTTGGGCATCCTTTTCATTTTTTAAGAAATAATCTTTTAAAATTCTTGCACTGGTTATGGTATCAAGCGGGGTATCAATGGCTTCTACTTGAAAACCAAATTTTTCAGCCAAGGTTTTAAGATAGGAAGCTCCTCTATTGTACTTATCTTCATAAGACCCACCTAAAAGTATAATTTCTTTATCAGGATACTGCTTTTTTAATTCTAAAGCTTTCAAAAATCTTAGTATAGTTTCTCTGGAAAATCTTTCTTCTAAGCTAAGATTTTCCTCTCCATATATCCTTCCAGTTAGAACTACTATTCTTTTAATTTTTGCTATTTCTTCCTTTGAGGGGAGTTGATAATTTTTTTCAAGTTGTTTTAAAAGAAGGTATGGTAAAAAGGGTGTGGAGGAAAAATAATAGAGTAAAATAGCTAAAAAGAGCAAAAATCTTCTTCTACCTCTTCTTTTATCAAGAATTACATAAACAGTAATTAGGAGAAAAAATATAAAAATTAAACTTGAAGGATAAAAAAGGAAGAGGAAAAATTTTTTAAGGGAAAAGGTTAGATCAATCATATAGAAAATTTTAAAAATGCGGGGCTGACGGGACTTGAACCCGCGACCTCCTGCGTGACAGGCAGGCGCTCTAACCGTGCTGAGCTACAGCCCCGAAATCACTCTAAAATTATATAAAATTTTAAAAATTTTTCAAGAAGTTAAAAACAAAGATTTTTAAGTAAAAAAAATGGGCGGAAGAGGATTTGAACCTCTGACCCCCGGCTTGTAAGGCCGATGCTCTCCCCCTGAGCTATCCGCCCATTTTATCTATTCATTATTAAAATTAACCTAATTTTTACTTTTGTCAACAAAAACTAATTTAAAATCCAATGATTAACTTAAGCAAAAAAATTATTGCAAGGATCAAAGTTGCAAGTAAGACATAACTTAGTAACTAAAAATATTCCCAAAAGTAAGGCTCCTTTTATCCTAAAAAATAAAAATGCACCAATCAATAAAATACCTATAAGAGCTAAAAACTTCTCCTTGTCTTATATCTCCCAATTGAACCAATACATTAGGATTTTCAACCATTATTACCTACAGAAATAGCCTTTTTCAAATTGTCAGGAATGGCTTTAGCAACAATTATTCTCAAATTAGTCACAGGTAAGAAAATAAAAATCAAGCCTTCTATAAAAACTGCAGTTAAGGAAGTTTGCCAAGGATAACCCATACCTAATACAACAGTATAAGTAAAAAATACACAAAGCCCTATACCAGGAGCCAAAGCGAAGGGTAATTTAGCATAAATACCCATTATAAACGTGCTTATCATGGAAACAAGCACAACAGAAGTAAAGAGGGCTTTTTGGGCATTCCAGTGACAGATAAAATTGAAGGTACTACAGCAAGTGCATAAGCCATAGTTATAAAGGTAGTAAAACCGGCAATAAATTCAGTTTTAAGGTAGGTCTTGTGCATTTAAAAAATTTTAAATAAAATCTGGATAGAGGGTCCAGGAAATTATCCAGTTACCCTTTTCATCTCTTTCCAGAGCTATTACCCCACTTTGCCTAAATCTAACAATAGGCTTTTCTGAATCACCAATTACCAATAAAGAACAAAGTTTTTGAAGATGGGGTAAATGCCCAACTAACATTAAAGGATCCTTAAAATCAGATAATTTTTTAGCCCATATCTCTGGAGGATCAAGGGGATTCAATCCTTCTGCCTCTCCTATACCTTCTGAAGGATTTAAATAGTCTCCTATAATTTCTGCTGTTTGCTTCGCTCTGAGTTTACCTGAATGAAAAATTTTAGAAATCTTAATTCCTGCTTTTTTGAGAGCTTGAGAAACTTTTTCAACCTCAGTCTTACCAATTTCAGAAAGAGGCTTTCGCGGATCTTCACTTTCTGGTTTGGGGATTCCGTGCTGAACTAAATAAAGTTTCATTTTTTCCCCTCACCCCCTTTTTAATCTTGTTTTATTTAAATACTTTTATATAATTATACCAGTTTATGAAAATTGTTAAATTTCTAATTCTCTGGTTTCTTATTTTTCTTTTTATATATTCCTGTACCACATCTAATTCAAATAACCTCCTTTTTACTCTTATACCAGAAGATAAGGAAATTGAGTTAGGAAAACTTTACACCCCCTCTTCAATTGATGAATTTGAGGGACTTTATCCTGAAGAGGAAGTTCAAAATTATGTAAACAGTATAGGTCTTAAAATAGCTAAAGTTGCAGAAAGAAAAATTCCCTACAGGTTTTATGTAGTAAATTCAGGTGTTGTAAATGCCTTTGCACTTCCTGGTGGACCTGTGATAATTACCAGAGGTCTTCTTTTACAGCTTGATAATGAAAGTCAATTAGCGGGTGTTCTTGCTCATGAATTGGGACATATCAATGCAAGACATCATGTAAAATTTTTGGAAAAACAATTAGCTTTGGGTATTCTTCTACAAATTGGAAGTTTAATTGTTCCTCAAGACCTAACTGGTGAAATATTACTTCAGCTGGGTCAAATTTCAGCTTCCCTTCTAACACTCAAATTCAGCAGGAATCAAGAAAGAGAAGCAGATAGATATGGATTTTTTTATGCCTATGAGGCTGGTTATTCACCTCAAGGAATGATAGAAGTTTTTGAAAAATTCAAAAGTATGGAGAAAAAAAGACCCCCTGAATGGCTTTCAACCCATCCCTTGCCAGAATCAAGGATAGAGGAAACTAAAAAATATATAGAAACCTTTAAACCAACTGGTATCCTCATAAAAGATTCCCAAAAGTTCCAAGAAATCAGAAACCTTATTCTTAAAACAAAAGAATCCTATGATTATTCAGAAAAAGGAAAAAAGGCTTATAAAAATAAAAATGTAACTGAGGCAAAAAATCTTTTTGAAAAGGCTTTAGAACTTTATCCAAAAAATACTATTGCCTTAGTTTATTTAGCAAAAATTGAAATGAATGAGGGAAATTTAAATAAAGCTAAGGAATATTCAGACTTTTTACTTAAGTACAATCCAGATTATTTTACTGCTAATATACTTTCCGGAATAATCAATTTTAAACTTAAAAATTTTGAATCCGCCTTGAAGCTTTTTGAAAAGGGCAAATCTTTAATCCCTTTTAATGGAATTTCCTATTATTATGCAGGAAGAGTTTATGAAGAGAAGAAAAATTTTAGTTTAGCTCTTAAAAATTATGAAAAAGCTTTAGAACTTGGACCAAAAGAAGCAACCTGGTATAGAGATTGCTATTACAAGTATATTAATTTAAAGGGAGGTTAAATGATAAATCTTCCTTTTACTTATACCTTTCCTATTTCTGGAGTAACCACTTCTATTTTAGTACCATCCATAGTTTCTTTTTTTATCTCCTTTCTATGTGCTTCTGGGGGAATAAGTGGGGCTTTTCTTCTTCTACCTTTTCAGGTAAGTATTCTTGGATTTACAACACCCTCAGTTAGTGCTACCAATCATCTGTATAATGTTTTTGCCATCCCCTTTGGAGTTTATAGGTACTGGAAAGAAAAAAGATTTTACTATCCTTTAACCCTTATAATAATCTTAGGGACCCTACCAGGAGTTATTATAGGTTACTTTTTAAGGATTTCTTTTTTTGAGGAATTAAAAAAATTTAAACTATTGGTAGGGTTGGTGCTTTTTATTATAGCTATAAGATTAATTTATGAGTTTTTTACAGTTAAAAAAGAAACCAGATTTTCTCCTGATCCTCCCCAAACGCTAATATTCAATTGGAAAACACTAAAGTTTATCTATTCTGAAGAGACATTTATTCTTAATTCATCTTTTATAACTTTTCTCGCTTTTATAATAGGAATAATCGGAGGAATTTATGGAATTGGTGGAGGAGCTTTAATGGCTCCTATATTACTTGCCTTTTTTAAGATACCAGCCTATATTTTTGCTGGAGCAACTCTTGCAGGAACCTGTATAACTTCTGTATTCGGAGTTATAATTTTTACCTTAGGGGGAAATCCACCAGATTGGCTTCTGGGATTACTTTTTGGAATAGGGGGAGCTTTAGGTCTTTCCTTAGGTGCAAGAATACAAAAATATATGCCTCAAAAATTAATAAGAATTATAATTATGGTTGCAATTTTCTTTATTTCCTTTAGGTATATAATCTCCTTTTTTAAATAAAGGTTTTATCTAAGTCGTAAAAAAGTTTAAGCCTTATTTTTTTTAATTCCTTTATTGTCTCAAGCATAACAAAGTTTTTTATACCATATTTTTTAGCAAGTTGAGATATCTTATTCTTTTCATTTTTTTCTTTAAAATGGCACATGGTATAAAGATTGAAATTCCAATTAGGATAGGTCTTTCTCTCATAACAATGAGTTATAAAAAGTTCTTTAGATAATCCCTCAATAACTGATTCTATTTCATCTTCTTTTACTTCCCAAGCTACCATTATATTTTCTTTGAATCCAAGTTTGTTGTGTTTTAAAAGTGCTCCAAATCTTCTTAAGGCTCCCTTTTCTTTCATTTCTCTAATCCATAAAAATATCTCCTCCTCTTCAATATCTAAAGACTTTACCATTTCTTTAAAAGGAGTTTTAACCAAAGGTAGAGGTTCTTGCAATATCTTTACCAAAGCTTTGTCTTTTTCGGAAATATTTTCAATAATGGATATAGTTTCTATTTCAGCAAATTCCTCTTTATCAAAAGCAGAATTTTTATCTTCAAAAACTGTAGAAATTTTAAAAGTTCTTAAAGCAGGCAAATATAAATAATCTTCCACCTCACAAAGTTTAGCCAGTTTATCAGCTTCACTTAAAGGTTCCCTTTCGGGTAAGCTCACTAAAATGAACCACAGATTATATCTATGATTTCTTAGATAATTATGGCTTATGCCTGGATGTTTATTGATGATTGAAATTGCTTTATTAAGTTTTTCTAAAGGAACTTTAAAGGCAAAAAGGGCTGATTTGTGTCCAAAGAACCAAGGATTAAATATAGCTGAAATTTGTCTTAATATTTTCTTTCTCTGAAGATATCTTAAAACTTCAATTACCTCTTGTTCTTTTAAGTTTAATTTTTCTCCTATTTTTAGGAAAGGACGTTTTTCTAAAGGAAATTCCTTCTGAATAATATTAAGAAGTTCTTTTTTAGTCTTCTCAGAAATTTTATTAAGAGCCATAAATCAAAAAGTTTTTAAGTAACTTAATTCTATTCGGATGTTTAAGTTTTCTTAAAGCTATACTTTCAATCTGTCTAATTCTTTCCTTGGTAACACCAAATTTATTCCCCACCTCTTCAAGTGTACAGGATTCTTTTTCCCCTATTCCAAATCTCAATCTAATAATTTTTTCTTCTTTTGGAGAAAGGGTTTTTAGAAGTTCTCTTACTTTTTCTGAAAGGGCTATATTAAAAGTTGCCTCATCAGGTTTGATTGTATTTTGATCCTCTATAAAATCTCTTAAAGTGGCATCCTCATCTTCTCCGACTACTGTTTCAAGAGAAATAGGCTGTTTCATAATTTTGAAGATATAGTTTAATTTTTCAATAGAATGACCTGTTTCCTTAGCTAATTCATCAAGAGTAGGATCTCTTCCGTATTCTTGATAAAATTTAGTAGAAATGATTTTACTTATTTTGTATATAGTTTCAATAATATGAACGGGGACCCTTATGGTTCTTGTATTTTCAGCTAAATATCTTGTTATACTTTGTCTTATCCACCAGGTAGCATAAGTACTAAATTTAAATCCCTTTCTATAATCAAATTTTTCTATAGCCTTTAGCAAACCGATATTTCCTTCTTGAATAAGGTCACTTAAAAACATTCCTTTAGGAGAATATTTGCGAGCAAGAGAAATAATTAACCTAAGGTTAGCTTTAACCAATTCTTCTTTATTTTTTTTGATTTCTTGAAAGGCTTTACAAATCTTTTCTCCACTTTGGTAAATTTTTTCCAGAGGTTCTCCAAAATAATCATTGGTTTTCTTAAAAAAATCAATATATTCGTTAATATCTTTTTTAATTTTTTCTACATTAACCTTTTCTAAAGTCAGTTTGTTAAAATATCTTTCAATATCTCCACATTTTCTATTCCAAGAGAAAATTCTTTTTAAGACCTTCTCATCAAGAGAATAATTTTTTTGTAACCTTTCTTTAAATTTGTAAAATTCTTTAATTTTTTCATAGCTTTCAAGTATCTCACAGGCAAGTTCATCAAGTAAAAGTTTAGTAGGTCTTATTTCATAAATTAAATCTATAATCTTATCTATTAATTTTGCTTTCTTTCCTTTTTTAAAATTTTCTACTAGTTTATTAATATTTGTTTTTAAATTCTCAAACCATTTTTTTACTTTTTCTCCATTTCTTGAGAATTCTTCATAATCTTTGAAAAGAAGAGTAAGACCTTTACTTCTTTCTGCTTTTATTAGCAAATGATAAAGTTTTATAACCTGAGAATAATAATTAAGACTTTCTTTTAAAATTTCTCTTTCGTTTTCTTCAATGGTTTTTCCTATCCTTACCTCATCTTCTCTAGTCAAGAGTTTATGAGAAAATACTTCCTTAAAATAGATTTTGATAGGATCATCTGTATCTTTCTTTTTTAAAGTTTTTAATTTTTCTTCTTCCTCTTCAAACCAATCTTTTTCATCCTTCTCTAATATTTCTTCAAAGTCTACTTCTTCCTTAAATAAACAAAATTTTTTATCCTTTTGGAGGCTCATAGACCCTCCTTTAATTTTTAGTCTCTTTTAATAGTTTTCCTGTTATAGAACTCTTTAAAATCCATAGGTATTTTTCTATTTCTTCTTTTGGGCCCTTTATTTGAAGAAGTTTTAAATTTTCTGTCACTTTTCTTATCTCTTTTTTGGCAAGCTCTTTTCTTATATAAGTTTTTATATGATTTAAAGCTTCTTCTTTGTTTTCAAAAGGAGGGTCTAAAAGGAGATCACTTAAAATTTCTTGAAATTCCATGTCAGGAATATAATCTGCTTCGCTTTTCCCTTTTTTAAATTCTTCTATAAGGTATTTTAAAAATTTACCATAAAGTGTATCTAAATAAAACTCAAGAAGCTTAGAAAGGCCTGAGGCTTCAAGGTCAAAATAATATTCTGGATAATTTACCAAAAATTGAGCAATACTTCTTAGTCCAGGAATATCCTCTTTATCTTTCCCTTTTATTTCTTCTGGTATTTCTTCTCTATAGAGATCTTTAATAAACCACTTTAAAATTTCATTTTCTGGAACTCCTAAATGAAAACTGATTTCCCTTGCTATTCTATTTCTTAAAAGGGGGTCTTTTGTAGATTTAAAGACCTCCATAATCTCTTTAAATGCCTTAGAAGGATTAAGTACATAATCTTCTTTATAGAAGTTAATAACAAAGGAAATGGCATCTACAATAAGTTCTTCAATTTTATTTTCCAAGTTTTCTCCTTCTAATTTTTGCTTTCTTACCCAAGAATCTGGGTCTTCTTCTTCTGAAATAGTTATACATTTTGGTAATATTCCTTCTTTTAAAAATAAAGATATAGCTCTGAGAGCAGCTTTTTTACCAGCCAGATCTCCATCATAAAAAATTACCCAATTTTCTGTAAAAGCCTTTATAAGTTTAACATGATTTTCTGTCAATGCTGTACCACAGGTAGCAACTACATTTTTAATACCTTTTTCCCAAAGACTAAGAAAATCAAAATACCCCTCTACCAAAATCCCCAGATTTTTCTTTTTGATAAATTCTTTTGCCTGATAAAGTCCATAAAGGATTTCGCTTTTTTTAAAAAGCTTTGATTCCGGAGTATTCAGATATTTAGGTTCTATTTCCTTGTCCAGGGCTCTTGCTCCAAATCCTACACATTCTCCCTTAAGATTAAAAATAGGAAAAATTATTCTTCCTCTAAAAAGATCTATATAAGATCCGTCAGAAGTTCTTTTTATTAAGCCAAGTTCTTCTCCTTTAGTTAAATCTTCAGGGGAATTTCTAAGATAACCTGCTAATACCCTTCCATCATTTGGAGCAAAACCAAGAAGAAAGGTTTTAATAGTTTCCTCACTTAATCCTCTTTCTTCTAAATATTTTTTAGCATCCTCCGAAGAACTATGAAAATACAAAAGATGATGATAAAATTTGGCAATCTTATAATTTAACTCTGCTAAGTTTTTTTCTTTTTTCTTTTCGATAAAAAATTTCTTATCTACTTGAATACCTGCCTTTTCAGCAAGTTCCAAAAGGGCTTCTTTAAAAGAAAGAGCTTTAATTTTTGCATAAAAGGTAACTACATCTCCAGCAGCTCCGCATCCAAAACATTTAAAAATCTGTTTTTCAGGACTTACTACAAAGGAAGGTATTTTCTCAGAATGAAAGGGACAAAATCCTACAAAGTTTTTTCCTACTCTTTTAAGTCTTACATAAGAAGAAATAACCTCTACAATGTCATAGGAATTTTTTACCTCTTCAAAAAGATTCTCAAAGGGCATATTTTAAATAATTTTAGTTAAATGTTTATTTTAAAAATCTGTAAACTTGCTTAATCCCTTCAAAAGAGAAAAAAATTGATGAAAAAAGATTTTTAAAATTCGCCCCATCGAATGCTCAGTTAGACAAATATGAAAAATCTTTATATTTTCTAACACAGTTTTAAAAAAGTTCAAGAGTTATATTTTAGTTTTTTTCTTCTAAATAAACAATAGTTACTCCGGTGCCACCTTCCATAGGATCTGCAAATTTAAAACTTTTAACTAAGGGGTGATTTTTTAGATAATCTCTAATGCCTTCTCTTAACCTGCCAGTTCCATGCCCATGAATTAAATAAACCTTAGAGATTCCTTCTAAAAAGGCTTTGTTTAAGGTTTTCTCAATTTCTTCTAAAGCTTCCTCTATATTTAATCCTAAAAGTTTTAAAACCTCCCTTTTTTCAATCCTTTCATAAAACCTCTGAAAACTCTCTAAATCAATTTCCATAGGTTTAAAACTATAATCTTCTATTTCTGAATGATCCTTTACTATTTTTTCCTTAGGAACCTCTATTCTTAAATTTCCCATTTTAACCTCTACCAATTTATCTTTTACTTTCAAAACCTCGCCCATTCTTTTAAAAGGCAAAATAAGCACCCTGTCTCCTTCTCTTATTTCTTTTTCTCTGAATAAATTGCATTTTAAAAGTTTATTTACAAAATTTTCAAAATTTTGAATTGCTCTTTTATAACTTGTTCTTTCTTTTTCAATATTTTTCAACAATTCTTTAAATTCTTCATTCCAGGTAGATATTAATTCTTCCATTTTTCTCTCATAGAATTTTTTTAATTTAATCCTTTCTTCTTCCAGTTCTTTTTCTTTGGATTCAAGGTTTTTTAATTTTAAACTAAGTTCCTCTTCCAGCTCTTTAAGTTTTTTTCTCTCCCATTCTATTATTTTATACCATTCCCGATATTCTTTATTTTTCAGATAACTCATAGCTTCATTTAAAAGTTCTACTGGAAATCCCATCTTTTCAGCAAGATCAAAGGCTAAGGATTCTCCCCAAACACCGTATATTAATTTATAAGTTGGTTCTTTGGTTTCTAAATTATACTCCATGGTAGCTAATTTTAGTCCCTTCATTTTTAAACCGAGGGTTTTAAGAAACTGAGAGTGAGTGGTAACCACCACTTTTGTGTTTCTTCTAAGTAACTCATTTATAACTGCTGCAACTAAAGCTATCCCTTCTTCTGGATTGGTACCCTTACCAGGTTCATCAAGTAAAACCAAAGTATTTTTGTCAGCTTTATCCAAGATTTCCTTTAAGTTTTTAAGATGGGAAGAAAAGGAAGACTCTCCTTCTATTATATCTTGATCATCTCCCAAATCTACAAAAATTTTAGAAAATACGGGAAATTCTGCTTCTTTAACTGGAATAGGAAACCCACTCTGTCCCATAAGAATAAGAATTCCTATGGTTTTTAAAGAGACAGTTTTTCCTCCTAAATTAGGACCAGAAATAAGAAGCCCTTTCTCAATTATAAAATCATTATAAACCTTTTTTGATGAAGGTTTTTCTTTCAATATTAAAAGGGGATGAATACCTGAATAAATTTTTATTAAACCTTCATTTTTTAGAAAAGGGAAATTCCCTCTGTAAGTTTTCCCAAAACTTGCTTTTGCAAAAGAAATTTCAAAATCTGCATAAATATTTTCTAAACTTAAAAAAGAATTAGAATAAAAAAAAATTTCCTGTGAAATCTCCCTTAAAATTTTTATTATTTCTCTTTGTTCTATATACTTTAGGTTTTCTATTTCATTACTTAAAGGTATTATACTTGCTGGTTCTATAAATACCGTAGCTCCACTCTGGGAAACTTCATGTAATATACCTTTAACTTTGTTTTTATATTCTGTCTTCACAGGCAATACATATCTACCTTCTTTTTGAGTAAAAAGATTTTCTTGAAGATATCCTTTTTTAAAGAGATTTTCCTTTATTCTTTCAAGTTTGGCAAATAGGGTTTCTTTCAACTCTTTAAGCTTTTTTCTTGTAACAAATAAATTATAAGAAGCTCTGTCCTTTATTTCTGCTTTTTCCCAATCAAGTATTTTATCAAGATAAAGATCTATTTCTTTAAGTTCTTCGTAAAGATTTTTTAATTCTTTAAAGGGAGAATTTTCAAGATAGGGAATAAGTTTTTTATTAGTTAAAAACCATTTTTTAATTTCTGAAAGTTCAACAGGTAGAAAAAATCCTCTCTTAGATGCCCTTTCAATTAGACTTTTTAAAGATTTTAAAGAATTAAGTTCTAATTTTTCCCCTTTTTCCAGTAAATTCCAAATAAATTTAGTTTTTTCCTGAGCTTTTGTAGCTTCTTCATAGGAAAAAAATGGTTTTAAATTTTGACAAATTTCTTTTGAAAAATCAGAATAGAGAAAATTACTTAAAATATTTAATAATTTTCCCCAATCTAATTTATTTAGAGACTTTATCACTCCAAATAAAATTAAAAATTAACTTTTTGCTTTTTGCTGAATCTTTTTAAGTTTCTTAAGTAACTTTTTTCGTGCTGCCTGAGATTTTTTTCTTCTTCTTACTCCTGGTTTTTCATAAAATTCTCTTTTTTTAACTTCAGAAAGTATTTTTGTTTTTTCAACTAATCTTTTAAATCTTTTTAACGCTTGTTCGAAAGATTCCCCATCCTTAACTATTATTCCCGCCAAAGAAATCCCCCCTTTTCAAATTTTTGCTTAAGTCTAAACTTTTTTCTGGTTTTGTCAAGCTAAATTATTCCTTTTTTGCTTTATTGAAAACTTTTAAACTTTTTAGAAATAAGAATTTATTGAGAATTAAGAAGTTCTAAAGCGATTTTTTTGATCTCTTCTGAAGTAAGTCCATATTTTATTTTTAGAGTTTTCAAATCTCCGTGTTCTATAAATTTATCAGGAAGACCAATTCTTTTTATTTTAACTGAAATATTTTTATCTGCTAAAAGTTCACAGATAGCTGAACCAAATCCCCCTATTAAAGTATTTTCTTCTACAGTTATGATTTTGCCTGTTTTTTTTGCATAATCTAAAATTAGTTCTTCATCAAGAGGTTTAACAAATCTTGCATTTATGACTGCTATAGATTTGCCTTCTCTTTCAAGCTCTTTTGCTGCCTTTAGAGCTTGATAGACCATGTTACCAATGGCTATTATTGTAAGATCTTTACCATCTTTTATTAATTCAGCTTTACCATAAGGTATTTCCTTAAAATCCCAATCCATACTTACACCTTCACCAGCACTTCTGGGATATCTTATAGCTACTGGACCTTGGTATTTAAGCGCACTATAAAGCATGTGTTGAAGTTCGTTTTCGTCTTTGGGTGCCATTATAGTTAAATTGGGAACAAGTCTTAGATAGGAAATATCAAAACTTCCGTGATGGGTAGGGCCGTCTTCTCCTACTAACCCGCCTCTATCTATAGCAAAAATAACTTTTACATTATTTAAAGCTACATCATGAATAATTTGGTCATAAGCTCTTTGTAAAAATGTAGAATAAATCGCACATACAGGAATAAAACCTTCTAAAGCTAAACCAGTAGCAAAGGTTACCGCATGTTGTTCACAGATTCCTACATCAAAAAATCTGTCAGGATATTTTTCAGAAAAAGCTTTTAAACCTGTTCCAAGTCTCATAGCAGCTGTAATAGCAACAATTTTTGGTTCCATTTCTGCAAGTCTGAGAATGGTTTTTCCAAAAACTTCCGTATAAGAAGGGGGTTCATTTAAGGGTTTTAAAATTTTGCCAGTCTTAACATCAAAAGGTCCTATACCGTGGAAAGTTTCTGGATCATTTTCAGCATAAGGATAACCTTTTCCTTTTTTTGTAATTACATGAAATAAAATTGGTCCTTCCATTTTTTTAATGTTGTTAAGAATCTCAATAAGGGTTTCAAGATCATGCCCATCTACCGGACCTATATATTCAAAATTTAAAGCTGTAAACAAAGCTCCTGGAGTGATAGCCATTTTAAATATATCCTCTCCTTTTTTTAAAAGATTAACTAAACTATCCCCTCCAGGAAATTTATGTGCTATTTTCTCAACTTCTCTTTTAATAAATCTTGCCAGATTTCCTGTTAGCCTTTTTGATACAAAAGAAGATAAAGCTCCTACACTTGGAGAAATACACATTTCATTATCATTTAAAACCACTATCAAATCCCCTTTGCGATAACCAGCATTATTCAAAGCTTCAAAGGCAAGCCCAGCTGTAATTGAACCATCACCTATTACAGCTATAACTTTATCTTTTTCTCCTTTCATTCTTAAAGCTGTTGCTATTCCAAGTGCAGCAGATATAGAAGTACTACTGTGACCTGTATCTAAAATATCATGAGGACTTTCACTTCTTTTAGGAAATCCGGCTATGCCATTATATTTTCTAAGAGTAGGAAATTGATCTCTTCTTCCTGTTATAATTTTATGAGTATAACATTGATGCCCCACATCCCAAATTATTTTATCCTTGGGAGAATTAAAAACATAATGAAGTGCTAAGGTTAATTCTATTACTCCAAGATTTGGTGCTAAATGACCTCCGTTTTTTGAAACTACTTCTATAATATATCTTCTTATTTCCTCAGCTAAAGCTTTAAGATGGGAAATTTTTAGTTTTTTAAGATCATTTGGAGAATTGACCATTTTTAAAAATTTCATCTCTAATGCACTCTGTGTAATACAAATTCTGCTATAGCTTTTAAAGGTTGAGCCTTTTTACCAAAAAACTCTAAAGCTGATACCGCTTTTTTGACGTATTTTTCAGCAAGTTCTTTAGTTTTTTCTATTCCAAAAAGAGAGGGATAAGTGAGTTTTTGTTTTTTAACATCTGAAAAAGTTTTTTTTCCAAGTTTTTTCTCATCTCCCAAAATATCTAAAAGATCATCCACTATTTGGAAAGCAAAGCCCAAATTTTTACCGTAAGAAGATAAAGCCTTAAGTTCTTTGAAACCAGCTCCTCCTAACACAGCTCCACTCAAAACTGAGGCTTCAATTAATTTAACCGTTTTGTTGAGATGTATCCATTTTAAAATTTTAGCCTTCCCTTTTTTACCTTCCATAAGAAGGTCAACCATTTGTCCAGCAACCATACCCTCAAAACCTATAGCCTTGGAAATAATGTGGATTGCTTTAAGAAGCCTTCTCTTATTAACATATTTAACCAAATCAGGATGAGTAAAGAACTGAAAGGCTAAAGCTTGCAGGCCGTCTCCTGCAAGTATAGCAGTTGCTTCATCAAAGGCTTTATGACATGAAGGTTTACCTCTTCTAAAATCATCGTCATCCATACAGGGAAGATCATCGTGAATAAGGGAATAGGTATGAATACATTCTATTCCTGCTGAAAAAAGAAGTATTTTTTCCCAATTACCACCTACTACTTCACACCCAGCTAAACATAAAATCGGTCTTATTCTTTTTCCTCCAGCAAAAAGACTATATTTACCTGCAGAAACGACTCTTTCCCCATAATCACCTTCTTTAGGAAAATATTTTTCTAAAACCTCTTCTACCTTTTTAACCCTTTCTTTTAAGTATGAACTGAGGTCAAAACTATTTTCCGCCATTCTTTAGAAGTTCGTAAGCTTTTTCTAAACTCTCAAGTTTAAAACCCTCTTTATCTTTCAAAATAACCTCTATTCTTGTTCTTGCATTTTTAAGCTTTTCCTCACAAAAATGAATTAATCTTAAACCTTCTTCATAAAGATTTATGGCCTCTTCAAGATCAAGTTCTTTATTTTCTAACTGCTTTAAAATTTGTTCAATTCTTTTTAAGGCTGATTCGAAACTTAAAGTTTCATTTTTAATCATATCTTATTCCTCCACCCTTCTTACTTCTACCAAAAGTCTACCCTCTGAAAGATAAATTTCCAACAACTCTCCATTTTTTACTTCCTTAGCAGATTTTATAATTTTACCTTTAGGATAGGATTTTACTATACTATACCCTCTTTGCAAAATATTGAGGGGAGACAAGGTAGCAAGAAGTTTCCCCAGATTTTCTAATTTTTTTTCTTTCTTTTCAAAATAGGTTTTTATTGAATAAAATAGTCTGTTTTTAAAAAATTTAAGTCTTTCTTCTCCAAGTTTTATAGTTTCTTGAGGATGTCTTTTTCTAAGAAGATTTTTAATTTCTAACAGTTTTTTTTCTTTTAAACTAAGATATTTTTCCATCTCCAAGGTAAGCTTGTGAGATAATTCCTTAACCTTTTTTTCCAAATTATGAAAAACTTTAAAAGGATTTCTGCTTTCAAGCTCTATCTTAGCCTCATAAAGTCTTTTTTCTCCTTTTGAAAGAATAATTTCTAAAAGTTGGTTATATTTTTTTTGATAAAGTTTTAATCTATAAAGAATCTCTTCTTTTGAGGGTATAACTTCTTCAGCAGCTGCTGTGGGAGTGGCACACCTTTTATCTGCAATTAAATCACATATAGTATAATCTATTTCATGCCCTACAGCTGAGACTACAGGAATTTTAGAATCTTTAATTCCAAGAATAATATCTTCAGTATAAAAAGGAGCTAAATCTTCAAAGGAGCCTCCTCCTCTTGTGATAATTATCATGTCTACATCATTAAAGTAAGTATTTATATCTTTTACTGCTTGAACTATCTCTTTTTCAGCTCCCTCTCCCTGAACTCTTACAGGATAAATAAGAATTTCTAACTCCCATCTATCTTTGCTTATCTTTAAAAAATCCTGTAGAGCAGCACCAAAGATAGAGGTTACAAGAGCTATTTTTTTTGGATAAGGGGGAATGGCTTTTTTTCTATTGGGGTCAAACAAAGCTTTATATTTGTTTATAAGTGCTTCCTTTTTGAGAGTTAAAAGCCCCTTTCCTAAAGGTTCAGCTCTTCTTACTATAAAATAACATTCTCCTGAACGGGGATAAAAATTGAGTTTACCTAAGCACAAAACTTTCAATCCATCCCTTAAATAAGGAGTAATAACAACATCTCTTTGTGAACAAAATATTATAGCCTTAAGAGAAGCCTCTTCTTCTATAAGATTAAAATAAATGTTTCCATTTTGACTGTATCTCAAATTTGCAATCTCACCTTCTATCCATAATAAAGGGAATTTTCTCTCAATGAGATTTTTTAAATCTTGAGTAATCTCCTTTACAGTAAAATATAATTTTTCTCTTTCCTCTACACTAATTTTTATTTCTTCTAATTCTTTCATATTGAAAATAAATTTACCATAAAATTTTAAAAATACTTTATTTTAGTATAATAAAAAACTTTGCATATGAGCTTTTAGAATGATTTAAAAATCACTATAGGAACTGCCAGAAACTTCAAAAAGTATTTGCTCCCCTTGAGCCTTACAAAAAACTGGTAAAATTGAGAAATTTTAATAAGAATGCACTACAGAGAAGTAGTAGGAAGTGTTATACGTGGATGAAACTTATTTAAAAATTGAGGCAAGAAGAAATAATGTAATAAAGTCAGTCATGAGGATGAGTGAAAGCTTGTTATTTCCGTTTGAGAAATCTTGCATATACAATTTTCTATGATACTACAAAATTTTTATGGCTTAATCTATTAACTATTTTACATTTTTTCCGAAAAAATAAGTAATATGGAAATTAAGATAAAGGTCTGTAGTTGTCAGAAAGAAAAATTCAGCTTGTGGGAAAATTTTTCTCAAAGTTTAAAATCTCTTTTAAAAGAAGAGGTAAAACTTGAGTTTTTTGAAAAATTTCCTCAAGACTTAGAAAAAGACATAGATTTATTTTATGCCTCCTTTTCCTTGGCTCTACATTTAATTGAAAAAGATTACAAACCAGTTGCAAAATTCATAGATCAAGGAGATTACTATTTAGTTTTGTCTCCAAGAAGTCTTTCAGATCTTAAAGAAAAAGATAAAATTAAAGTTATTCTAACTAATCGAGCCATATTCTTTTATCTTTTGTTTTACTTTACAGTCTCAAGACTAAATATAGACTTTTCAAAAATACAAATAATCCTTAAGGATTCTCACTACGAGGTTGAGGCAGAAATTCTTAAAGATGAAGGGGACCTTTATATTCTTCCAGAAAAAACCGCAAAACCCTATTTAGAAAAATTTCTTTTTAAAGAAAAATTTCCCTTTAAAGTTTCCCATTATTTTATGATTCCCTCAAAAACCTTCCTCTTTGAGAAAATTAAAAAAGCTTTATTTTTAATTGACAAAAAACTTATTAAATCTCTTGGTTTTGAAAATATAGAAGAAGTAAGTTCGTGGGAAGAGGAGTTCATAAAGTTTGGTTCTTTTATAAATAAATTTTTTCCTCAACTAATAGAAAAAACTATCATGTTAGATACTTTCTTGAATGCTTTCTTTTTGGGAGTTGCCATATACCACGAAAAATTTCTCTACGTTAATCCTTATTTTTGTAAAATTCTTGGATACACGCTTGAGGAATTTAAAGAATTAGCTATTTGGGATGTTATTTATTATGAAGAAGATAAAAAAAGAATTAGGGAAGTTGCTGAGAGAAGATTAAAAGGGGAATATTTCTTTTTTCTTTATCAACCCATAGCTCTTAAAACTAAGGATGGAAAAAAGATTGAAACCTTAATTTTTGCAAGCACTATTTGGTACCAAAATAAATATTGCGGATTTGTTGTAGGAATTGATATAAGCGAGCTTAAAAAATTACAAAGATTTTTAAATCTTTTAAGACAGGTCAATCAAATTTTAATAGGGTGTAATTATGAAGAAGAAATATATGAAAAAATCTTGCCTACAATACAAAAATCTTTGGAATTAAAGGGTGTTTGGATAAGCGACCAAAAGGGAAAACCTCTTTACTTGTATCCAGAAGATTTTAAAATTCCTGAAAATTTAATATTTCCAGAAGAAACCTTTAGAGTTATTCCTCTAATAAAAGATGGGAATGTAGTTGCTTATTTAAACTTACTTTCATCTGAAGAAAAGTTTTTCACTGAAGAAGTTGTGGATTTACTGAAAGAGCTTCAAGAAGACTTAATTTTTGCTATTAAAAAAGTAAACCTATTAGAAAGAGACTTAGCTTTAGGATTATTTGCTGAAAAATCAGAGGAAATGATAATAATAACTGATGAAAAGGGAACCCTTGAGTACATAAATTCAGCAGGAGAAGATCTTCTGGGAATTAAAAAAGAAGAATTAGCTAAGGAAAACATTTTCAAGGTTCTTTTAATACCAAAAGAAATAATAAATTTAAAGGAAGATACTACAAGGTTTGTCGTTTATTTAACACCAGACAAAGTTAGAAGATTATTGGAATTAAAAATTTCCTTTATCAAATCTCCTTTCAAGAGTAAAGCTGTAATTGTAGGGAAAGACTTAACTAAAGAGCTTGAATTTGAGAGAGAAAGAGAACTTCTTCAGTATCATGATTCCTTAACTGGTCTTCCAAACAGAAGAGGCTTTATAAAAAAATGTTCTGATCTTTTAAATATTCTAAACAAACCCTCTGCATTAATTATAACAGATTTTTACAGATTCTCTTATATAAATCATTTTTATGGATTTGAGACAGGAAACTTTTGCTTAAAAGAATTAGCTAAAAGGTTTCAAAATGTTCTTAAAGATAGAGGATTTTTAGGAAGAACTGGAGGTGATGAATTCTGTCTTTTTATTATAGATGTGGAAGAAGGGGTAGGAGAATGGATAAAAATATTGAAAGATGCTTTAAGTAAGCCTATTTTTCACGAAGATAAAAAAATCTTCTTAGATTGGAATATGGGTATTGTAATATTTCCGCAGGATGGAACTACTATAGATGAACTTTGGAAAAAAGTCAATTTAGTCCTTGTAGAAGCTAAAAAAGGAGGGCCAAACACTATAAAAATATTTAATTCAGAAATAGAAAAAGTTGTAGAGGAAACTTTTCAAATAGAACTGCTTATTAAAAAAGCTTTTAAAGAAAATCTTTTTATTTTTTATTACCAACCTTATTTTGAAACAGAGACTTTTAAATTAGCTGGGATAGAGGCTCTGGTAAGGATAAAAGAAAAGGATAATCTCATTTTACCCTTTAAATTTATAAACACTCTTGAAAATAGCCCCTATTTATTTGATTTTAACCTTCTTTGCTTTGAAAAAAATATAAAAAAGATTAAAAAATGGGAAATACCTATTTCTCTTAACTTATCTTCTCAAAGCTTTAAGCTTTTAGATTTTTCTGAATTTTTAAATCCATTTAAGGAAATCCTATTTTCCTATCCTTATTTTTTAATACTGGAAATTACGGAACATACTTTAATAGAAAACATAGAAATAGTTAGAAGAATTATAGAAACTATAAAATCCTTTAAAATAAAAATTGCCTTAGATGATTTTGGAACAGGATTTTCTTCTTTAAATTATTTAAAAGATTTACCTATTGATATTATTAAAATTGATATCTCCTTTATAAAAGAAATGGTAAGAGACACAAGAACTTATAAGATTGTAGAAGCTATTATAGATCTTTCTCATTTTTTAGGCATAAAGGTTGTTGCTGAAGGTGTTGAAACTAAAGAACAGCTTGATTTACTTAAAAAATTAAAATGTGATTATGTCCAAGGTTTTTTCCTCTGTAAACCTTTACCAGAAGAGGAAATAGAAAAGCTTTTTTCTTGACTTAATTTTTTTACTTTTTTAAAATTAGGTATATGGAAAAAGAAAGACTTGTTCCTGATACCAGTGTGTTTACAAATCCTGATATATATATGCAATTCGGAAAAAGTCCTTCTGAAGCCTTTACTAATTTTCTTTTAATGGTTGCAGAGTTAGAAGGTGAGGTTGCAGTTTATATCCCCACTTCAGTTTTTGAAGAACTAAAGAGAATGTTAACAGATCTTAAGCTTCCTCCCAAGGCTCGTTCAGTATTAAAAGTAAAATCTCCTAAAAAATATGAGCTTTACATTCCTGCTTTTTTGATGTATGAATTTATTGAAGAATTGAGGAATAGAATAAATAAAGGTTTGAGAGTAGCAGAAGAAGCTGTAAAAGCATCTGCTTATAAAAAACCTGAGGAAGTTTTAAAATTTTTAAGAAAACGTTATAGAGAAGTTTTAAGAGAGGGAATTGTAGATAGTAAAGAAGATTTAGAATTAATTCTTCTTTCCTTAGAACTTGATGCCATAGTTCTTTCTGCTGATAAGGGTATTTTAAATATGGCAGATAAATTGGGATTAAGATTTTTAGAACCAAGGGATATAAAAGATACTCTTGAGGGTTTTAAACTTTGGTAATTATTTAGCTTCTAATTCCTTAAACATAATATCTTGCAAAATAAGATCTGCCAGATCTTTAGTTAACAATCTTAAAGCCTCTTCTCTTCCAGGGTCTATAACATTAGCAACTTCTACAGGCACACGATATATCTCGTATCTACTTAATTTACTCTCCAAAACAATCTTTCCCTCTCTCTTATCTATAAGTTGATATTTTCCTTCAAATTCAATTTTTCTTTCTTTAGTTTGCATAAAGGTCTCATAAGCCACAGGTACTAAATATACTTTTGTTATTTCTCCTTTAAGTATTAGATCAGCTTTTGATTCATCGTATACAGGCATTAAAAATTTACCCTGAACCAACTTATGTCTTAATTCATAGGCAAGCATCTCTCCCAAGGCGGTTTCAGAAGTAAAATTTTTCCAGGGAGCAATGTAAACTGTTTGCCATTCAGACTTAAAATAGGAGGGTCTCTCTAAAAATTGATAACCGCAGGAAAAAAGAAAAATACTAAGCAACCACAAAATTAACCAATTTCTTAGGTACAAACACCACATTTTTTAAAGTTTTCCCCTCCAGATATTTTTTTACCTTAGGACGTTCCTTGGCTATACTAATAATTTCATCCTTTGAAAGATTTACAGAAACCTCTATCTGATCCCTTACCTTTCCATTAACCTGAATTACAAAAATAAAAATGTCTTCCTCTATTAGGTCTTTTTCATGTTCAGGAAAGGCTTCTAAAGAGATAAAAGTTTTGTGTCCTAATTCTTCCCAGAGTTCTTCTGCAATATGTGGACAAACAGGAGAAATAAGAAGCAAAGTCTTGTCAAAACATTCTTTTAAAACCTTTTTTGTTTTTTCATCTTTCGTAGAAATTTCTTTTAGGGTATCTTCCAAAAGGTTTAAAAATTCCATAATAGCTGCTATAGCGGTATTAAAATGGAGTCTTTTTTCAAAATCTTCGGATACCTTTTTAATGGTTTGATGAAGTTTTTTTCTAAGTTTTAAAAGATGAGGCGAAAGTTCCTTAAAATCTTCTTTTTTATAAAAAATCTCTTTTAAATCTTTTGAATAATCTGTAACTAAGTTATAAAGTCTTCTTAAAAACCTAAAGGCACCCTCTATCCCTCTATCACTCCACTCAAGATCCTTTTCTGGAGGAGCAGCAAAGGCTATAAAAAGTCTTACAGTATCAGCCCCATATTTTTCTATCATTTTATCAGGATCAACTACATTACATTTACTCTTAGACATCTTTTCAAACTTTCCAATAATGACCTCTTTTCCGCATCCCTCTTTTAAACATTTACCTTGGGAAGAAACTTCTTCTGGATAAAGCCATCCATGAACTGGACATTTATAAGTCTCTTTAATAACCATTCCTTGAGTTAATAGATTAAAGAAGGGTTCATCCAAATTAAAATAACCAAGATCTCTCAGAACTTTGGTAAAAAATCTTGCATAAAGGAGATGTAAAATGGCATGTTCTATTCCCCCTATATATTGATCTACCGGAAGCCAATATTCTATATCTTCTTTATTAAAAGGTTCAGGATAATTGGGACAGGCAAATCTTGCAAAATACCAAGAAGATTCTACAAAGGTATCAAAGGTATCAGTTTCTCTTTTTGCTTTTGCTCCACATTTTGGACAAGTAGTATTTACAAATTCTGGAAGATTGGGAAGGGGAGATCTTCCTGAGGGATCTATTTGAGCATCTAAGGGTAGTATAACAGGAAGATTTTCTATTTTTTCTGGCACAATTCCACATTTTTCGCAGTAAATCATAGGAATAGGACAACCCCAGTATCTCTGACGAGAAATTCCCCAGTCTCTTAATCTATAAGTAATTTTCCTTTTACCAAGCCCTTTTTCTTCTAAATAAGCTGTTATTTTTGCTTTTCCTTCTGTACTATCAAGACCAGAAAAAATATCTGAGTTTACCATAATTCCAGGGTCTTCATAAGCCTTCTCCATATCTTCTGATTTTAGATCTCTATCCTTTGGTTTTATAACTACCTTTATAGGAAGACCGTATTTTTTAGCAAATTCAAAGTCTCTTTGATCATGAGCAGGAACACACATAATTGCACCTGTTCCATATTCCATAAGAACAAAATTGGCTACAAAGAGAGGTAAATTTTCACCTGTTAGTGGATGAAGGGCATAGGTTTCTAAAAATAAACCTTCTTTTTCAGCTATACCAGCTTCTATATCTCTTTTCTCTTTTCTAACTTTTTCTATAAAAGCTTTTAACTCATTTATTAATCCTTTTTTCCCTGCAATTTTTTCTGCTACTGGATGTTCTGGTGACATACAAACAAAAGTTGCTCCAAAAAGGGTATCAGGACGGGTTGTATAGACAATGAGATCCTCTTGTATTTCTGGTATGGGGAATTTTATCTCTGCTCCTTCACTTTTACCTATCCAGTTTCTTTGCATAGTAATAACTTTTTCAGGCCAGTGTCCCTCGAGTTTTTCAAGATCTTCTAAAAGTTCTTCAGCATAAGCGGTAATTTTAAGAAACCATCCTTCCATTTCTTTAAGAGTAACTTCTGTTCCGCATCTCCAACAAGCTCCATCTTCTACCTGTTCATTGGCAAGAACTGTATGACAGGATGGACACCAGTTAACTAAAGTTTTTTTTCTATAGGCAAGACCTCTTTCATACATTTCTATAAAAAACCTTTGTTCATGTTTGTAATACTCAGGATCACAGGTTGCAAATTCTCTACTCCAATCATAACTAAATCCAAGTTTCTTTAATTGTTCTCTCATATAATCTATATTTGAATAGGTCCATTTAGCTGGGTGAATTCCGTGTTTAAGTGCTGCATTTTCAGCAGGAAGTCCAAAGGCATCCCATCCCATAGGGTGAAGAACATTGTATCCTTTCATTCTCTTTACCCTAGCTAAAATATCTCCAAGAGTATAATTTCTCACATGTCCCATATGAATTCTTCCCGAAGGATAGGGAAACATTTCTAAAACATAATATTTAGGTTTTGAGGAATCTCTCTTCACTTCAAAAATTTTATTCTCTTCCCAGAGCTTCTGCCACTTAGCTTCTATAGAAGAAAAATCATATTTTTTCATAAAAAGCCTCCTTAATTCATCTGCGCTTTGAAGACTTTATTCTTCTTCATAAATGTTTTTTATAATAGCTTCTGCAAATTCAGAGCATTTAACCTCTTTTGCTCCTTCAAGTTGTCTTGCTAGATCATAAGTTACAATCTTTTGTTGGATTGTTTTAGTTAAGGCTTTCCAGATAAGTTCTCCAGCCTCTTTCCAACCTATATATTCAAGCATCATTTTTCCAGAAAGAATAAGAGAAGAGGGATTAACTTTATCAAGCCCTGCATATTTAGGAGCAGATCCATGGGTAGCTTCAAAAATGGCATAACCATCTCCAATATTAGCACCCGGAGCCATACCTAAACCACCCACTTGAGCTGCAAGGGCATCTGAAAGATAATCTCCATTTAAATTAGTGGTTGCAAGAATGCTGTAATCCTCAGGTCTCAAAAGTGCCCACTGAAACATGGCATCAGCAATTCTATCTTTTATTATTACAATTCCTTCAGGAACACCATCAGGATATTTTTCAAAAATTTCAGACTCAAAAACGATTTTGTCTGAAAATTCTTCTTTAGCCAATTCATATCCCCAGTTTCTAAAAGCTCCCTCTGTATATTTCATTATGTTACCTTTATGCACAAGGGTTACACTTGGATAACCATTTTCTAAAGCATATTTTATAGCTTTTCGGACAAGTCTACAGGTCCCAAATTTACTTATGGGTTTAATTCCTATTCCAGAATCTTCTCTTATCTCCTTTCCAAAATTTTCCTTTATAAATTCTATAAGTTTTTTAGCCTCCTTTGAACCCGCAGGATATTCAATTCCTGCATAAACATCTTCTGTGTTTTCTCTAAATACTACCATATTTACTTTTTCCGGATATTTTACAGGTGAAGGAGTTCCCGGAATCCATTTTACCGGTCTCACACAGGCATAAAGATCAAGAACTTGTCTTAAAGTAACATTAAGACTTCTAAACCCACCCCCTACAGGTGTGGTAAGGGGACCTTTAATAGCAACAATGCATTTCTTTATAGTTTGTAATGTTTCTTCTGGTAAATAATTACCTGTTTCCCTATAAGCCTTCTCCCCTGCCAAAACCTCTATCCAAAGGATTTTTCTCTTACCATGATAAGCCTTATCAACTGCTGCATTTAAAACTTTTAGAGTTGCTTTCATAATATCTGGACCGATTCCATCTCCCATTATATAAGGAATTTCAGGATCATCTGGAACCTCAAGAGTAAAATCACTTCTAAGCTTTATCTTTCCCATATTTAGCTACCTCCCCAAAAATTATCTTAAAAATCTTAATCTATATAAGAAGTTTTGACAAGATTGAAATTTATCTATATAATTTTTATAAAAATTATGGATTTAGTAAAAGAAATAAAAAAATACTTTCTTTACTTAAATGAATTAGGATTCAACTATATACCTGCTAATAAAAATTTTAAAAAATTATTACAAAATAATACTTATTTATCTGAAAATACTTTAGAAAAACTTAAAAATACTTTGGTCAATTGTGAAAAATGTCCACTCCATAGAGTAAGAAAGCAACCTATATGGGGTGAAGGGAATTTAGAAGCCAAGCTTATGCTTATAAGTGAATTCCCAGATAAAGATGAAGATTTTTATGGAAAACCCTTTGTAGGTATTATGGAAGAACTTTTAGAAAAAATCTTAAAAAGTATAAATTTAACAAGAAAAGACTTTTTTATCACTCATGCAGTAAAATGTAAAACTCCTGGAGGAAGGCCACCAGAATCGGAAGAAATTTCAGCCTGCAAGACCTATCTTCTAAAACAGGTCAAACTTATAAAACCAAAACTTATCTTGGCTCTTGGTTTTACACCTCCAAAAATATTTTTTAATAACACCCCTACCTTTTCTTCTGTAAGAGGACAACCCATTAAATTAAAAGATTTTATCATTCTTTTTACCTATCATCCAAGTTATATACTTAAAAATCCTGCTGTTAAACGTTTATTATGGGAAGACTTACAAAAATTTAGGAAACTTTATGAGGAAATTTTTAGAATTTCTTAAATTATTTTCTTTTATTATTGGTGTCTTTTTGTACTCTTCTGGTTTCTGCAAAGAGAATAAAGTTTTTTTAGTTAAAATTGATGCCCCCATAACTCCAGTTATTGCTAATTTTTTAATCTACAGTATTGATTTAGCTAACAAAGAAAATGCTAAGGCTTTAATTATAGAATTAGACACACCAGGTGGTTTAGTTGAATCTACAAGAGAAATTGTTAAAGAGATTTTGCAGAGCAAAGTTCCTGTAATTGTATATGTAAGTCCTTCTGGAGCAAGGGCAGCTTCAGCAGGAACCTTCATTTTACTTGCCTCTCATTTAGCAGCTATGGCTCCTGGAACCCGTGTAGGTGCTGCTCATCCTATAGAGCTTACAGGAAAAGCTGATGAAAAGGTAATGGAAAAGATTACCAATGATTTGGTTACCTGGGCTAAAAATCTTGCTCAGATGAGAAAAAGAAACGAAAAATTTGCTGAAGAAGCAGTGAAAAAAAGCAGAAGTATTACAGAAACTGAAGCTCTTAGTTTAGGAGTAATAGAAATGATAGCAAAAGACTTGGATGATCTTATCCAAAAAGCTCATGGAAGAAGTGTATTAATAAATGAAAAATCTATCCCTTTAGAATTGAAAGGTAGCGAAATAAGTGAAATCAAAGAAGATTTAAAAACAAAAATATTAAAAATCCTAACTAATCCAAATTTAGTTTATTTTCTTTTAATGCTTGGACTTGCTGGACTTTATTTTGAATTTTCCCATCCAGGAACTATTTTCCCTGGAGTAATAGGAGCAATTTGCCTAATTCTTGCTTTGGTAGGTTTGAGTATTTTGCCTGTTAATTATGCAGGTTTAGCTTTAATTATCTTAGGTGGAATCCTTTTCTTTTTAGAATTGCAGGTAGCCTCCCATGGACTTCTTGCTCTTGGAGGAACAATCTGTCTTCTCTTAGGATCACTTATGCTTTTTGGAAAAAATCCTCCTTCTCTAAGAGTTTATCAGCCCTTTTTATATACAGTAATTTTAACCGTTTCTGCAGCCTTAGTAGGAATAACCTATTTAGCTGTAAAAACACTTAGAAAAAAGCCTGTTTCAGGAAAAGAAGCTTTAATTGATAAAATGGGAAAAGTGATAGAAGATGTGGGACCTGAAGAAGGAAAAATCTTTGTAGAAGGTGAAATATGGAAGGCCATCTCTGATGAATATATTCCTAAAGGAAAAAAGGTGATAGTAGTTGAAAAAAGAGGACTTGTTTTAAAGGTGAAACCCCTGAAAGAGTAAATTTTAATGAAAAAATTTTTTATTTTTATTTTATTTTTGTTAGTTTTTGAATCTGCCTATTCTAATAATTTGGAAAATTCTGCCGAAAATTGCAAGATTATAAATTTAGATTTAGACAGTAATGAGTTTTTTATTAATCTTGATGGATTTGAAGCAAAACCAGTAAAAAAAGAATCTTTCAACATTTTTGGAAATGTATTAATAGAAAAAAGAATTTACAAAAATTCTAATAATAAACTCAAAGTTAGCTTATATAGAGGCAAAAACCTTATCAATAATTGGAAATCTCTCTTTTTTTCTTTAAGTGGATTTTCTGAAGAGAACTTAAAGGATTTGGAAATAGAAGAATTTAAAGCAAAACTTTACGAAAGAGAAAATTATAAGGCAATTATTTTGCCATTATTAGAGAATCAAAACTCTGGATTAGTTATTATTTTTAGCTCTGAAACTTTAACCTTAGAAGAGTTAATAAATTTAATAAAAAAATTTCCTCTTTATAAATTTTATTTAACCCCTTGCCCTTAAAATTAGTTCTTTCATTTCTCTTACAGCATCCTTTATCCCTACAAAGATAGCTCTTGAAATTATACTGTGACCAATGCTAAACTCTTCTATTTGGGGTATAGCTGCTATAGGTCCTATATTTTCATAATTCAATCCGTGCCCAGCATGAACTACGAAACCAAGATCTTTAGCTAATCTTGCAGCAACCTCAATTTTATTAAGTTCTTCTTCCCTTTTTTCCTCTGTTTCAGCCTCAGCATACATTCCTGTATGAAGCTCTATTATTTGAGCAGACGTCTTTTTGGCAAGCTTTATGGTTTTTTCATCAGGATTTAAAAAAAGGCTCACTTTTATTCCTGCTTCGTTAAGCTCTTTAACTACCTTTTTAACCTCATCTACCCTTCCTTCTAAATTCATTCCACCTTCAGTAGTAATTTCTTCTACTCTTTCAGGGACCAAAGTAACTTGATAAGGTTTTATTTCCTTAGCGAATTTGATCAATTCTTTATCTATAGCCATCTCCAAAATAAGTTTTGTTTTTATAATTTCTTTAATGATTCTCACGTCCCTTTCCTTAATATGTCTTCTATCAAGTCTTAAATGAACTACTATCCCATCAGCTCCTCCCAGTTCTGCAAGTACTGCAGCATGTACAGGATCAGGGTAATAGGTTTTTCTTGCTTCTCTAACTGTTGCTACATGATCTACATTTACTGCAAGCTTTGCAGGCATATATTCCCTCCTTTTAATAAAATTTATAATCTCAGTTTTACCCTTTTTGAAAGCAAGTTTTTTAAGTAAGTTTAACTCATTTCTGAGCATTAAAAAGGGTGAAAAATATCCTTTCTCATGATTATAATCTAAAAGATGCAAAAGCCCGTGGATAATTAAAGCAAAAAGGTAATTTTTAAAATCAAGTCTATAAAATTCTGCTTCTTCTTTTGCTTTTTCAACAGAAATAATTACTTCTCCTAAAAGGTTAGAGATGGAAGACTTCTCTTTAATAAAAGAAAAGGCTAAAACATTTGTAGGATAAGATCTTCCTAAGTACTGAGTATTAAGTTTTTTAATATGTTTATTATCTGTAAAAACTAAAGATACTTCTCTATGATGAAGCTTTAAATGCCTTAAGGTTTTTTCCGCTTTTTTCTTTAATACCTCAACTTCCTTTTCAGAAATAAGTTTTTTAGAGGTTAAATGTACGGAAAGGGGCATTATTTTTCAAAAACCTTTTTGGCAAATATTAAATATCCTGTGTGAGCAACCATTCTATCTTCAGGACGAAGCCTTTCTGGATTGGTTTTATAATGCCTTAAAAGTATTTCCACTACTTCTACATCTGTAAAGGGATATTTTTCAATTTCTGATAAACATTGAGAAACTTGATTAGCTGTAGGAACTAAAATACCAAGGGGGTGTCCACCTTTTAAAGCTTCCCAAGCACCTTTTATAAGATCCCAAGGAGTTTTTAAATCAAGGAAAACCGCATCAACCTCTTTTTCTTCAAAACTCTCTAATACCTCTACATTTTTAAAAATTACCCTATGTAAAATTCCCAATTTTTTAAGATTTTTCTTAGCAACTTCCTGGAACTTAATTTCTTTCTCATAAGAAATTACCTTTCCTTCTTCTCCAACCATATAGGCAAATGCTGAGGTAAGTGCTCCTGAGCCTCCTCCACATTCAAGAACTATTTTTCCAGGTGCTATATCAAGTTTTAAAATAATGTATCCTATGTCCTTAGGATAAACAATTTGGGTTACCCTTTCTATTTTCTTTAAAAAATCATAAATTGTAGGCTTTAAAAGATAAAATTTTTCTCCCTTTTTTCCGAGAATGATATCTCCGTAGTTTTTTCCTATTAAATCCTTTAAATTTAAATAATCTTTATGAGTATAAAAATTGAGATCCTTTATTTCTACAAGGTAGGATTTTTCATCAGAGGTTAGAAGTAAAACATAATCTCCTTCTTTTAGAGACATTTGTTTTAGATCTTCAAAAAGGTCTTAAAGGCTTTATAGGTCATATAAAGATCGCCCTTATGAGCAATTTCAAAGGGAGAATGCATGGAAAGTAAAGGTGGACCTGCATCAACTATATCCATACCGTAGGAAGCAAAATATTTAGAAACTGTTCCCCCGCCTCCCTCATCCACTTTTCCCATAGAACAAACCTGATAGATTACCTTGTTTTCATCCCAATTTTTAAGAAGCCAAGCTAAATACTCAACATGAGCCTCGTTGGCTAAATACTTACCTCCATGCCCGGTATAGCGACTAACTGCTATTCCAAATCCGAGTTTTGCATCATTAAGTTTATCATGAACTTCTATATAGTTAGGGTCAATTCCTGCGGTTACATCTGCAGAAATGGCTTTAGTTTTAGTCATTATATTAAAAAAAGTATCTGCAGTAGGAGAAAGCCCAAAATTTTTAATGAGGTTATATATAATTCCTTCAAAAATTCTACTTTTTGCAGAGGTATTTCCTTCAGAACCTATTTCTTCTCTATCCATAAATAAAATTAGATTAGTATATTCTGGATTTTCTACTTCCAAAAAGGCTTTTAAAGATGTGAAAGCACAAATTCTATCATCTTGTCCATATCCTCCTATAAAAGCTCTATCAAGTCCAACCTCCCGAGCTAAACCAGCTGGAACTATATATAATTCAGCAGATACAAAATCTTCTTCTTTTATTTCGTATTTTTTGTAAATAAGTTCTAAAAATTTAAGCTTTATTCTTTCTTTTATTTTTTCATCTTTATTTTCTACAGGAATGCCTGCTACCAAAACATTTAATTTTTCACCAACTATAGCCTCTGAAAGCTTTTTTTCAGCTTGAACTTTTTTAGCAAGATGGGGAAGTAAATCACAAATAGTAAAAACAGGATCTTTTTTATCCTCTCCTATAACTATCTTGATTAATTTTCCATCTTTCTTAGCTACAACTCCATGTAAGGCAAGGGGTTGGGCCACCCAGTGATATTTTTTTATACCTCCATAATAATGGGTTTTTAAAAAGGCTAAATCTGTGTCCTCAAAAAGTGGGTGAAGTTTTAAGTCAAGTCTTGGGGTATCAATATGGCTAACAATAATTCTTAAACCTTCTGTAATTGGTTTTTTACCAAGCCTCCAGCAAGCTAAAAATTTATTTTTATAAATAAAATATCCTCTATCAAATTGATTTTCTCTAAAACCTCCTTTATCAAGAAGATCTTTTCCAAATTCTACTGTTTCTCTTTCGGTCTTAACTATAGAGAGAAACTCTATATATTCCTTAGCTAAATTTTCCAGATAATTTTTTTCTTCTTTATCTATTACTTCATAAACATGTTTAGCTTTATATGTTAACTCTTTTTCAAGCTTTTCTAATTTACTCTCCTTTCCATTTTTCATATTTTAATAACTCCTGTTTTTTGGCAATATAATACCATCAAAATTATCTTTTAACAATGTAAATATTTTCTGTCAACCTTTAAGGATTGATTTAATTTTTAAATAATGCTTTATCTTTAAAGTTCGTAGATATCAGAAAGCTAAACTTTCTGGAATTTTAATTTAAATATTCTGGAGATGAGGGGATTCGAACCCCCGACCTCCGGAGTGCGATTCCGGCGCTCTCCCAAGCTGAGCTACATCCCCATTTATTATTGGGTGGTAGCCTGAAGTTTAACTTGATTAAATTTTTGAAAAAGTTTGGATATTTTATTAGCTGCCTTTTTCCAATGAAAAATCCCTTTACTCACACCTTTGTGAAGTAAACTCTGAGTAAGTCTTAACTGTGCCTCAGCTTTTTCTAAATCTCCAGACTGTAAATAATTTAAAAACTTTTTAATTTCAGTTTTTACTCTACTTTTAAAAGCCCTATTTCTTAATCTTCTTTTTTCACTTTGCCTTAATGCCTTTTTAGCTGACTTATGATGTGGCACCCTTATTACCCCCTATAATATAAATGTTTTTAAATTTAATAAATTTAATAAAATATTTTAGTTTGTCAAGCTTTTGTATACGTCTATATTTTTTGAGACCAGAAAAAGTTTTTTAAATTTTTATCAAGCAATTTTTATCAAGAAAATATTCTAAAGGTGCTTTTCCCTCCATTCCTCTGTGTGGTCTTTCTGTATTATATCATCTAATTGCCAATCCCTAAAATCCATAAATTGCTCCTCAAGCGTCCTATTAAATCTCTTTTCAAATACTTTATTATCCTCCCTATGGTCGAAATTGATATACATTTGATACTATCCTTTTTACAAAATCTATTAACTATCGGTTTTAACCTAAGATTTTTTATAAAAGCTGTAGATTCCAAGGATTCTGTCGATAAAAATTGAG
>ERZ1669248.103-NODE-103-length-51983-cov-6.995667_pt1 | contig 51983 bp, 56 predicted proteins | sample MGYA00579296_ERZ1669248 | MGnify/ENA primary metagenome ERZ1669248 (study PRJEB41166, sample SAMN08046057) | hot springs metagenome | biome: hot spring; feature: neutral hot spring; material: thermophilic sediment; isolation source: thermophilic sediment from...
AGCCCGGCCTAGTATGCGGGCCTGTCGAGCCCGTGACCCGGGTTCAAATCCCGGCGGCGGCGCTCGACACCCATCCCTTCTACGTACATTAATAGGGAGGCCTCATCATAATGGATGAGCAGGTATAATGGTTATTAGGTCTAGGTTTAATATTGGTATTCATAATAGTGTTGAACAGGGGTCTGCATTGAGGAGGTATAGCAGGGAGATATTTAGATACATTTTCGAGTACGATGTACTAGTAAACACCGTTTCAAAGACACTCATGGCTGCTACCATTGTTTCCTGGATTATTATAGGTGGGAACTGGCTGTACCTATGGTTTAACTATAGCTATCTATCCCAGCAACAGTTCAACCAATTGATCGCAACCTCACTACTCTACACGCTGTTGTTATCGTTCTCGGTATTGGTAGCATATTCTCTTCCCTACTATGTTCCATCAGCCAGGCCGAAGACGCATAAACGTATAAGTGAGACAAAACTAAGGGATATAATCATTATTGGCTCGCTCATATTGTTAATAATGATCATAGTGGCATACATACTGTTAGGATATTACTATATGAAAGCAGCCATGTAGAAAGATGAACTATCACCTTGAACCTCCTCAGGAAGACTTTTCTTCCTCACTAACCATTAATATATGTCTCAGCGGCTTCACGCATTCCTGTATCATTGCTACGAGTAACTCGTTAAATGATAGAAGCGCTACATCATTCCTCCTATACTTCTCGCCACTTACTTCACAATCCTTTATAAATAAAACCAGCGTTTTATCACGGTGCCTCACCGGAAGGGGGTATAAGAGTTCTTTCTCCAACTTGATAATGTTTTCAACGGCTTTCAAGACGCCTTCATCTATGGTGTCGGCTGGGAGCGGTGAGCCAAGTGCTACTTTAGTTATCCTCAACCTGCTTAAGTATTCAGTATCCAAGGCCATTTTATTAATCATCTCGATAAATAATTCCCTACTCTCAGGGTTTAATAGAGGCAGTTTGAACAGAGATCTCCTGATTAACTCGTTTACTTCATCTAGTCTAATCTTCTGGACAGGGGTACACTTTGATGCCTGTAATTCCTCTTTAATTAAGCGGATATATGTGTTACTCATAGTTTTACCCCAATCCCCGATGAATCCCTTACCTCTACTAGCCCATTGACAGCTAGATATAGGGCATAGGGTGCCTCTAATCTAATTATTTCTCCCTTTCTAAGCCCAATAAATTTATCTAGAACCAGGATCTGAGAAGCATCGACCAAGGGTTTAACCATGACTTCCCCATGGAATGGTGAGAAATCAGCGAAACCCTTTCCTCTTAGATCCACGGTTGGCTCAACCTCTACAACCCTTAACCCGGACTTCATGTTTAAGCTGTTAACGAATCTTGAGAGCCTTGACGTATCCATTGTTACAACCTTATCTACTTTAACACAGTTCTCCCGAATTAATTCATCGAGGGCGCTCTTATTGATTATTAATCCCCTTAAACCCGCTACGCTTTTTTCCTTCACTAGCTTCCTCGATATAGCTAACTCGAGCACCCTTCTTCTCAGGCCATATTCAACTCTGCGGAAAACCACTATATCTTTGTATGATGGGAAGATCCTGTCCACATCTATGTTGCTACATGCCACATAATCCGCTATTAATCGCCTCTGCTCACGTGTTAGAGGCAGTGCCTCCTCATCCATCACTCTTACATGGAATCCCCTGTTACCCGAGAAATATATTTTAACCTTGCTAAACCCGAAGTCCTGCACCAGTATATCACGTAGTTTTAAGGCGTCGCCCCAGGCTTTCAAGATGCACTCCCAGCTCACTGGGGAATATTTCAAAGGTTCCTCGCCTGAGGGACAGGACTCCCCATCATTAATTATTACTCCTGACTTGCTGCAGACTAAATACCTCTGTATGCATCCAGGATACTTGTCAGCATCTATATCGAATATTAACTCCGAGCCCTGCCACCCTTTGGCCTCCATTTCCTCGGCCGAGGGATTGCTGTAGAGGGCTGAAGAATAATACAGGTGGAGAGGTGTTTTCATGGTCTCTATGAAGTTATATAATTGCTCCATATATGGGAAGGATAGGTGCCTGATATACCTGCGATCCTCAAGGCTCTCTAAAGCAATCTCTCTCATATGTAGGTTGCCTGGTTCTTCGAGAGGTCTGAACCTATAGTAGTCCCTTATGACCTTCTTCAAGAAGTCGCTAGTCTTCCCGTGGGGCAACATAAAACACTAGTCTTCCTCCGCCGGGTATCTCGTATGTAAGCTTGAGCGGTGTTCCATCACCGAATTCTATCTCCATTAATTCAGCCGCCTGAGAAGCAACCGATATATCGATAAGATAGTCGATCGTGTATTTAGCCCTTGCATCACTTAGCACCTGGTACTCGATTAACGCACCATCTGAGGCTGAGAGCTCTATTTCAGCCTCAGCTATTTCACTCCTCGATGAGACAGTCAGCTTATCGCTGTCCTTGCTGGCTGAAAACTCGATGGAATCGCTGATGGGCTCTACCTCCCTAACTATGTCTCTAAACAACTTGGGAAGAAGCTTCCCCTTAAACCCTACTTCGAAACTAATCTCCGGTATCTCCTCGTAAGTCATCTCTATGCTTGGCAGGGTAAATCTTCTGACACCCCTACCCTCGAAGACTACGCTTAGCCTGCCGTCTTCTAGCACTTCTAAAACGAGTTCATCACCTCTCCTAGCCCTCTTCAACACCTTGGCCAGATCATCCATTCTTACCCCTACTACAAGTTCCCTTTCCACACTGTACTCTGAAAAAGCCTCCTTCGGTATTGCGAACTCTACAAGTACAACAGTACTGGGATCCATAGCTTTCAATAATAATCCGTCTTCACCGCTAATCCTAAAGTTTGCTTCATCAATAATCTTAGAGATGGATGTTATAGCATATCTCCATGCAACTGCGTCACTAAACTTAAGCCTCATTCGAACCACCTACTATACTTTTACCGTTATCCGAATAAATAAAATTATCAAGTACAGAGGATGCTAAGCATACTCTCTCCAAGTGTAACCGCACTTTGTACACTTAAAGAATCTTGTAGGCGGTTCATCCGCAGCCCTTGTCTGAATCACCCAGTAGTATGCCTCATGCCAACCACATTTCGGACACGTTACTTCCCTTGTAACAGGGAGGTTGACCTCTCCTCCGCTTTCGAGTACAAGGGTTTTCTCACCGGGCTTGTGATCGATTCTCGTGGAAACCTTGAAACCCGATGCCTCGGATGCATCAGCCTCTACTTTGTACCCACATCTAGTACAAATCAGATACAGTTTACCATCCATTTTACGGGGACGCATTAAGCCACCGCATTTCGGACACAACTTGGACATGTGAAACCACCGTCTTGAACCAAGTAGAGATAATCAACGAGTAGCCGTTTAAATATTGATGGGAATAATTGAAAGTATTCAAAAGTGACTAAAAGTATCATTGAGACCCTAATCCTGGATAAAAAAAGGTATCACGTTAAACATTAACACGTGTAAATAACAGGGTAGCCGGATGACTCGGTCCCCGGGAGAGAGGTTTTCAACAGTGTATTCCTATACTGCATGTATAACTCCAGTAGGCGTAGCACCGTATCAACCACTCCGCAATAAACTGTTTTTAAAGCCAGGTACTCTGAGCTATTGAAACCTTTCAGACCAGTAAATACCGCGTTAAGTGGGCTACATCCGCATGGTAGTGCGAACCCTAGTTCTTCACGCGTCATCATAGAATCAAGCACATATTTGATGAATAGTGCCGGGGAGCCGGTGACCCTTAGTATTTTTAACTCCTCTAAAAATTTCCCCTATAAGTTGCAAAGACACCGTATCTCTCTGTAACACCATAGACAAGTATACGTGTCTCGCTTTTCCTACTCAACTACCTTCTCCTCTACAAGCCTTCTAAGCTCAGCGAGCGAGTTCTTTAATCCATTTACTATATCCCTTAGTATTGATTCCACGGTATAACCCGGCTTAACTATAATCGTGAACTCAAACATGTTTTTAAGAGGGTGTGGAACCCTGTATGCTGCATATTCTACACCGGGATGTCTTATCGCCTCCTTCGCTAATAGATTGCCAAGTGTATGGTCTTCATCATATATTTCTAACACTAATTCTCTCTCACTCCTGGATACAACACGTACCTCCATTTAAAACACCTTTGACCCCTATTCGTTTTGCTGTTTAAAACTCTTAATAAATAAGTCTACTGCATCCCGCCACTCATGCTTTAAAACATATAAGCCTGACTCGTCGACCCCGAGGAGCCCTGCTTCCACTGCGTGATTTATGGCGTCATCTAACTGTAGCCCTGTTATAATGGTTACCGTTATGATGAAATACCTTGCTGCTGTACCCTTCACCCTGCCTCTAATAGCGGTGTTTAATTCACTTATTCTCTCAACTAATTCGAGAATCCTGTTCTTCTCTATATTGGTGTAAATGGTGCCATCCTCGAGTCTAGCCTTATACCCTTGTTTCTCAAGGATTTTCACGAGCACCTCGGGCGGGAAGGTCTTCCTGGTTAATTTAACTATCACGTCAATGCTGAATGCTTGTAAACCCGGCCCACTGACCCCCTTAGCCATCCTTGAATAATTCTTTAACTCAATCCACAGTTTTTTCAGGTCTGTTTCATATCCGTAGGCATCTACTATTAAGCCGTTACTGGTTACCGCGAACTCAACATGCTCTATTGAGGGAACCCTCTCCTTGACAAGCTCGTATAATTTTAAACATTCTTCGCCTCTACATGGAATCCTATATCTCCGCTTAACCAGTGGCAAGCGATCACCTTGAGACGTGTATATAGTTTAAACTGGTTTTACGTTTCTCAATATTCCCGCATGTATTACACACTAATTTATCATTGCTCTTGTAGAGCAGGGAGCCACATACACTGCAATACGCCTCTATAACGCCTAATCCTGGTTCCTTAATGGTTAATTGGTATGGTATAGAATTATTGAGCACCTTAGCCTTAACGAAGTCACCTGGTCTAATGGCCCCTAGAAGGCTCTGTGTAAACTCATTGGATGCCTGCGATACATGTATAATCCCGGAGGCTTCAACTCTTTGCCCTTCTATACTATATATCTTTAGAAAAGCCAGCTCATCAGTCACGGCCTCGACATATGCTTCGACAATGGTTCCCGGCTTAATCAACTCTATGTTTTTCACTTGTCTAACATATACTTGCTTCTTATATCTATCGAAGACCTTTAACCCGAATACCTGGGACCTGACCAAGCCCTTTTCATCAATGTATGCACCTTGGAGAGGCAGTGCCTCCTCCTCTACTGCAAGTGGTTCGCCAGGCATCACTATCTCTTGCATAATTAATCACGCCCTTGTCAGGATAATGAATACTGTTTTAACCCTATATATTCGCCTCCTATGGGTCTCAAACATCATTGGTATTTCAAAGTCCAGTAGCTCATACGAGTCAAGGGTAAACCCGTTGTCCTCGGCCACCTCCCTAGCGATATCCATGAATGCCTCAGAATACTTGTGTATACTATATATGCTTCTAGCCGTCGCCATAGCCCTCCTAAGGAAGACTATGTCCAAGCCCCTGTTTTCAGCGACCACGCCAAAAGGAGGGTTCATCAACACTGTGTCAACATTCTTGAGTCCTAAACGCTCCACGTCGGCATCCACGTAGAGAATCCTGCCCGCCGCACCTGGAAACAAGGATGATACTGTACCTAAACCATATAGTAATATATCTTCATCAATATCTACACAGATAGCTCTACGAGCACCCATCAGTATCGACGCAATAGATATTCTCCCATCGCCACATCCATAATCACCTATCGTCAACCCCTTCACGTCACCCCTCATATACGCTGTCCAAACCATATGCGCCACTATGCTTGACGGTGTCTGGTATTGCTCAAGCCTCTTCTTCGAGTGCATGTACCAGTTGATCCGTGAGAGAATCAACTCTAGCTCCTTCTTACTCCTAATAAGCCCCATTGCTCACCACGGGTATACATATTTCTCCGAGCCTGTTAGAAGCATCAGGAATTCGCCAGGGGTTAACACCGGCTTATAGAAGTCATCTAAGTCGTCTATGGGGAGCCTCGGACAACTCGTGACAACATATATGTCGAGATTGAGGGCGTTATCTATGGCTATTAATCGCTCAATACTAAGATACGTTGAGGAAACCTTGTAGACCCTATACCCTTTCTCCAAGGCTTCCCTCTCGAGTTTCTCAATAAGCCAGGGACGATACTGGCCCGGCCTAGACCCAATGATAAGTCCAACCCTAACACCGCTTATCTTAGCCTCGTAGATCTTCAGCAGCCTCTTCCTAAGGGTCTTCTGAGCCTCCTCACTAGCTGACCACACCCTACCCCTGTAGGGATCTAAGACTACTACAGGCTTCCTGGAAACCAGTGCAAGACCTAGGGGATGGAATATCCCACCGGCTATCACGAGGTGAGCATCGACTCTGTCATCCAGTGATGCTACATGTGTATAGAGGCAACCCAGTAGAGGGCTGTGTACCTCATGAATCCTAAACCCATTTGAGCTGAGGTGTTCCACAATAATCCTTCTTATTTTCTCCTCTACAATTGTTGAGGAGATGGAAACACCTATAATCCCCCGTGATCTGAGGTAACTAGTCAGCTCTCCAAGCACCCCCTCACTAATCATTGGACGAGCATAGACGGGTACGTAAACAATGCTTACACCAGGCTTAAACCCATGGTTAAAATATTCTAGATGCCCCAGGTGAATAAGGACGTCGACCCCGAGGGCCTCAGCCTCCTCCACAGGGACATCGCATGCTCCATATCCAGGGCTCGAGGAAAAGAATATTTCAATACCTCTTCCTTCGAAAACACCGGCGACGCATTTATATAAAGGCTTAAAGCCGTCTGGCGCGTGAAGAAGAACCCTTTTCACGCCTTTCTCAACAAGCCTATATAATACATCGAGCTCGATATCATAGAGGCTACATAGGTCCTCCATGAATAACACGCCTTTTAATCCCATTATACCAATGTGGAAGACTTAATATTATTCTACCTGGAAAAACAAGAGTTTCCAAATATAAGGATAACCTAGTTCCCAGGTCCTGTAGAAGAGAACATGCTTAGGGCTTAGCTATAGTGGTGGAAGACCTGGCTTCAATGGTTTAACAATTACTCTCGTCGGTAACGGAAGCTTCGACGCAGCTATTTTTAATGCTTCCTTACCTATCTTAGCATGCTCCGCCTTCACCCTTATCACTATTACCTCCTGCCCTGGGCTTACTCGTGCAGCTGTCCCGATGGGTTTACCAAATGAGAGCCTCATGCCATCCTGTAGACGGTCTGCACCAGCAAAGGCCATCATCTTGTTTTCCCTGATAACGTGGTGAGGATATGGTTTGACTTTAAGGTAAAAGTTGTTCTCGCCGGCATCAACGCTGAGCTTCTTTAAAGCCATTACACGGGCTGCCTCTAACGCGTTATGCCTTATCTGCCCTGCCTCCTCGACGACTAGTGCAAGCTCGTAATCATAGTCTAGTTTTGGATTACCCATCTCAAACTTAGTTATCTTCGGCTGGGGGACGCCTGGAATATACTCTTTCCTCGTGTATGGTGGTCCGCTGAAATGCGTGTAGCACCTGGCTGGGCGTATAGGCATATTCTTAATCACCTACCCCTCATTCATGCAATCAGGCTTTATTAACCTTAACCCACCGCTTGTTTATATATCTTGACCCTCAGCCTAAGGATTTAATACTCCCGGGAATCATTAATTATGAATCAGTGCGGGGGTGCCCGAGCTTGGCCAAAGGGGGCGGACTCAAGACGAGCCCAGGGAGAGATCCGCTGGCGTAGGCCTGCGTGGGTTCAAATCCCACCCCCCGCACCTTCCATTACTCCCTGATCCTGGAGCAATCTGTATACGGTTAAAACCCTGGTTGAGATCCCTATTTTTGAGGATGGGTGTTGCTTATGGTGTTTGACAATATCAGGAGTGCTTTAACAAGGTTTCTGAAGGGAGGGGACTACGAGAAATCCGTGGAGGAGTTTATAAGGGAGCTGCAGAAGGAACTCGTAAGAGCCGATGTTAATTTGAAGCTAGCGGTGGAGATCACTAACAGGATAAAGGAGAGAGCCCTTAAATCAGAGCCTCCTCCAGGTATTAGTAGGAGAGAATGGTTTATAACAATAGTCTATGAGGAATTAACCAGGCTCCTAGGTGGTGATAAAAAACCCTCTATAAAGCCGTTGAAGAAGCCGTGGGTTATAATGCTCGTCGGCTTACAGGGTTCTGGTAAAACTACAACGGCCGCTAAACTAGCATACTTCTATAAGCTAGAGGGCTATAAGGTGGGACTAGTAGCAGCAGACACCTTCAGGCCTGCAGCATATACGCAGCTTAAACAACTAGGTGAACAGATAGGCGTACCGGTTTATGGTGAGCCAGATAATAATAATGCTGTCTCGATAGCAGTGAAAGGAGTCTCCTTCTTCATTGAAAGGAGAACAGATATTATAATAATAGATACCGCTGGAAGACACCACAAGGAGGAAGACCTCTTAGATGAAATGAGGAAGATAAGTGAGCAGGTTAAACCAGATGAAGTAATACTCGTCATAGATGCATCCATAGGGCAGCAGGCTCATAATATAGCCAAGAAGTTCCATGAAACCACCCCAATAGGCTCTATAATAGTCACGAAGCTTGATGGAACGGCTAAAGGTGGAGGCGCGTTATCAGCAGTAGCGGCAACCGGTGCCATGGTGAAATTTATTGGAACCGGAGAAAAAATAGATGAATTAGAAGTATTCAACCCACCTAGATTCGTCTCGAGAATACTGGGGCTTGGAGATATAGAGAGCCTTGTTGAGAAAGTGAGGAGGCTACAACTAGACTTCACGGAGGAGGATGCTAAAAGACTCATCGAGGGAAAAATAAACATGAGGCTAGTCTACAAGCAACTAGTAAGCCTAAGAAAAATGGGCCCCCTTGCCAAGATAATGCAGATGATACCGGGTCTAGGGGTAAAGCTACCGCTCGAGGTGGATCCAAAACAACTAGAGGTGAAGCTGAGCAAGTGGCTTGCCGCAATAAATTCTATGACCTACGAGGAACTCGAGAACCCGGATATCATAGATAAATCCAGGATCAAGAGGATAGCTTATGGAGCCGGCGTCGAAATCGATGATGTAAGGGAATTACTTAAACAATACGAGCTAATGAAGAAGCTGAGTAAGCAACTACGTAGAAGAGATATATTAAAGAAACTTGGTATCAAACCCGAGGATCTTAAACTAGAAGAGGAGCCTGGTGGAAGCTAGGGATAAGAAGGATTGATGATCATGGAGACCCCTCAACAAAATAGATGTGGAGAACACTGCAGCATCATTGAGACAGCTGCAAAAATTCTCTCAGAATACCCTCTCTGCGATAGATGTCTAGGCCGGGTCTTCGCAAAGAAAGGGATCGAGTTATCCAACGAGGAAAGAGGAAGGGCTATCAAGACTCTACTAGCGATGAAGCTATACGCAGACTACACTAGTGAAATCATTGATGCCGAGTATATCGGTAAAATAGCATCAAACACGGGGGATCCCGTTACAAGGCTATATAGAAAAATAACTGACAGAGAGATCTCCGTTAATCCATGCTATATATGTCTCCACAGGGTATCCAGCGATTATATTGATGAAATAGCTAGGAGAGTAGCAGTGAAACTAAGCGAGTTGAATGCGTCCTCATTCATCATAGGTGTAAAACTGGATAGCGAGGTAGTTAAGAAGGAGCTGGATGTACACGTGTTGGCGGGATTGGAGTCAAGTGAGTCATTGAAAAACGAGTTGAAACGCGAGATAGGTAAGAGAGTGACTCAACTAACAAATATACCACCTGACTTTGATAAGCCGGATGTAGTAGTAATAGTGGATGTAAATAAGGACTTCGATTACTCAATACAGACGCAGGTAAACCCAATACTGTTAAAGGCGATATATTTCAAGAGAGGGCGTAGAATATCCCATGTACCATGGTTTACAAGCAATGGATCCAGGAAATACCCTGAGAGCATACAGGACTTTATAAGGGATAGTATAGCAAGACTCTTCGATGCGCGAGACATTAAAATTCATGCAGCTGGACGGGAAGACGTGGATGCTAGAATGCTTGGTTCCGGGAGACCCTTAGTAATAGAGGTTAAAGAACCCGGGTTCAGGAATGTCGATCTAGACTTGTTAAACTATATACTGGATGATCAATTTATCAAGGTCTCGGTAATAGGGGCCGCAACTAGAAGGGATATTGAGTCTATTAAGGAGGGATCCAGAAAGAGAAGGAAGATATATAGGGTAGCAGTCCTCACCGAGAAGCCAGTATCTGAAGGGGATCTCGAAAAGCTCTCAAGCTTCTTCAAGGAGAGAAGTGTTAAACAAAGAACACCAACGAGGATACTAAGGAGGAAAAAGGATCGTGAGAGGATTAAACGGGTATACCGCATCGAAGTTATCAGTATCTCCTCACGGGTTTTCGAGGCATTAATATATTGCGATGGCGGCTTATATGTTAAGGAACTAGTGCACTGCGACAATGGACGCACTACCCCTTGTTTCAGTGAGATACTGGGGACGCCTGCTTATCCATTAGAACTAGATGTACTTTATATTGAGAAGACATGGGATAAATAACTTTATAAGCTGGTTACAGGGGATTTTAGATATAGCGTGTCCAATGGATGCTTAAGCCTGCAGTATGAAAGGTGGAAAAGATGGTTAAAGCACCAAAGGGGTATAGGCATAGAACCAGGAAGCTCTTCAAGAAGAATGTCAGGGAGAAGGGGTCGATACCGCCTCTAAGCCTAGTGCTAAGAGAGTATAAAGAGGGGGAGAAGGTACACATAGTTATCAATCCATCAGTATACAGGGGAATGCCGTATAGGAGGTTCCATGGAAAAACCGGTGTAGTACTTGGAAAACGTGGAAGAGCCTATATTGTTAAAGTGATGATGGGGGATAAGGAGAAGATATTGTTTATAAGGCCAGAGCACATGAGACCCTTAAACATCCCTCAGGCACAGCAAGCCTGACCCGTAAACATTAATATTCCTAGTGCTTATAACTATATGGTGGTGACCAGTATTGTCGAATACCATAGTATTAAAAGCAATAGAGGAGAAACAGTTGTCAAATAGTGAGGCATACCTGATTCTCAGAAATATAGTGGAGAAGATAAAGGAGGAAACCGGAACAGTACCCCTTCTGCTTTCAAGGGTCTTAGAATACCTTAAAACCCATCATAAAATACCCCCGGAGAAAGCAGGGGAACTCCACGAGCTACTAGCTTCCAAAGGCTTGAAAGATGAAACCATTGTAATGTTAATGAATATCTGTCCCTCCTCGATAGATGAGTTAAGATACCTTATGGAGCTCGAAGAGAAGACTCCAGAGCAAGGCGTCTTAGAAGAGATACTGGCCACCCTAAGCAATTATTGCACTGGTGTAGCCCCTTCCTAATCCTCACCTGCATCAAGCCTGCTTAAAGGGGATTGTATTGTCACACCGTGATCACAATTTTAGATATAAGAGGCATGGGGAGAGACGCTGGGATGAAAGGCATGAGCCGGCGCTCTATGTTCTAGATTACCTTGAGCTTGGAAACCCCTCTGATCCCCATTATGAACACAGGAACCAGCCTTTCATCCAGGGTATCGGGGTGAAATACTTCTCTCTACTCGAAGCAACCCCCTTACCCGCGGTTAAAATAGAGATACTCGAGAAAATAGACCTTGGATACCCGAGTAAGGTTAAGAGAATCATACATATAGTATACAGTGAGCTCACTAGCGTTGCTAAAACCAATCTACCCGAGGCTCTTAAAAACATAGTACTTGAGAACGAGAAGATATTCGTTGAGTTCTTCAATATAGCTGAGCCAGTCAACATAAGGCTACACGCACTTGAATTACTCCCCGAGATAGGTAAGAAGACAATGAACCAGATACTCGAGGAGAGAAGCAAGAAGAGGTTTGAGAGCTTCGAGGACATAAAGAAGAGGACTCGTATAGATCCTGTTAAAGCCCTTGTAAACAGGGTTATCAAGGAGTTGATTGGCGGGGAGAAGTACTATTTATTCATAAAATCCCCCGAGCCTAACACGCTGTACCTAGGGTACTTGGAGAAACTATATGGGGAGCTATATTAGGCCAGATGAAATGAGTAGACGCGGCCTCCTTTCATGGACTATAAGCATACTCCGCGAGCATGGTTTAAGACCCAGGAGGAAGCTTAGTCAGAACTTCATCGTAGATCCCCGGCTTATAAGGGACTTCATAAGCCATGTAAACCATGCGGAAACCACTGAAATAGGCTGTGGACTAGGTACTTTAACCATTCCATTAAGCAGAGTGGTTCCTAGACTTATATGCATAGAGATCGATGAGAAACTACTGGGTATAGCTGTTAAAAACTTGAATACATCCAACACTCTCTTCATCAATGCTGATGCCACCAAGTACACGGTGTTCTCTAGGCAAGTGGTAGGGAATATACCATACCATGTTACATCCAATATATTGGTTTCAATAGCTAGATCGAATAACGTTGAAAGAGTTGTATTTACGCTTCAAAAAGATGTCGCTGAGAGACTTGTAGCCAAGCCAGGTAGTAAGCAGTATGGTAGGATAACTATTCTACTCAACACATTGTTTAACATAGAAATCACAGGTATATATGGCCCCTCCTCATTCTACCCTGAACCAAAGGTAGGGCACGCAATTATAACTTTAACCAGGCGACGCGTTTTTAACCAGGATGTATTCGCCCTCGAGAAGCTGACCAGGCTATTGTTTACGCAGAGGAGAAGGATAGCTTTAAGGGTTCTCGCCAAGTCCCTTGGTATAGGGGAGGACAGCGAGATATATATGTATGCCCGTGAACTACTTGGAGATAAGAGAGTATATGAGGTAAGCGGAGAGGTGTATGCGGCATTAGCGAGAAGACTAAGGGAGAATGGATTACTGTAGGGAGTCTCAAACTAGTATTTAAGGGAAACGTGTACAGGCCTAGCGATGACTCATGGCTCGTAGTAAAGCTACTGGACTCCATTAAACCGAGAGCGGATCTCTGCATGGATCTCGGATGCGGTAGCGGTGTACTGGGACTTCACGCCTTGTTAAAAGGGTACTGTGAAAAAGTTATCTTCATAGACATCGATGAAGATGCTCTCAACACGGTTAGAGAAAACACCGTGTTAAACAATGCAGCTGGGAAAAACATCATCTTATCAAGTGACACGGGTATATCTATAAAGGAGTCATCAATAGATCTAGTCCTAGCCAACCCCCCATACCTGCCTGCATGGAGCGGTAGCATAGAGGATATAGCTACTGAGGGCGGTGCACATGGATACGAGGCAATACTCTACTTCATCAATGTAGCATGGTATGTTCTCAAGCCCGGTGGATTACTAGTGCTTGTTTACTCGTCGCTATCGAATCCACTGGTGGTGGAGGAGTACTTGTCTAAGAAGGGGTTTAGTAGGGTGGCCTCTATAACTAAAAACATGTTTTTTGAAACACTATATAGTGTTGGAGTAGTGAAGAGGAATGCTAAGGATAGTACTAGTGGGTATTGAGGGTCCAGTGAATCTTGGAGTCATAGCTAGAACCTGTGTAAACTTCAACGTTGATGAGCTATACATTGTTAAACCAGTAGCCAGTATCGAGGAGGCTTTAAACTACGCCGCCAGAGGAAAAGACTTCCTGCTTAAAGCCAGAGTCACTGATTCACTCGATGAAGCCATTAAGGGAGTTGACATGGTCGCGGCTACCAGTGATGAAGGATATAGTGCAGGAGACATGCTTAGACAAGCCGTTGATTTAAACGGGTTCGCCGAGAAAATATTCCCGAGAACCAGGAGTGTGGCTATATTATTCGGTAGGGAAAGCACTGGTTTAACACGGGAAGAAATCAGTAAAGCCGATGTCCTGGTCACGATACCAGCAAACCCATCATACCCGGCACTTAATATTAGCCAGGCAGTAGCCATAGTGCTGTGGGAGCTCTGGAAGCAGAGGAGTATTACTGCAACCAATATACCTCCTTTAGCCAGCAAGGAGACGCTGAGGCAATTACTTGATTTAACAGTGGAGATCTCAAAGCTAGTTATGACTACTGAGGAGAAAATAACTAGATCAAGGATCCTATGGAGGAGAATACTCGGCAAAGCGCTTCTTACAGAAAAAGAGGCTGCCTTATTAAGATACTGGCTTCAAAGAGTAAGAAGACATATTTCCTCTAATAAAACCTAAAAACACTACAGTTCTATAGCTAAGGATGAGACCTTGTACAATAGGTTTACGATAAAACCTGTATCGTAACAGGCGGTGCTAGAGACATTGAAGCAACCATTGCGACAAGATTAGCATTTGAGGAATACAACATCGCTATAATAGACATAGATGAAGAAGCAGGTAGGATGAGAGAGAACAAGCTAATCTCGAAAGGTCTTAAAGCGGTATTCATCAAAGCTGATGTATCCATAGAGCATAATGTGATGAAGGCTGTGGAATACGTATTCAACAAGTATAACTCGATAAATGTTCTCGTGAATAATGCTGGCATAGGATTCACGGGAAGAAGCATAGAAGAACAGACACTTGAAGAATGAAACAGGATAATTAGTGTAAACCTCACCGGGCCATACCTCATGAGTAAACATGTTATTAAATACGTGAAGAACGAATAATACCTTACCCTTATCCAAGTTCTCGTCTTCAATGGACATTTATAGCCGTCAAGTAGCTCCTGTATCAGCTTGGACTGTTGGCTTGACAATAGGTTTTAAGCACTATAGCTACTATAGATACTAAGAGGTCGTCTTGCACAATGACTAATATATTAATATTTTATTAACTAGTATTCGAAAGTCTTTCTAGGTGAATATTATGGGTATAGTTGAAGGACTGCGTGTTCTTGTAACGGCTTCCACGAGAGGCCTTGGAAGGGGTGCTGCTGAAGCATTACTAGAGGAGGGTGCGAAAGTCGTTATAAATGGGAGAAGCCGGGATAATGTTGAGAAAACACTTGGAGAACTGAAAAATAGATTTGGTGATAGAGTTCACGGGGTTGCTGCTGATTTAACCGTTAGGGGGGATGTCTATAGGCTGGTGGATGAGGCTGTGAAGTTCCTCGGGGGCCTTGACTCAATAATCTACATAACCGGTCCTCCTAGACCTGGCACATTTCAGGAGATACGCGAAGATGAATGGGAGTATAATGCAAGACTCCTTGTCTTCAATGCGATATGGATTGTCAATGCTTCTCTCCCATACTTAAGGAAGTCAAGTAATCCCTCGATAATCTTTTCAACTAGTTTAGCAGTTAAGGAACCAATAGATAACCTGGCATTATCAAACGTCCTCAGGCTAAGTATCCATGGCTTGGTTAAAACACTCGCTAAAGAGCTCGGCCGTGAGGGAATAAGGGTTAATGCAGTGATGCCAGGCTACATCGAGACTGATAGAATAAGAAAACTGATCGAGGATAGAGCCAGGAGGGGGAACAAGTCATACGAGGAGGCATATAGGGAATTCGTCAGCGATATACCTTTAGGAAGGCTTGGCTCACCAATAGAGTACGGTAGAGTAATAGTGTTCCTAGCAAGCAGGTATGCTTCATACCTTAACGGTGTCTCAATACCGATCGATGGAGGACTCATGAAATCAATATTCTAAAATAAAGCCACGGGTTTCATAGATCTCCGGAGTTAACAAGGTATTCCAGCACGGGGTCAGCTATTTTATACTCGTTATTTGTTTTCACCACTAAGCCATACTTGACCAGTGTAGTTAAGAGCTCAGTAAACCTGGCATCAGTTATAGGGCCTGTCCTGTACATCAAATACACCTTTATCTGCTTCCATGTTCTCGCCCCTCTGGCTATTGCTTCAAGTATTCCCAGATATCTACCTCGTGAAGAGGCAATTATCCTTGTTACTTCATCTTTAATGAGCTTACTGCCTTCGGAGAAAACAGCCGTTAAAGCTTCACTGTGACTGAGGCGTCTAACACCTCTGTAGTACCCATAGAGGGTGAGCCATCCCGGGATACCATCCACTAGGTTAACGGCTTCCTCAAGCTCGCTTCTCTGGACTTGAAGACTTAGTTCGCTAAATCCTTTCTCAAGGAATTCAAGGCTTTTATCACGAGTATACCTTTCTAACACTATTTCATGTCTATACCTGCCATAGAGGGGGGACTCGGGGTTTTCAAGCTTTAGAAAGTCCTTTAACACTCCCACCTCGCTCCCTGTAACAACTATAGTAATATTCTCAAGGTTATCAATAGACCACGCTATTATTTCATCATATCTAACACCACCAGAAAACCTAAGATATTGGGCCTCATCGAATGCCAGTATGAATCTAGTGCCATTTTCAGCTGAGCACTCATCAAGACTCCTAAGCAATACGGTTACATCTGGCAGTCTCTTAGTAGGAATTACTTCTATGCTTATCCCAGAGACCTTAAATATCTTGATTCTTTTAATAAAATCAAGGAATATAGAAGATAGCTTCTTGGAAAGACGCATTTGCGAGGTGAGAAACTCGGCTATCTTAGAGTATAATGAGTATTTAGAGACACTACCGTAAACACCATGTATCTCCCTAACATCGATAATTAAGTATGGATATTTTGATTCACTGAGTGCGACACGAATAAAGCTGGTTTTACCTATTCTTCTCGGCCCGCTTACAATAATTAATCTTTCATTAAGGTGTAAGCTCTTATTAAACTCCTCTAGCTCCTTTTCACGTCCAAATAAGTCTTCTCTCTTGGATTTTGGATTGGGATCGAAGAGCATGCTTTCTCCCCCGATAGTTACTTCCTCCCCCGATAGTTATTTTTCTAATACTCATATTTCTATCCTGTTAAATAGAGTTGAGACCCTGAGTAACTGAAGTTAAGCTGGGTGAATTAAGCTTCCAGGGTTTTCTCCTCTTAATGCATCCAAGAGTTTTTCGGGTTCGCGGTAGCTTATTAGTTGAACCAGTATCTTGCTTCTAATCGCTAAATCCAGTGCCTTCTCATCTATTAACGCGTATTCTCCCGGTAGCTGTTTCTGTTCTAGTATTTTTTTGAGGAGGCTTGCATTTACTTCTCTCAGTGGTTTTGCATCAGGGTATTTAGCTGGATCTCTATCATATACGTATCCAACTGCTGAGAAATAGTAGAGTTTCTCAGCGCCAACCGCTTCAACCACCTCTATAGCTGTCGATGCTGTTGATTGCCCTGGGATTAATCCACCCATTGCGACAACTCTGTGTGAAGATAATGCCTCCAATACTTCCTCAAGGTTTACAGCCGGCTTTGGGTAGGCATAGGGCTGCAGTGAAGAGGTTATGAGTAGGCTGTTGAGTCTTGATACCCATATTCCTATTAAGTCAAGCCAGTAATTCGAGGAGATGCCTAGTGATCTAGCGTCAGAGATGTACTTTCTAGCTGTGTTACCGCCCCCCGTTATTACTATCAGTCTATATTCGCTCACCATACTCTTCAGTAGCTTTACGTATCTAGAGATCAGGATTGAACCCTCGTCGAATGCCTTACCCGTTATCTTTAGGACAAGCACATCTCTCATCTTCACCACCGTCTTTTTTAAACATGCCCCGATATTTTAATATCGTACCTTGGGAGGATAGTTGGGTTTGTGCGGAATAATAGGTTTATGCCTACACGATAAGAATACTTTAAGGCTAGGGGAGGCCATATACAGGGGTCTTCTTAGGCTTGAGTACCGTGGATACGACTCGGCAGGCATAGCTGTAATCAGTGATAACGGGCTCATTATTTTAAAGGGCAAGGGTAAACTGAACGAGCTTGAAGGCAAGTATTCTTTCACAAGCCTTGAAGGTATAACCGGGATAGGTCATACCAGGTGGGCCACACATGGTGCTCCAAACGATGTAAACGCGCATCCCCACACTGATTGCAACAACATGTTTGCGATAGTACATAATGGCGTCATAGAGAACTATATGGAGTTGAAAAAGATCCTTGCCTTAAAGGGGCATGTCTTCAAGAGTGAAACAGATACAGAGATAGTGGCACACCTGATTGAGGAATATTATAAGGAGACGGGGAGTGTTTACCAAGCCTTTAAGAAGGCTATATCATCACTGAGAGGTACATACGCGATCCTCCTGATTACACCACTTGAACCCCATAAGATATTCTACGCTAGAAAGGATAGTCCTCTGGTAATAGGGGTGGGCAACGGATACAATGCCGTGGCAAGCGATATACCAGCCCTGCTAGAGCACACGAGGAGAGTAATAGTCATAAGGGATGGATGGATCGGCTACATTACTCCATCAGAGATACATATCGAGGAACTAGATACGGGCCGCATACTCGAGTCAAGCAGGTATATCAGGGTGGTTGAATGGGATCTAAAAGACGCCGAGAAGGAGGGATACCCATTCTTCATGATTAAAGAGATATATGAGCAGCCAAGGGCCCTTAGAAGCACTATCCATGGATTAGTAAATGATGTAATAATTGATGAAGCAGTTAAGCTACTAGCTGATGCCGACAAGGTATTTATAACTGGAGCTGGCACGAGTTACCATGCCTCAGAATACTTCGCGTTAACAACGATGAAGCTATCTGGGAAACCAGTTATACCCTTCATAGCTAGCGAGTATGAGGTATATGCTGGGGTAGTTGGTTCCAGCGACATACTCATAGCTGTCAGCCAGAGCGGGGAGACAATGGATACTATGAAGGCTGTGAGAGCCTTCAAGGCGAAGGGGTGTAGAATCATTAGCTTAACAAATGTAGTCGACTCAGCCATAGCTAGGGAAAGCGATATAGCTCTCTACACTAGGGCCGGGCCAGAGATAGGGGTAGCTGCCACCAAGACCTTCCTAACTCAAACCCTATTCCTCTCATGGATATCCATTCTATTAGCCGGTGAGACAGGTAGATTAAACAGTAATGAAGCAGCCAAGCTACTGGAGGAGCTGAGAAATGCACCTAGATATGTTGAGGAATCATTATCGATGAGTGGTGAAACCGTGAAGAAGCTAGCTGAGAAACTGGTCCCAGTTAAAAGCATGTACTATCTCAGCAGGGATATCGGGCTACCGGTTGCCAGAGAGGGAGCCCTCAAGATAAAGGAGATCGCATATATACATGCTGAAGCGTATCCAGCCGGCGAATCCAAGCATGGTCCCATAGCATTGGTGGAGCCTTCATTCCCAGTAGTATTCACAGTACCAAGTGATAGAAAGCTTGAGAAACTATTATTGGGAAACATAGAGGAGATGAAGGCTAGAGGCGGATTCGTAATCAGTGTTGCTCCACAGGGATTCAACTTAAATGAGAGAGCAGACATAGTGATAGAAGTCCCAAGGACGCATTGGATACTGACGTCTCTAACCCATACACCACCGCTTCAACTACTCGCATACTATGTCGCCACGATGAAGGGCCTTGACCCGGATAAGCCGAGAAACCTGGCTAAAACCGTTACAGTGGAATAGCTCTTAAGTCATCATCGATTCCTCAACGATCTCGATGACTTTACCCTCAAGCATTATCAATAGCCTTCAGCTTCTCTATGTTCTCTACCTCAGATGAATCTATTTCCCTAGTATTGAAGAACGCATCCACTATCTCCTTAGCCAGCTCCTCACTAGTTAACCTGGCACTTAACGCGAGGACATTGGCATCATTCCATCTCCTAGCTCCCTCAGCGTTCCTGGCATCTGTGACGAGTGCTGCCCTAACTCCCTTGATCTTATTGGCTGCTATTGATACACCTGTACCAGTGTAACATATAACAATGCCATAATCTACCTCGCCTCTAGCCACCATAGAGCCGACCTCAAAGCCTACATCGGGCCATGGATACGGCTTTCCCGTCGCGAGGGCGCCGACTAGTTTAACCTCGAATCCCTTCTTCCTCAGGTAGTCCACGATGAATCTTGCAACACTATATACGTCATCTGATCCAACCGCTACACGCATGGATTCATCCCTCCTAAAATAATTATTCAAACATAAAAATAAACCTAGGTGACCAGGTGTATTTTCACCTGGTCTCTCTCAAAACTCTTCTCGAAGGCTTCAACACCCCTTGTCAACGGATATTCTGAGGTAACTAGTTTATCGACAACCACTATTCTTTTCCTCAACAGGCTTATCGCTTTATCGAAGGGACCGCACCTGGACGTCGATAGCCTTAACTCCTTTACAACAGCCTTGGTCTGATCAAAGCTTACCGGGGAGCCATGGGTTGACTTCAACGCGACAACACCTCTCGGCCTAGCTACGTCAAGCGCTACTTCTAAACCGCTGGAGCTACCAGTGGCCTCAACGACGTAGTCGAACCCCTGTCCCTCTGGGGTATCCTTCTTAACTACTTCACTAAGCCCTTGGTAATCTACGACTAAATCTGCTCCAAGCTCCCTGGCTAGACGAGCCTTCGGAGAGCCGGGCCTCGAGACAGCTACCAGGAGCTCCGGCTCGAATAGTTTGAGCACTTGTATGGCGAGTAATCCAATTGCACCAACACCTATAACTGCAACTCTGCTTAATGGTTTAACCGGTTCCATCTCAATCATCTCGACCACTGCCGCAAGCGGCTCAATAAATGCCGCCTGAAGCGGTGTTAAGTCATCGACTACATGGATGAGATCCCCTCTTGTCACCATGTATTCTGCCATACCCCCGTTACGTGTTATCCCTATGGTCTCCCTGTAGGGGCAGTGAGTATACATTCCACTTCTACAATACCAGCACCTACCACAGTAGACATTTATCTCGGTTGTAACCCTGTGCCCTACGAGATCCCTTGAAACCCCCTCGCCAACATCGACAACTATACCTGAAACCTCGTGACCCGGGATAAGGGGCTTCTTGAGTAGCTTATATGTCCCAGAGTACATGGCCTTATCTGTTCCACAGATACCGACCCTCTCAACTTTGATGAGGACCCATTCTGGAGCAGGTCTTGGTTCTTCAACTTCTTCAAGCCTCAGATCTCTTGCTCCGAGAAGTAGAAGAGCCTTCACATTGTATCCCCACACATGCTCTAACCTTCTTCCCGCCCTAAAGGGCGGACTTTCAGTTGTAATGTATCTAAGAAACATATTTGTTTTCATAATTTTTATATATCATCAATATTTAAATTATCAATAAGGGGTGAACTGATGAGATCCCTGGCTATGAGAACCCTTGTATTAGTTATAATAGTAGTCATCATAGTGGCATCAATAGGGGTATACTACTATTATAACTATGCATCCCCCTCCACCACATCAACTAATAAACCTATCAAGGTTGCAATACTCTTCGATGTAGGTGGGAGAGGAGACCTAAGCTTCAACGATATGGCGTGGCTTGGTGCTGAGAAAGCCAGGAAGGACTTCAATATACAGGTTGAGTACACGACTCCACAAAGCCAGGCTAAGATGCAGGATCTATTGGAGTCATTATCGGCCAGCGGCGAATACGACTTAATAGTATTGGTAGGATTCCTATGGACATCCCCGTTGAACGCTACAGCTGATAAATACCCCAATCAGAAGTATGCTTTAATTGATTCATCCACGTTCATCAATAGACCCAACGAGGTCGACATCTTATTCTCCGAACAAGAAGCGGGGGCGCTAGTAGGTGTTTTAGCAGCTGACATGGCTTCTAAAATAGGGTGTAACAAGGTAGGTGCTGTAGCCGGTATGTCTATACCGCCTCTATGGAGATTCCACATAGGCTACTTATTCGGTGTTAAATACTATGAGATGAAAACAAATAAGACCATAGACTTTCTCTGGGAGTACACGGGTACATTCGGAGACACTCAGAAGGGATACCAGTATGCTACATCAATGCTACAGGAGAGAGCATGCGTACTCTATGGTTTAGCTGGCTTAACACATGTTGGAATGTTCGATGCTGTTCGAGACTGGAACAAGCAGGGTAAGGGGGTTGCATTAGCCATAGGCCAAGACGCCAGCCAGGAGTGGTATATGCCGAGATACATGCCTATAAGCGGTGCTAAAAGAGTTGATATAGCAGTATATGATGCCATTAAAATGGTTGCTGAAAACAAGTGGACACCCGGAATACATGTGTTAGGGTTGAAAGATAGTGGAGTAGGTATATGGGATCTCAATGGCGTTAAATACTTCGCAGAGATAGCTTACAACCAGAGCAAGCTGGAAACCGGGCTCACGCCGGATGATGTTGTAAGAATAGTTAATGAAACCAGAAACACCTATATTACGGAGACTGGCTGGAACATAATGAGTGAATTAGAGCAACTAATTATAAGTGGACAGATAGCATTCAAGAATCCCTCCACAGAGGAGGAATACACTCAAATAGTGAATGCCCTCAAGAATGGAGACTTAAATGCGGCTTTAAGCAGGGGAAGCGTCTAGAGAAGAAGAAAACCTTTTTTATACATTCCTTCCTTTTCATCAATGAGACAGGAATAACATGTGAGCCTCTTTATGGGCGTCCAACTATGAAGACTATTGAGATGCACGGTATTAGAAAGATTTATCCTGACGGCGTAATAGCTTTACATGGAGTCGATTTCGAGGCTGAAGAAGGGGAGATACACGGGTTACTGGGGGAAAACGGGGCCGGTAAAACCACTTTAATGCGAATACTTTATGGCGAGATACGCCCAACAGAGGGGGAGATCAAGGTACTCGGTAGAAGAGTTAGATACAGGAACCCAAGGGATGCTATTAAGCAGGGTATAGCAATGATATACCAACATTTCTCCCTTGTCCCAACGATGACGGTGCTGGATAACCTCTACCTTGCCTTAGCAACTATTAATCCACGTATTACTAGAAACGAGGTCGAAGCACGAGCCAAGAAGCTGATCGGTGAGACACGGTTAAAGATACCCCTTGACAAAGTAGTCGAGGAGCTCCCTGCCGGTGTCCAGCAGAGGGTCGAGATACTTAAAGCCCTCATAAGGGATGCACGTATACTTATACTCGACGAGCCCACAAGCGTGTTAACACCTCTTGAAGCGGAGGAATTATTTCAATCCTTGAAGAAGTTAAAGGAGAAGAGAATGACGATAATATTGATTACACATAAGCTTAGAGAGGTCAAGGCTATAACCGATAGAGTAACAGTTCTCAGGAGAGGGATTAAAGTAGGGACGGTGAGGACTAGCGAGGTCACTGAGGCCCAGTTAGCTAGAATGATGGTTGCCAGGGATGTTGAACTAGTCTTGGAGAAGCCCCCTGGCATTCAGCCTGGTCGGGAAGTATTGAGGATAGAGTATCTATGGGTTAGAAACAGTGAAGGAGTGGATGTTTTGAAAGGCGTTAATCTATCGGTAAGGGAGGGGGAAATCATTGGAGTAGCTGGTGTTCAAGGCAACGGCCAGACAGAGCTGGCAGAGGCTATTGCTGGGTTAAGGAGGCCTTACCGGGGTAGGATAATCCTTGACTCGAAGGATATCACCATGCTTGACCCTATGAGTAGATACAAGCTGGGTATATCATATGTTCCTGAAAGCAGGAGGAACGGGTTAATCCATGAAATGAATCTCATCGAGAACTCGGTGTTAACGAGCACATATAGTTACATTGGGAGATACGGTTTCATAGATTGGGGTAGAGCCGTGGAAACCGCTCTTAAAATAATCAAGGAGTACGATATCAACCCTCCCAACCCCTATACTATGGTGAAGAATCTCAGCGGAGGAAATCAACAAAAGCTCCTGGTTGGCAGGGAGCTAGTGAAGAAGCCAAGGGTCCTCGTGGTTTCCGAGCCCACTCAAGGCGTGGATGTTGCCTCGACAGAGTTTATACGGAGAAAGCTATTGGAGCTTAAGACCAGGGGGGTTGGAATACTCTTGATATCCACGGACCTAGACGAAGTGATTCAGTTGAGCGATAGGATAATCGTGATGTACGAGGGTAGAGTAATTGGTGAGGGAAGAACAGAGGAATTTACCCTTGAGAAGCTAGGGCTTTTAATGGGTGGTATCAGTGCCTGAGGCCTCTAACTACATGAGGATAGTCAAGGTGATTATAGAGGAAGCCGTCTCACTCTTGGTGGGCTTCGCAGTAGCCGTAATCATATTGTTGTTCAGCGGGTATGAACCACTCTCTGTTATCAGTATCCTGTTCAGCGAGGGATTCAGGAATACAGAGGTATTAATGAAGCAAAGCATACCAGTGATCGCGACAGGGCTCGCGTTCTCTATACCCGCCTTAGCCGGGTTATTCAATATAGGAGGCGAGTCCCAGCTGTACATAGGTGCCTTTACAGGGCTTGTGTCAACATATATTATATATAACGCCACCGGCCAACCCGTGTTATCCTCCGTAACAGGCCTGGTATCAGGGACCTTGGCAGGGGGATTCTGGGGCTTTATAATAGGGTATTTGAGGGCGCGCAGGAGTGTTAACGAGGTTGTCGTCGCGATAATGATGAACTGGACCACTTACTATCTCGTGCTCTACTTAATTGTCTCGAGGTTCACTGACCCAATCTACTCCCATATGAGTGTCTTCGTGCCCGCATCCTCCAGGATACCCGATGTCCTCGGCTTCATAATGATTGCCGGAGTGGCTGTACTGACATACATCGTGTTAAGGTATAGCTCGCTCGGCTACTCTATAAGGGTTGCCGGCTTGAATCCTAAGGCAGCTGTTTACGCCGGGTTCAACTTGGAGAAGATCTTCATAACAGCTATGTCTATTTCTGGAGCGATCGCTGGACTCGGGGGCGCGCTCTTCGTGCTCTCAGTCATATACTCGATTGATACGACGATGTCCGCTATCTATGGCCTCGGCTTCCTCGGTATAGGTATAGGCTTACTTGGAAGGAATAACCCCATCGGGGTGGTGTTAGCCGGGTTATTTATAAGTGGACTCCAATTCGGCGGGCAATGGGTTGAGCTACGTACTGGGGCACCTCCCTACTTAACCGATGTAGTCATAGGTATCATAGTTATTGCTTTATCAGCTACCTACACCTACGAGCTACTGGTATCCAAGTTGAGGAGGGGATAGAATGATAGATTTCCTTATAGCCTTAATCGAGAACACGCTGTATTCAGCTACAGTAGTGTTACTCGGAGCGCTTGGAGCCATAATCAATGAGAAAAGCGGTGTGGTGAATATAGGTGTTGAGGGCGTCTTCATACTATCGGCTTTCTCCACAGTATACTTCACCCTGGCCTCAGGGAACCTGGCTATAGGTATCCTCCTAGCCCTGGTGGTGAGCGGGTTAGCGGGCTTAATTCATGGCTTGATCTCCATATACCTCAGAGGGGACCAGGTGATTATAGGCGTAGGCTTCAACATGGTTGCAGCCGGGTTAACAATAGTAATGATGGTGACGACATGGGGGGACTACTCCCAGACCCCTCAGATACAGAAGCTGCAAGGATTGCAGTTTACCATAGGCGGGAAAGTCTTCATCATCCCATTATTCTCCATAGTAGCAATCCTCGTCGGGCTCGCCGAGTGGTTTATCCTCGAGAAGACGAAATACGGGCTCGTCCTGAAGGCATGTGGCGACGAGCCACGCGCAGCAGAGGCAATGGGAATCAACGTCTTCAGGACTAGACTCCTAGCAACTGTTCTCGGGGCGGTTGTGATGGGTTTAGGCGGCGTCTTCCTTTCAGCCGAGTGGTTCGGGAACTATACTAAGGCGACGACAGCTGGGAGAGGCTTCATAGCATTGGCTAATGAGGCATTCAGTAACTGGAATCCCGCGATGGCCATTGCCGGTGCACTGCTCTTCGGGTTCTTCGAGGCATTATCGATAAGTCTACCGATACAGCTTCAATCCATGCTGGGCAGGCAGTTCACTGCTGAAACATATCTCTTCAAGATGATGCCTTATGTTGCGACTATTATTGTGATAACTATGGTAATGAAGAAAATCAGGATGCCGAGGGCCCTGGGTAAGCCATACATAAAGGAGTAACAGTGGCATATTACAAGATAATTGGTAAAATCCCTGCTTATTGATTAAGTAGTCTCCATCAATAGATCCAATTCATAGTTTCATATTGATTTTTACATCTATATTCAATTGATTAATTTATAGTCATGTACTTGATTACTTAATTTTAATTATTATTCAATATCAACTATTTTACATATCTCTATCAATAATCATGAAACATCATTAACAATTTATGATTTAGAAGCAATCACCCATAATAATATAATCTACTCATGAATCATTATATCATGTATTATCCATGTATGACTCATTTACAACGGTATTACCCTTGAAAAGTGATCTAGGAAGATAATCTTTGATGCACTTATATCCCATGGGAGTCCCTTGGCTAGATCACTTTTCAAGGGTAATACCTTACTAAACCAGTATTCGTGTTTCAATTCTTGATACACTATACAAAGTTGATTATCTAGGATTATAATTATATTATTGTAATACATTAACTATATTATTATACATAATCATGATGGTATTACCTATTGAAGCCGATCAAGACAAGGCTCTGTTGTTTGATATAGGTGTTCGAGTAGACGGGGGAGTTGATCGGGTTTCATGGGTATTATCGAGCCTATCCCTGTATTCATGTACAATGTTGTTTAACTCTGATACATATTCATGTACACTTATCCTCAGTGCCATGATGCCCCGGGAACCATGCAGCATCTAATAGATGCTCGTCCATGAGGGGCGATCGCCTTCACACCATGGTTGGATCACTGGTTAACTTGACACTCTTCCAGTTAATAAGCGATTAACTACCCCTATTGATCAATACATGATTAACCGATCCCTGCATACTTAGACAAGCCATGTACATGGTTTACAAATATAGCACAGTAATCAAGGAACTAGGGGATCGGCATGGAGACCAGATTATATATTCTTGAGGGTAGATCTATATAGTGTAACATGGTGGTAGGCTTGATAACCGAGCAGGAGGCATTAAAGAAAGCCGTTGAAACCACTGCATCACTAATGCTCGCATCAGCTAAGACAGCGCCTAAGGCACGGGGCATAGACAACATAGTATCAGCCATTATAACCGAGAAACGGGAGTTAGAGACGCTGGCAGAGTACATGAAGAAGCTCGCAGAAAAGTACGGTGCGTTCTTCGAGAGAGACGCTGAGAACGTGTTGAATAGCGACGCGGTAGTACTAATAGGCTGTAAAATAGCAAGGCTCAACCTAGCTAAGCCGGAGAAATGGGTGCTCGACGCAGACACCGTTAACTCAATAGTAAACCTGGGCATAGCACTAGGTTCAGCAGTCAAGACTGCATCAATGCTAAACATAGACAATAGGATAATGTACTCTATAGGCGTGGCGGCTCAGGAGCTGGGATTAATAGACGCTGACATCGTATACGGGATACCATTATCAGTTAAAGGCAAGAACATATACTTCGACAGGAAATTCCCCAAGTAACCCAGTGAACCCTGGAGACTTGTTTTCAACATACCTAAACCACACAATATGATCTCACTTATACTGGGTGAAATATTACTTAGTTGATTCAAAAACACCCGGGAACCAGTTCCAATATATATAGATACCAAGTAACCAATAAATTTCAAAAAGTGGTAAAAGTGATATGCGCCAAGATACTTCCACAAGGTGAAACCCTATGTATAGATGCTGAGGAAGCCCGGGTAGCAGACCTGGTGGAATCAGCCAGGGACAAGCTTACAGGAAACAACATCATAGTACTAGTAGATGACAGGCTCGTAGAGGACTACACTATGAAGATAACAAGTGGAAACCGTGTCCTAATAATAGAGGAATTCCTCGGTGGCTAACCAATTACCAAATCCTAAAAGATAGTCTCCAGATACAGCATCACCAGCCAACCTCTCCCTGTCCTGAAGGATAGGGTCCACCGGTGAGGTGAGCTCTTAGTGACGAGCTTTATAATAGGTGGATCAACGATGTTCGTTATTGGCTCATCTATACCTCCACACTCATCCACAAGCATGCATACGTAGCCTGTCAATATTGAATGCGAATAAATCGCTTGAAACCCCCGCTTCTTTAAGGGACATAAACCGGCTTACTGGTTGCTCGTCTCTGAAAGTTCTCTACGATGGTGTCCAGAAATTACTCAATCATCGAGGATGATATCATAGGTGGCGATGGAAGCGTTTTCACATATTTGAAGCTGTATAACCGTGTTAAGATTTAAGAGAGTAGTAAGGATAATAGTAGCTAGGGGAGAGGACCACCTTATGAGAATCACAGTGATCACGCTGGGGAGGGCGAGCGATTACACTGGTAGAAGCATAGTGGAGCTAGAGCTCCCCGAGGGAGCCATGCTAAGGGATGCCATTAGGGTTCTCAGCGAGAAAACCAACCCATTGCTCTACGAGAGATATATTGATGGACACTACATATTTGTAACACTCGTAAACGATAAGCCAGTTCTATCCCCAGATACTCCTTTGAAAGACGGCGATAGGATAACGCTGGTTACTCCCGAGATGGGTGGTTGACTCCGGGTTCGCCACAGTATTTTTCTATTTCTTCACTATTCTCATACTTCACTTCAACAAGGTCTATCGAAGGGGTTTTCGCATTGAACAATAGTATTTTACCGGCTAATGGAGAACCGTAGCCCAGTATGAGCTTAAATACTTCGTTTACCTCCAGTAATCCAAGCAAGCCCGGTATATGAGCCATGACTATGATCCTTCCCCTCTCGCCTCCTCCAACACTGCGGAACAAGTATCTAAGACAGGGGGTTTTACCAGGTATTACAACTGTTAATTGTCCATAATACTCTCCAACCCCAGCGTGAACAAGTGGTTTTCCATACCTCCAGGCAGACTCGTCAAGCAGGAATCGTGTCTCCCAGTTATCTAGGGCATCGACAACTATATCCACGCTGGGGACTAGTTTATCCAGGAGTTCCCTACTTATAGTCGCCTGTATAGGTTCCAGCGTCACACCTGGATTCAGCTTCCCCAGCTTCTCATATGAAGCCAGCACCTTTGGTCTCCCTATGTCCTCTGTATTGTATAGTATCTGCCTCTGGAGATTACTCAGCTCCACCAGCCCGTCATCGATAAACACTATCCTCCCGACCCCAGCTGCTGTTAAATAATAGAGTATCGTGGATGCGAGGCCGCCGGCACCAGCGACCAGGATGCTCGTCTTCTTAAGCTTCAACTGCCCTTCCACGCCTATTATTGGCAACTGCCTACTATACCTCTCATACTCTACACTGCTTAGACTCATCCCTACCCGCCTGATTTAACCAGGTATACAACTACCTCGTCTCCATCCCTGATGATATCGTCCTCTGTTAGAGGGATTCCCTCCCTTAGCACTATATGCTCTGATTTAGAGAGCCCCAGCCTTCTAAGTAGCTCTGAAACACTTATCTCTCCGACATCAAGTATTCTAGGTGCTTGCTCACCGGTCACCTTCACCTTGATCACATGGCTCACCAATATCTCTGATCCAAGCCGGTCTTATATAGAATTTCACGACTCCATCATGGTAATCCCTAATCACCTTCCTAGCTGCTTCCTCGATTAAAGGCTCCCTGGTAGTTTTATAGAACCACCCGTGCCTCACAGCTATCTCCTCAAGGATCCTCAAGGGATCCCTTTCACTAACACCATAAGCCTCCATGAACGCGTTGGGGTGGTAGGTCATTATCCTCTCGATGAGCTTCATAGCTGGGAGAACTGGATCATCGAGCTTCTCTATTGGATAACCCCTTATCACCCTTTCAAGTTCCCCTCCTTCGACAGGTATCACTCCAGGCGAGTCGACCAGCAGTATATCCTTGTCTACACGGTATAATTGGAAATGCCTCGTGTACCCTGGGCTTCCCGGGTACGGGCTTGTCGGGGCTGAATGCCTCCCCTTCAACCCGTTTATTATGGATGACTTACCGACCTTGGGATACCCTGTTACAGCCACTATCGTCGGCAGCGAGGGGGCTACTCTACGTACAGTCCTCCTGAGCCTGAGGGTACCCATGTGTCTGGCGGCAGCCATGTAGACCGTTGTATATCCTTTCTCCATGAAGTACTTCTTCCACTCCTCTACCACGTTCCTGGGAACCAGGTCAGACTTGTTTAACACCAGGATAAGCTTCTTCCCTCTTTCCCTAACAATGGATTCAAGCCTCTTACTGAACGTGCCTAAGGGATCCCTTGCATCCAGCACCATTAAGACGACGTCTACCCTGGAGATCATTCTATCTAGCTGGCTCCACGACGCTAGTATGAATCCTCCCCTACTCATAGCTCTCAAACCTCGATAACTCCTCGGCTGAGAGTACTGAGAGCCAGTCTATTCTGATGCCTGGGGGGATAACAATCTTATTGCTTAGTATATCGGCTACGAGCCCTGCTACCTCGCCTGGTGTAGTGTTAGATGTATCGATCTCATATATTTTTTCCTCACCGAACACTGTTAACGCATTATATGATACGACACCAAGTATCTCGGCCATCACGTTCTCATTGATCTTCCTCCTGTCCCACCCCCTCGACTCAAGCCTCTTCTCCAGTACCAGGGGATGTGTTCTCAGCACGAATACTTTTTCAACTACACTGGGATCCAGGATCTCAGGGTAATGGGTGCTAACTATGATATGGCCTTCACTATTCCCAGCAAGCATTGACACCTCACGCGACAAAGCATCCTCATCTATCACATAGCTACCCCTCTCATCGTCGAAACCGGTAACTAGCCCCCTCTCCAAGGCATACCTTCCAAGCTCGATTAGCTGAAACCCCGTCAGGGAGGCCAGCTCCCTTGATACACTGGTCTTCCCTGTACCAGGTACCCCAGCTACCACTATTATCTTACCCATTTAAACACCCCTGGTTTATTAGCGAAGTCGCCCTTATTATAACACGAACCTGGAGCCAGCCAAGTTTTTAAATAGGGATCCCGTTATAACATGTTTATAGACTACCTGGTGGGTGATTTGAGTATTCAGGAGTCATCAAAGAAGCCCGGTGAAATAGTTTACATCCTGCCGAAGCTACATAGCGGCGAGGAAGTATTATCCCTTACAACAAGTGTTTGCCCATACTGCTACAGGGTTCTCCCAGCTGTAATAGTTGAGAGAGATGGGAAGGTATATATTAGAAGAATCTGCCCGGAACACGGTGAAATCGAGGAACTATACTACGGCGATGTAGATTTCTATAAGAGGGTTGTAAAGTACACTGAAGACGGGAGGGGGGCTAGACACATATACACACAGGTTAAAACACTATGTCCATTCAACTGTGGATTATGCCCGATGCATAAACAACATACGGCGCTGGTGAATATGGTTGTAACAAATAGATGTAACTTATCCTGCTGGTACTGCTTCTTTTACTCGGAGGCCTCGGGATACGTCTACGAGCCGAGACTGGATCAAATAAGGGAGATGGTTAGAAGCATTAAGAAGCAGGGTGTAACCGTTGCAATACAGTTGACTGGAGGGGAACCATTATTAAGGGAGGACCTCGTCGACATCGTGAAGCTATTAAAGGAAGAGGGGGTAAGACACATACAGTTAAATACTAATGGGATAAGATTCGCCGAGCTATATATAGAGGACCCAGTTAAAGCGGTCGAGTACGCTAGGGAGCTGAGAAGCAGCGGCGTAAACACAGTATACCTCAGCTTCGACGGGGTAACGCCCGTAACAAACTGGAAGAACCACTGGGAGGTACCATACATACTTGAGACGTTCAGGAAGGCCGGCATGACCAGTACTGTACTGGTTCCAACGGTTATTAAAGGCGTGAACACACATGAGCTCGGAGCTATAGTCAGGTTCGCTGCTAAACACATGGATGTTATAAGAGCAGTGAACTTCCAGCCGGTGAGCCTCACTGGATACATGAAGAAGCATGAGAGGGAAAAGTACAGGATAACAATACCAGAGGTAGTAAAGTTGATAGAGGAGCAGACCGATGGACAGGTAACCAGAGATGCATGGTTCCCGATAAACGTTAGCGCATTATTCTCAAGGTTCATAGAGGGATTCAGCGGCGAATTTAAGTTCGAGATGAGTAACCACCCGATATGCGGCGTTGGAACCTATATATATGTCGAGAAAAAAAGCAACGAGATAAAGCTGATCCCTATCACTAGTTTCGTTGATGTGGAGGGTTTACTCGAATACCTAAGAGAGAAATGGGAGGACCTCGTAACTGGGTCGAACAGGTATATGGTTGGGCTGAGGCTGTTATATTCCATAAGGAAATTCATTGACTCAAGCAAGCAGCCCGAGGAATTCGACTTATACAAGCTATTGTTCAACGTTATAATAAAGCGAAGCTATGAGGCACTGGGTGAGCTCCATTACAAGCTATTATTCCTGGGCCAAATGCACTTCATGGACCTCTACAACTACGATATACAGAGGGTACAGAGATGTAATATACATTACTCGGTGCCAGATGGTAGATTGATACCTTTCTGCGCATTCAACATATTCGACGACATATACAGGGATAAAATACATAAAGAACACGGCATATCACTTGAAGAATACTCGAGCAAATACGGTCTACCAAAAGGACAGGTAACCAGGAAATATATTAGGGATAGGAGGAGGCTGGAGTCCAGTGAAATATATAAGCTAGCATATGAAGGAGTAATCAGCTCCAAGGCATGATAAATGAGTCAGCAAAAAAATTATTTTAAATGAATCAGATGCATGAATCAATTATATTTTTCCAGACCTTAGGAAATCCCTTATAAGCCCTATACCCACTGGTGCAAAATACGCGACAGCTATCAGGTTTGGTATAGCCATGAGACCATTTGCCATATCAGCGAAATTCCAGAATACCTCGAACATTTCTGTTTCAGCAATTGCTGCAGGTATTATGGGTATAACCCACATGAACCTCCATATCCACCTCATTGGTTTCTCAGGTAATTTAAGTGTTTTAACCCAGAAGTAGATCCAGTTGACCTCACCATACCACTCCCATGTCAACAGGGTTGTAAACGCGAATAATGCTAATGCTAAACCAAGTACTACAGGCGCCCATATTCCATAGGCTCTATAGAAAGCCTCCATGGCTAATTGTGCACCAGATAGATCTGGTCTCTCGATATATACACGGGTAACTATATCAACTATACCGGTCATAGAGCATACGACTATTGTATCCATGAAAACCTCGAAGATACCGTAGAGACCTACTCTACCAGGGTGGTCGACAGTCATATATGCATACATGTTTGGAGCACTACCCAATCCAGCCTCATTAGAGAACAACCCCCTTGCAAAGCCGTATCTGATAGCCGAGTAAACTAGCCAACCAGAGAGACCGCCTGCTGCTGCCTGCGGTGTGAATGCATAAGTAAATATCTCTCTGAAAGCCAGCGGGAGATTACTGCCATATTTTATCCATATCACAAGTGATGCCACAATATACCATGTAGCCATGAACGGCACCAGGAAGTTCGATACATCAGCGATCCTTCTGACACCGCCCAAGACTACTATTGCTGTAAATATGAAAATTAATATACCCGTTATCAACTTTGCTTGGAAAACATCAAATCCATAGGCTTTAGCAATATATTCAACACCAAGGGCCACATTATTCGCCTGCACAGTATTACCTATACCATACGCAGCGATAAATGCGAATATAGAGAATAACACTGCGAGCGCCGGGCCTACAGTCGGCACCAGCCTTATATAATATGGTGTACCCCCTTCAACTTTCCCATCCGGCGTGATTCTCCGAGACCAAGCACCCAGCGTGGCTTCAACGGCTTTAGTACCCATCCCAAGGATAGCGCAAACCCACATCCAGAAGAGCGCGCCAGCACCACCTAAATGAACAGCTGTGGAGACACCGGCTATATTACCTACACCCACCGTGGCCCCCATAACTGCAGCCCATGTCGCAAATGGACTTGCCTCTCCCTTACCACCCGTACCCTTATACAACATGTTCTTAAGTACAGCTTTAAACTTGGTTACCTGGAATAAACGGCCGAGAATCGCTATCGAGAGCCCTGTTCCAGCCAATATTATTACCGCAGGAAGACCCCATACTAGTCCATCTATGAAGTTTATTGCTTCAATTATCGATTCAAGTACACCCACTCAAGATCCCCATCACATTTTTACTTATCCACAGTTTATATACTATTGCATTATTTTTAAATGTTTCCAAATAATAAGGAAACATTTATTATGTGTTCCTATTAATATTCTATTATGGGATGGGAAATGAGTGGAGAAAACATCTATCAGAGATCGATGGCTAGTTTAATAGTATGGGTCTCATCGCTAATACTGTTAACAATACTCTTACTAGAACTAGGGTTCATGACAAGTATAGATGAAGTAGTATCTAATTGGCCGGCGCATATAACCATAGTGGCCATACTTCTAGTGCTTGAGATAGTGCCATGGCTCACAGGTAGGAAAAGCCAGCCGGTGAAACCCTCGTAATACCGGGTTGCATGCTTGAGTTTCCTGGTGTTATGTAATGGATAATGAGAGCCCTGGAAAAGATCTTCAACTCATAGAGAAATATTGGAGACATGTTTCAAGTAGTCAGGGATTCAAGTATTTTCCCCTGGTGGTTAGTAGGGCAAAGGCGTCGAAGGTATGGGATATAAATGGGAGAGAATATATAGACTTCCTCAGTAGTGCCGCAACATATAATATAGGTCACAGTAACGAGGAGGTTATCAAAGCCATCAAGGAGCACCTAGATAAATTCATACATTACTGTCTCTATTTATACCATGAACCAGTAATAGAATTATCGGAGCTACTTACAGGAATCACGTTGGGAAACCATAGGAAAAAAGTTGTATTCGGTCTCTCAGGTGGGGATGCTAATGATACAGCGCTTAAAGCCGCATTCATCTATACCCGTAGACCCGGTGTGATATCGTATACTTACTCATACCATGGGACAACAGCTCTTGGAATAGCTGTAGGTGGATCATTCAGGGAGGAGATCAGGAAAGCAATACCGTTTAAAGACGTGTACTTCGTGGAGTACCCGGATACATATAGATGTGGTAATATAGAAGACCCTAGAGAATGCGGCGATCACCACCTTTCAAAATTAGAGGACTTACTGAAGAAGATTAACCCGTCCAGTTTTGCAGCTATAATAATGGAGCCCATACAGGGCGATGGCGGAGTATTAGTTCCCCCGGAGAACTATGTTAAAGGCTTATTCAAGCTAGCCAGGGAAAACGGGATAATAATTATAGATGATGAAGTCCAGACAGGTATGGGTAGGACAGGTAAATGGCTGGCAATAGAGCACTTTAACGTGGAGCCAGACCTAGTAGTCCTAGGTAAAGCACTAGGGGGAGGTATGCCTATATCAGCTGTTATCGGTAGAAGCGAAATACTGGATGCCGCGCCGCCTCAAACATTCTTTGCCACCTCAGCCGCACATGCATTATCCTGCGTGGCAGCCATAGCCACCATCAAATACATTAAGAATTATAACCTAGTAGAGAAAGCCAGGGAACTCGGCGACTACGCTGTAAAAAGGTTGAATGAGTTGAAGGAAAAATACGAAATAATTGGCGATGTAAGGGGTAAGGGACTAATGATCGGGGTTGAAATAGTCAAGGAGAAGAAGCAGAAGATCCCTGACAGAAAAACAGCACTTAAAATAATATGGAGGGCATGGGAGAAAGGGGTAATAATGATGACCTACGGTAAATACGGTAATGTCCTGAGGATTGCCCCTCCCCTCGTGATATCAAGGGAGGAACTTGACGCTGGGATAAACATTGTAGACGAGGCAATCAAGGATGTGTTAGAGGGAAGGGTCCCGGATGATGTAATAAATAAAATGAAAGCATGGGAGTAAAACATCTCAAACACGAATCTTTAATACTTTTTTATATTTTCATTCCTAGGCTAGTATTCAATAGTGCCATGAAAAATAGAGAGGTAGCCGGGCGGGGATTCGAACCCCGGTCACGGGGGCCAGAGCCCCGCATCCTTGGCCGCTAGACGACCCGGCTATCATTTTAAAATATGTTGAATAAGAGGTTATAAACCTCCCCGTGGGACAGTATTTAAGATTTATTTTTAAACCCTCAAAGACTATTTCTTTGAAAGGAGGGCCCGTAGCTCAGCTTGGTAGAGCGGCGGGCTTTTAACCCGTAGGTCCCGGGTTCAAATCCCGGCGGGCCCGCATTACCCGCCTTAAACCGATGAACCATCTTTTTCCTTTCATCTCCTATCTAACTTGGACGGTGGGATCAACGAGCCATATTTATCCAGTGCCTGCTTAAGCCTTCTCTTATGCTCTAATAACGTGTCGAAGAATAACCTGGGTGTTTCAGGTGTTTTCTCATAATATATCCTATATATTCTCTCCGCTTTCTCGAGGTGCTTACCCACCCTTATCGTGAAGAGTTTCTCATATAGCTCCACGGGAAACTCCTTATTGAGCTCCCTCCTGAATAATTCAGCCAGGTCATCATACAACGGTATAAAGCCTGTAGGAGTCTCCAATACATCTACGTCATTGTTTGCCCTGAGCTCCATCCATTTTAACCATACTCTTTTATCCACTTTCTCAGTCAGGTACCTTCCTTTATCATCCCTGAGGAAGTAGTTGACACCATATATCCTCGGCTCTCTGGTTAATTCCTCGCCGAATTTAAAGTGTAGGTTTATGAAGTCCCCTGGTGATATTGAGAGGAAGTCCAGTATAGCAAATGGATTGAACTCTCTTTCGCCGGCCTTGCCGAGCACAGCCGTGGTTCTCTCGGATTCCAGTGATGCAGCCTTTGTGACTATTCCGTGAACCCAGTTAAACGCCTCCTCCACAGGCACCCATGTATCTGAGTCTCTTCCGCCAAAGATCATACCGTGAACCGGTACACCCATAGGGTCATTTATCCTGGGGTCCACCTTACTCAGGTAGAATATACTGGTTGTGAACCTGGCGTTTGGATGAGATGGTGGTACAGGCTTACCCTTTTCATCCAGTTTACCCGGCCACCATTCGCCGGCATAGTTTATTCCCTTCCTGGGCTCACTAGTCTTACCATTCCACCATACTTCACCGTCTTCTGTTAGAAGGACATTTGCAAATATGACCTCTGTATCCCTAGATGTAAGTATCCTATATATCTCGGGGTCATCCACGGGGTTGACTCCATCAATTATTCCAAACATGCCTACTTCAGGGTTCACTCCCCTTGCCTCACCATTAACGTTTCTTATTATTGCTAAATCATCCCCGACCACGGTATCAGCTATTAATGCTGTAGAGGTCTTACCGCATCCAGCTGGGAATGCGCCCGTGAAATATGATACTCTATCACCCGGCCCCTTGACTCCAACTATGAACATATGCTCGCAGAGCCATCCCTCCCTGTACCCCTGGTAGACGCAGAGCCTTAATGAGAGCTTCTTTAATCCCACTGTGTTTCCAGCATACTGGGTGTTAACGCTGTATGTCATATTCTCCAACAGATCCACGTAGATCCTTCTCTTCGACACATTCTTACTCCATCCATACTCGTTTAATTCTCCTGTACTATGGAGGAACCTCATGTATCTTAGTGACTCGCCTTTCTCAACAAATACATCGTAGCATACCCTGTAGAGTATATTCTCACTATGCATGACATACGCTGAATCGGTCACCTGAACACCGTAGAGGGTGAACGATGAATCTTTTGGACCGAAGCAGTAGAACCCTATATACATCTCCTTACCCTTCATTATACCCTTATATATCTCCCTAAGTTCCCTCAAGCCCTCCTCTCTATCCCTGGTATTAATCATCGAGATAGATGTACCACCCACAGTGAGAATCCTAGTATTCTCCCTATCCCTTGCTAAATCAAACACGCCATCGAAGTGAACCGTGTGGAGCGGATTGTATTTACTGGGTATCTCCTCTCCTTTCTCAATAGCCCATCTCCTAATATACTCTAGATCCTCCTTTGTACCAGTGTTAACGAATATGGAGCTGGGCTCGAGAAGCTCCGCGACCTCTGTAATCCATTCAATGAGTTTTCTATTATTTATCCTCGAGATTCTCTCAATGGATTCTCTGCTAGCATATCTGGAGAGACGGGTAAGCATATCATTCATGTAAGTATCCATATATGTTCCCCGTATCATAATATATTTACAAAACTAATAAAACATCTGACCTCATCCCTGTCCTAAAGGGCGAGGCTTTCGGTTGTAACCCCTGTTCCCCTGGACTAGGAGATGAATAGTTTCGAGAGAGAGGACGCTATCTTATCAGCTATTCTAAGGGGCTCTGGCTCAGGGCTATATATACATACATGCCTTAAGACTCTTACTACCCTACCTAGATCTATTCCCACAGCCATTACCTGTATTATTCTCCACGCCGTCTCAATTGGGATAAGACTCTCATAATAATTCCTCACCACCCTAAACCTTTCCTCCCCATCTGGAAAATGCTTTAGCAATGCTGACCTAACTCTCTCAAGGTTTAAGGGATATAGTTGAACCGCTACAACTGGCTTCCCTGTTTCGCTGTGAAGTAGAAAGGGATCTACGACATCGAACCCTGCATAAGTTACGCCGTCAAGCATTATGAGTTCACCGTTTAGAAGCCCCGACATCTCCACTATCCTCTTATATGTTTCTCCACCGTCGACAAGTACTCTTGAAACAGCTATATCGAGAACTCTGAAACCACTGGTTTTAACCCCTACTATAAAGGTGTCTCCCCTCCCGCCCTTGAATTCGGGAGGGAAAAACCCGTCGTCATAGGCCTCTATGATACAACAGTGTTTAGTCATTATGAAACACTTGAGGGCTATGCTTCAACATCCTTTAATGCATCCTTAATGACTGGGAGCATATCCTTTCTTATCTTTATTATCCTCGTGATACCATATTTGCCTCTATTAACCACCTCTGAGATAATCAGCCCCATCATATCTAGTTGTGAAATAATCTCACTGATCCTGCGCAGAGAGAGCGGCTCGTATTTAAGGTTCCTCATTATATTGGAGTATGCTGTATATACTTCCCCGGTTGTCGTGGATTCCTTGGCCTCAACAAGCTCCACTATCTTCTTCAACACGAGCTTCTGGTGAAGAGGTAGCGTGACGACGCTCTGGTATATCCTGCCCTCCTCGATCTCAAGGGTGGCTTTCTTCACATGCTCTATTGTAACCCTCTCAGCACCTTCTCTTTCAGCTATTTCACCGGACACTCTGAGTAAATCAAGCGCTCTCCTTGCATCTCCATGTTCTCTCGCAGCCAGGGCTGAACAGTATGATATCACACCATCCTCTATTACGCCCTGATTGAACGCTAGTTCAGCCCTCTGCTTCAATATGGTGAATAATTGCTCGGCATTATATGGCGGGAAAACCATCTCTATCTCCCCCATACTAGACCTAACCCTTGGATCAAGGTTCTCGACGAAGTTGACGTCGTTTGTTATACCGATCAAGACTATCTTAGCCTTGCTTAATTCCTCATTGGCTCTCACAAGCTTGTATATTAGATCATCTCCTTCACGCTTAACATAGTAATCCACCTCGTCTAAGACGATTATGTGAAGGCCTCCCCAGCTATCCAACGCATTAATATATCTTCTATATACTTCACTTATCGCTAGCCCGGTGTGGGGCACCCTTAACCCGATGCTTTGAGCTATACTAGCTATCACCCTATAGGTTGTGTCAAGCTTCCTCGTGTTAACATAAGCGTAGTCAAGCCTCTTATTCAATGATGATGCCTTCTCCTTGAGCTTGGATACGACATACTTCACCACAACGGTTTTACCAGTACCTGTTAAACCATAGATTAGGACATTACTGGGCCTCATACCCTGTGCAGAAACAAGAAGATGCTCTGCAAGCCTCCTGATCTCGTTTTCTCTATGGGGCAGAGTATCAGGTATGTAGTCTGGGTGGAGGACCTCTCTGTTCCTAAATATCCTTGATGCAAATCCTCGCTTCCTAATGAGCTCGTCGATGATATCAGCCAAGATACACACCCATAAGCTTTGATACGGTTAAACACTATAGCTATAAATAATACTAGACATTCCATATCTCCCTTCAAATATTTATTTTTTCCCTGAGAGCAACTGCCTAGGAAAATCTTAAAACCCCTTGAATCATTAATCTAAAAGCGGTGGGCCGGTAGCTCAGCCTGGAAGAGCGCTCGGTTGGCATCCGAGAGGTCCCGGGTTCAAGTCCCGGCCGGTCCACTTTTTTCCCAATAGTGGAAAAAATGAGTTGATATAATGGGCATTATCTTTAAAAATCGTTTAACGATTTCTAGAAATAGGTTTAGAAAAAAGTATAGAACATATATAGCTTTGGGTGTTTACTTATGAATAAGAAAATCAATATCCTGGAACACGAGTTAGTACCGAAGCATGAAACCCTAACACCAGAAGAGGCATATGAGGTATTGAAAAAGCTGGGCGTGGAGCCGTGGCAACTCCCGTGGATATCGATCAACGATCCAGTAATTAAAGCTATTGGTGCAAGGCCAGGCGATATTGTTAGAATAATAAGGAAGAGCCCTACAGCCGGAGAGTTCGTTACCTATAGGTATGTGATAGTTGATGTCACGAGGTGAATCCCTGATTGAATATTAGTAGTCAGGAAACGCTGTCACCAGATGATTTATGGATTGTAATGAGAAAGTATTTCGAGGAAAAGGGGCTTGTTAGACAGCACCTGGATAGTTACGAGAGGTTTATAAAGGAGATCCTTCCATCCATCCTCGAGGAGTTCAAAGAAATAATAATAACGAATAAAATAAAACTCGTCATCGAGAAATACAGGATAGATTCTCCTAAATGGACCAGTGTAGAAGGGATAGAGGAGTCTAAAACCCCTATGGAGTGCCGTCTGAGGAATTTAACCTATGCTACCCCGATATATGTATCAGTAAGGATAGAGGATGAAAGCGGCTACACTAGGGAGCAGGAACTGAAGCTAATGGATCTACCCGTAATGTTGAAATCAAGCATCGACCCATTAAGTAAGCTAACACCACAGGAGCTTATCGAAAATGGAGAGGATCCCAGGGACCCAGGTGGCTACTTCATAATTAATGGAAGCGAGAAAGTTATAGTGGCCCAGGAGGATCTGGCAAGCAACAATATCATCGTCGATGTCATGCAGGAGGGAAGCAGCGTAACACATGTAGCTAAGGTAACCAGTGTGTCAAGAGGACGGAGGAGTCAACTAATTATTGAAAGGAGAAAGGATGGAGTCTTCTACGCTAGTTTCCAAGGACATAAGTTCCCAGCCCTTATACTGATGATCGCCCTGGGACTCGCCAGTGAGGCGGAAATACTATATTCCACTAGCCTGAAGCCGGAGATACAAACCTATCTACTCCCCTCCATACTCCAGGTACAGGAAATACTCCCCAAGCTGGAAATACCAGAGGGCGCTAGTGAGGAGGAGGTAAGGAGGCTCAAGGAGGAATACAGGAGGAAGGTTATAGAGGAGGCCCTAGACTTCATTGCCTCGAAATTCATCATTGGGAGACCCAGGGAAGAGAGAATACTGAGAGCGGAGAGGCTCCTTGATGAAAGGCTTCTACCACATATAGGCATCGACTCTTCTCCTGAAACAAGGCTTAAGAAAGCCGTCTTCATAGGACAGATGATATCAAGGATAATAGAGCTGCAGCTAGATTATAGGGAGCCAGATGATAAAGACCATTATAGAAACAAGAGGCTGAAACTCGCCGGCGACATGCTTGCAGTGCTCCTAAGAGCTGCAATGATGGGTTTCGCTAGAGAGATAAAGGAAGGGATAGAAAAACAACTCGCTAAAACCAAGAAAATAGATTTAAAAATGGTGTTCAAGCCAAGCATAATAACGGATAGAATCCAACATGCGATGGCCACTGGAAACTGGCCCGGCGGCAGGACAGGTGTGAGCCAGCTACTTGATAGAACCAACATGCTGAGTACATTGAGCCACTTAAGGAGAGTTGTCTCCCCACTGGCAAGAGGGCAACCACATTTCGAGGCAAGAGAGCTACATGGAACGCAATGGGGTAGAATGTGCCCGTTTGAAACACCAGAGGGAGCTAACATAGGACTTGTTAAAAACCTGGCATTAATGACTAATGTTAGTGTCGGAATAGATGACAAGGAGATTGAAGCACTGCTATACAGGATTGGCGTAGTACCTATTGTCTCAACGCGTACTATAGACGGGAAGATCCATAAGGGTCTCATAGATATGATTAGTGAGGATGTCTCTAAAGCCAGTGAAATAAGCGAGAAATACTCCGGGTGGTGCAAGGTATTCCTGAATGGTAAACTAATAGGTTACCATAAGGATGGAGAGGAATTAGCAAGGACCATCAGATCGCTGAGGAGAAGCGGGAAAATAAGCAGTGAAGTCAATGTAGCTTACATAGGCAATAAATATATCAAGGAAGTAGTGGTAAACACTGATTCTGGAAGGATACGGAGACCATTAATAGTTATTGAAAACGGAGTACCCAAGCTGACAAGAGAGCATGTTAAATTACTCAGTGAAGGAAAACTAACCTTCGAAGACCTCGTCAAGCAAGGTATAGTAGAGTACCTGGATCCAGATGAAGAGGAAAACGCCTATATAGCGCTGCAACCCAGTGATGTCACGGCTGAACATACACACCTGGAAATATGGATACCCGCGATACTTGGAATAACCGCCTCGATTATACCATACCCGGAGCACAACCAGAGTCCTAGAAACATGTATCAGTCGGCAATGGCTAAGCAAAGCCTTGGATTATACGCGGCGAACTTCCAGAGAAGAATGGATACAAGAGGACACTTCCTACACTATCCCCAGAGACCACTGGTAGAGACACGAATGATGAATGTGATAGGCTATAATGAGAGGCCAGCTGGGCAAAACATGGTTGTCGCTGTCTTAACGTACACCGGATACAACATGGAGGATGCATTGATAATGAATAGGAGTAGTGTTGAAAGGGGATTAGCAAGGTCCACGTTCTTCAGGCTATACACGACCGTTGAGTACAAGTATCCTGGAGGAATACAGGATGAGATAACTATTCCATCAACCAATGTAAGGGGATATAGGGGGCAGAAGGCGTATGAGAAACTAGAGGAAGACGGGATCGTGGCCCCTGAAACACAGGTGTCAGGCGGGGATGTATTAATAGGTAAGGTCAGCCCTCCTAGATTCCTCAGTACCCAGGAATACGAAGTAGGGGGACTCACACGTCAGGATACAAGTATAGTCATGAGGCATGAGGAAAAAGGTATAGTTGACACCGTTTTAATCACAATGGATAGCGAGGGGAATAAGCTAATAAAGGTTAGGGTAAGGGATCTCAGGATACCGGAGCTAGGAGACAAGTTTGCATCCAGGCACGGGCAGAAGGGAGTACTCGGCTTGCTGCTACCACAATACGATATGCCTTTCACGGAGGAAGGCATAACGCCGGACCTGATAATTAATCCACATGCATTCCCAAGCAGAATGACCGTAGCCCAGTTGATGGAGAGCATAGCTGGGAAAGCAGCAGCCCTCGAGGGACGCATCATTGATGGAACCCCCTTCTATAAGACCCCTATAGAAGACCTCCAGATAATACTGAGGAGGCATGGTTATCCGTATACAGGCGAGGAGGCAATGTACGATGGCCGCACAGGGGAGCTAATCAAGACACCGGTGTTTATAGGTATAGTATATTATCAGAAACTACACCACATGGCAAGCGATAAAATACATGCCAGAGCCAGGGGGCCAGTCCAAATACTAACCAGGCAACCCACTGAAGGCCGTTCAAGGGCCGGTGGATTAAGATGGGGTGAGATGGAGGTTGACTGCCTTATTGGGCACGGTTCTGCATTGTTACTCAAGGAGGCTATGACGGATAGAAGTGACTCAACTATAATTTATGTATGCGAGCTATGCGGCTCGATGGGTTGGTATGATAGAAACAAAGGTAAATTCATGTGCCCGATACATAAGGAGAAAGGAGTATTGAAACCCGTTGAGGTCTCATACGCGTTTAAACTACTGCTTCAGGAGTTAATGAGCATGGGCATAAGGCCTCGTCTACTAATTGAGGACATTACAAGGGGTGGTGGTAAGTGAGCTCAAAGATAGTTACCAATAGGATATCACGTATAAAATTCGGGATACTCTCGCCAGACGAGATAAGGAAGATGAGTGTTACCCAGATTTTCTCCTCCGAGGTATATGATAACGATGGCTCCCCTATAGATGGCGGCGTAATGGATAGGAGACTAGGAGCTATCGAGCCCGGTGAAACATGTCCAATCTGCGGTAATACAAGGGATTCATGCCCAGGTCACTTCGGACATATAGAGCTAGCTAAACCCGTTATACACGCTGGATTTGCAAAGCAGATACTTATATATTTGAAGGCGACATGTAGAAACTGCGGGAGACTCAAGATACCGGAGGAGGAGAAGGGCGAGTACTTGAGGTTGTTAAGCGATCTCCAGGAACTCGGAGCACCCTACTTAATTAAGAGGTTCCACGAATACATTAGGCGGAGGGCGAGCACAGCGGATACATGTCCACATTGCGGTGCCAAGCAGTACAAGGTAAAGCTGGAGAAGCCCCACACATTCTATGAACAAACCGAGAGAGGGCTCTTAAAGCTAACACCAAGCGAGGTGCGTGGAAGACTCGAGAAGATACCGAATGACGATGTGAAACTACTTGGCGGAGACCCGAATGATACCAGACCCGAATGGATGGTTCTAACAGTACTACCAGTACCCCCTAGAAGCGTGAGGCCATCAGTACTCTTAGAGACAGGCATAAGAAGCGAGGACGACTTAACACATAAGCTTGTTGACATAATAAGGACGAATAACAGGCTCAGGGAGCATGTTGAGGGGGGAGCACCAAGCGCGATCATAGAGGATGAATGGGAACTACTTCAATACCATATAACCACGTACTTTGACAACGAGGTCCCAGGATTACCGGTTGCTAAGCATAGAAGTGGAAAGACATTGAAGGGTATAGCACAGAGGCTGAAGGGCAAGGAGGGAAGGTTCAGGAATAACTTAAGAGGTAAGAGAGTAGATTTCTCGGCTAGAACCGTTATAAGTCCCGATCCAAGCCTAAGCATAAACGAGGTCGGCGTTCCCGAGGACGTTGCCAAGATACTCACAATACCGGAGAGGGTGACGCCGTGGAACATCGAGGAAATGCGTAAGCTGGTGTTGAATGGACCAGAGAAATGGCCTGGAGCAAACTACATAGTGAGACCGGATGGGAGGAAAATAAGCCTGAAATTCGTGGATAGGAAGGCAGCTGCTGAATCACTGGAGTCGGGCTTCATAGTAGAGAGGCATTTGATGGATGGAGATATAGTATTGTTCAATAGGCAGCCATCATTACATAGGATATCTGTTATGGCTCATGTTGTAAGGGTCTTACCATATAAGACGTTCAGGCTGAACCTACTCGTGTGCCCACCATACAATGCCGATTTCGATGGAGACGAGATGAACCTACATGTACCTCAAAGCGAGGAGGCCAGGGCTGAGGCAAGGCTACTAATGTTGGTTGAGAGACATATTCTCACACCACGTTACGGAGGCCCTATAATAGGTGGTCTACAAGACTATATAAGTGGAGCATATATCCTCACCAGCAAGACCACACTGCTGGATAAAGACGATGTAGTAGACCTACTCTCTTCGACAGGTTATAAGGGCGAGTTACCTGAGCCTGCAATCTTAAAGCCCCGCGCTCTCTGGACCGGTAAACAGCTTGTCTCCTTATTCCTCCCAAAGGACTTCAACTACAAGAGGAACTCGAAGATCGGGAGCGCTGCAGCATTAAGGTGTATCGATGAGGATTGCCCCCACGACAGCCTCGTAATAATCAGGAACGGCATACTACTTGAGGGCGTACTGGATAAGGCGAGTATTGGGAGGGAGGAGCCAGAGAGTCTAGTTCACTGGCTTATAAAGGAGTATGGTGAAGACTACGGGAGAATGTTCATGGATAGAGTCTATAAGATGTTTATAAGGATGTCGGAGAAATACGGCTTAACGATGAGCTATACTCATTTAACGCTTCCAGAGGAGGCTAGGAACCGGTTAAGCGAGATAATAGCTGGGAAGAAAAAGGAGGTTGAAGAACTAATATCCAAGTATAAGAGAGGAGAGCTACTGGCAAGGCCAGGTAAGACAGTCGAGGAGACACTGGAAGATGAAATAATTGATATATTATCCAAGAAGCTACTTGACAGTGTTGCCGAGGTAATAACACCATACTTTACACTAGTCAACCCCGTTGTAATCATGGCTAGAACTGGTGCGAGAGGAAACCCAGTCAATCTGACCCAGATGGCCGCCCTACTTGGACAGCAGACAGTAAGAGGAAAGCGCCTTACAAGGGGCTACCTTGGGAGAGCACTATCCCACTTCAAGCCAGAAGACCTGGGTCCGGAGGCAAGGGGTTTCATAGCAAGCGGGTTTGTACATGGATTGAATCCTGTTGAAATGTTCTTCCATGCCGCGGCTGGTAGAGAGGGGCTGATAGATACGGCTGTCAGGACAAGCCAGTCTGGATACATGCAGAGGCGTTTAATAAACGCGTTACAAGACCTAAGGGTGGAGTATGATGGAAGTGTACGTCTTACCACAGGTGAGATAGTCCAGCTACTCTATGGTGAAGATGGTGTTGACCCGATGAAGAGCGACCATGGTAAATCCGTTAACGTAGATAGAGTCATTGAGAAAATATTTGGAGGTGGACTATAAGATGCAGGGTTTAACTATAGAGGAAATCCAACAGCTCCTCGAGGAGAGACTGAAGGGGAACGTTAGCCAGCAGGTATATGAGGAAGTACGTAATAAATTACTGAACATAGCTGGGAAGATCGTGATAACTAGGGAAACCGTAGAAAGATTCATAGAACATATAATCGAGAGATATCATTCCTCGTTGATAGAGCCAGGCGAGGCTGTGGGAACTATTGCCGCCCAAAGCCTTGGAGAGCCATCAACACAGATGACATTAAGGGTATTCCACTATGCCGGTGTACGTGAATACAACGTAACCCTCGGTCTCCCCAGGCTCATAGAGATAGTTGACGCCAGGAAAAAGCCTGAAACACCTATCATGGAGATATATCTAGTGGATGAATATAGGAGAAGCGAAGAGAAGGCTAGGGAGATAGCTAGAAAAATAGAGTCAACATACCTAGAGAACGTCACCAGGGAACTAGATATCGACCTCATAGAAGGTGTGGTGAGGGTACGTCTGGATCCCGAGATGCTGGAGGATAAGGGGTTAAGTGTCGAGGTGATCATTAAGAAGTTGAAGGAGCTAGATGTGGGCGAGGTTTCAAGAGGAGATGACCCATACGAGGTAATAATATCGCTTAGAGAGGAATACCTCGACTACAGTAAGCTAGAGAAGCTGAGAAGCAAACTTCTCGGTCTGCATTTGAAGGGTATAAAGGAGATACGTAAGGTAATAATCCAGAAACGCGGCGACGAGTACGTGATAATATCTGAGGGAAGCAACCTTGAGGAAATAATGAGGATAGAAGGCGTGGACTGGAGGAGAGTGTATACTAATAATATACATGAGATAGAAAGAGTGCTCGGCATAGAGGCCGCTAGACAAGCTATAATCAAGGAGATCAAAGAGATACTTGATGACCAGGGTCTAGACGTAGATATAAGGCATATAATGCTTCTAGCCGATATGATGACGTGGACCGGGCATGTGAGGCAGATTGGTAGAATGGGTGTTGCCGGTGAAAAGCCAAGCGTACTGGCCAGGGCTACATTCGAGATGACTGTTCAAAAGCTCCTGGAATCAGCAGCCACTAGTGAGGAAGACCGTTTATATGGCGTTACAGAAAATATTATAATAGGTCAAACAATACCTGTAGGAACTGGTATGGTTCAGATTTATATGACTCCAAGCCTATTAAAGACCGAGGCTGGCAACAAAGGTGATAGGAATGAGTAGCCAGGTTGACCTGCTTAAAGCGATAAGAACGACTGCTGATACAGGGCAAATAGTGTATGGAAGTAGGCAAGTCAGGAGACTAGTTCTTCACGGGAAGGCTAAAGCAGTAATCATAGCATCCAACGCTTCCCCGGAGATAAAAAGGGATCTAATATATTATGCGAAGCTAAGCAATATCCCCGTTATAATGTTCCCTGGAACAAGCATAGAGCTAGGTACCCTTTTGGGGCGTCCCCATAGCATTACCTCAATAGCTGTGATCGATCCGGGGCAATCAAACATACTTGACTTCGCTGGAGAGGTGTAGAAGTAGATGAGTGACGAGAAGCCACAGGTGAAGATAACGCCTGAGGAATTCCGCTATATGACGTTATTAAACGAGCTCACAGGTGCTGTGGTAAGGGATTGCATTATTGAGGAGGATAACAACAGAGTGATCTTCCTAGTAAACCCAGAGGATGTGGGGAAGGCGATAGGACCCAAAGGCTTCTTCGTCCAGAGGCTGAGGAAGATACTTAATAAAAACATAGAGATAGTTGGCTACAGTAATAACCTCGAGGAGCAAGTCAGATATGCGTTATCACCAGCCAGGATAAAGGAGATAAAGCTCTCAACGAGACCTGATGGTAGCAAGATCCTCTACGTGGCAGTGGATCCATCTGATAAAGGGATAGCCATCGGTAAAAACGGTAGAAACGTTCAGAGGGCTAAACTTATTTTAAAAAGGCATTTTAATATAGATTCAGTGATTATCGCGTAACACGGTTAAGTGAGGGGAGAAGATGCCCGGTAAAAAAGGCCCAAGCGGGTTGTATGCCGCTAGGAAACTGGAAGAGAAGAGATTGAAATTCAGGTGGAGTCAGCGTGACTTCAAGAAGAGAATGCTCAGGAAAATGGGTAAGCTAAGGGATCCATTGGAAGGAGCACCCATGGCTAGAGGAATAGTCTTGGAGAAGGTTGGCATAGAGTCACGTAAGCCAAACTCAGCTGTAAGAAAATGTGTAAGGGTGCAACTAGTTAAAAACGGTAAGGTGGTGACAGCATTCGTGCCATGGGATGGCGGAGTAAACTATATAGATGAACACGATGAGGTAATAATAGAAGGTATCGGTGGCCCTCTAGGAGGATCACTAGGAGACATCCCAGGCGTAAGATATAAGGTGGTAATGGTTAACGGTGTCTCGCTTAAAGCTTTATGGCTTGGAAAAAAGCAGAAGCCTGTGAGATAATGCTATAGGTTTTAAACTCATGCCCTGATATCGGATAATGAAGGTGTTTATGTATGAGTGAGATGCAGACCAGGGAGATGTTGATTGGCGAAATAAAGTTATTCAATAAATGGAGCTACGACTTTATAGAGGTAAGAGACCCTAGCTTGAAAAAATATATTTGCCTAAAACCAGTTTACCTACCCCACTCCGGCGGCAGACATGAGCATAAACGCTTTGGAAAAGCACTAGTACCCATCGTCGAGAGGCTAATAAACAATGTAATGCGACCAGGTAGAAACATGGGTAAGAAGCACCTCGCATACAACATTGTGAAGAAATCATTCGAACTCATATATCTGAAAACAGGTGAAAACCCATTACAAGTACTAGTGAGGGCAATAGAGAACGCTGCCCCTAGAGAGGAGACCACTAGGATAATGTATGGTGGAATAACATACCATGTCTCAGTTGATATAGCGCCTTTAAGGAGAATTGATCTAGCACTAAGACATCTAACCGAGGGAGCTAGGTTAAAGGCTTTCCACAATCCCATATCCATAGAGGAGGCATTAGCGGAGGAAATAGCGTTGGCTGCATCAAATGATCCAAAGAGCTATGCTGTTCAGAAGAAGGAGGAAATCGAGAGGATAGCGTTAAGCAGTAGATAGCGTTTTTAAATTATCACTCAGATACCTCCTCTATCTCCTATATAAACAAGGATGGAGATGATAATTACTGGCAGGGAGAAATACTTTATAAACACCCTGAAAGTTATTAAACTAGTTGGACATGTTAATGTAGATAAGAAAGGTGATGAACGTGAGCGCGCCTCAGAAACCACATTTAAACATAGTGATAATTGGGCACGTAGACCATGGAAAAAGCACTATGACAGGGCATATACTCTATCGTCTAGGCTACTTCGATGAAAAAACCGTGAAGATGATCGAGGAAGAAGCAAAGAAAATTGGTAAGGAGAGCTTCAAGTTTGCCTGGTTACTCGATAGAATGAAGGAAGAGCGTGAACGCGGTGTCACTATTTCACTATCATACATGAAGTTCGAGACCAAGAAATACTTCTTCACCATCATAGATGCACCCGGTCACCGAGACTTCGTTAAAAACATGATCACCGGCGCAAGCCAGGCCGATGCAGCCATCCTAGTTGTAAGCGCCAGAAAAGGAGAGTTCGAGGCTGGAATGAGTGCCGAGGGCCAGACCCGTGAGCACGCCATACTAGCTAGGACCATGGGTATAAACCAGCTAATTGTGGCCATAAACAAGATGGATGCAACCGAGCCACCATACAGTGAGAAGAGGTACAACGAGATTAAGGAGATCCTGGGTAAATTCCTGAAGGGACTGGGCTACGATATATCCAAGATACCATTCATCCCGGTGTCAGCGTGGACAGGTGAAAACCTGATTGAACGTTCGCCCAACATGCCGTGGTATAATGGTCCAACACTAGTAGAGGCATTGGACTTATTAACGGTGCCGCCCAAGCCACTTGATAAACCACTTAGAATACCGATACAAGATGTATACAGCATCTCCGGTGTTGGTGTCGTACCTGTTGGAAGGGTTGAAACCGGTGTACTTAAAGTAGGCGATAAAGTAGTATTCATGCCGCCAGGACTAATCGGTGAAGTCAAGAGTATAGAGACTCATCACGCTAAGATTGAGAAAGCAGAGCCCGGCGACAACATCGGGTTCAATGTAAAGGGTGTAGAGAAGAAGGATATTAAGCGCGGCGATGTGGCTGGATCCCTTGATGTTCCCCCAACAGTTGCCGATGAATTCACCGCGAGAATAATGATAATGTGGCATCCAACAGCAATAGCCGTGGGATACACGCCAGTAATACATGTCCACACAGCCAGCGTGGCATGCAGGATAACCGAGATAATTTCAAAGATCGACCCTAGGACAGGTAAGGAGGTTGAGAAGAACCCACAGTTCCTGAAGCAGGGAGACATAGCTATAGTTAAATTCAAACCGATAAAGCCACTCGTAGTAGAGAAATACGCTGACTTCCCAGCTCTTGGAAGATTCGCTATGAGAGACATGGGTAAGACAATCGGTATTGGACAGGTACTCGAGATCAAGCCAGCACAAGTCAATATCAAGAAATAGTTTTTTAAACCCGAATTCTACACATTACGTTTCCAAGTATGCTTACAGGTATAAGGTTGGTCACGATGTCCGCAACAAGGATGGTTAAAATAAAGATCTGGAGCACCAATGTAAAAGTACTAGACGACTTCGTGGGTAAGATAACAGATATAGTGAAGAAGACAGGTGTTAAAATGAATGGCCCAATACCACTGCCAACTAAAAAACTAAGAATCAGGACAATGAAGCTACCGCATGGAGAGGGAAAGAAAAAGTATGAGAAATGGGAGATGAGGATACATAAGAGGCTACTATACATAGCCGAGGATGAAAGAGTAATGAAGCAGTTGATAAGGGTTAGGATTCCCCCTGAGATATGGATGGAGATAGAGATATAGTTTTAAACAGCCCGATGTTTTAATAAAGTGATTCAACCCATCATCCTGTGAACTCGATTTCCTCCTGTTAAGAAATATAAGCCTGAAACACTTTTATCATAGATATGAGCCGGGGTGCCCGAGCGGTCTAAGGGGCTGGCCTGGAGAGCCAGTGCCCCGAAAGGGGCGCGCGGGTTCAAATCCCGCCCCCGGCGCCTCGGTATGCTGTTTCTGCTTTCATATAGGTTTACTATTGAATTCTTTTATTGAAGAATGTAATT
>ERZ1669248.104-NODE-104-length-51660-cov-6.263017_pt1 | contig 51660 bp, 52 predicted proteins | sample MGYA00579296_ERZ1669248 | MGnify/ENA primary metagenome ERZ1669248 (study PRJEB41166, sample SAMN08046057) | hot springs metagenome | biome: hot spring; feature: neutral hot spring; material: thermophilic sediment; isolation source: thermophilic sediment from...
ACTACGACCACTACCACAACACCTCCTACGACTACAACAACCACCACAACGACTACGACTACTACAGCTACAACAACTACGACCACTTCAACTACGGCGGCAACTACCACAACTACAACAACCACTACCACAACGACTACTACGGCTCAGACAACCACTGCTATACCTTCTGGAGAAGCATCTCACCTTATCATGCTGGGAATAGCGGTGGTTGTTGTAGTGGTCATTATATTATTAGTGTCATTGATGAGGAGTGGTGGAAAATAGTCTCCCCTATATTTGAAGCTGGCCAATACTAAACATTTTTTAACTATTCACTACGATATAATTTATGAGGTGGAGTGAATGCGTAGACTACTTGTTATCTCATTATTAATACTCTCACTACTAATAGTTCCAACTATCCTACAGGTGGCACGGGCTGAACCCCAGCAGCCCCTGAGGACGATCACAGTGGCTGTTGACCTAGCCCATGGCGAGAGTGATAAGTATTTGAATTATATAATGGGGAATCTGACGTTCGTTAACTGGAAGACTATACCTAAAGGAACAACTATAACAAACGATATATTAAATGATGTCGACATACTGCTAATAGGTCAGCCAACAGTCGCGTTTGCCCCGAGTGAATTAGATGCTATATACAACTGGATTAACACCGGTCACAAGGTATTATATATAGCTGGAGACAGCGATTATGGGCCCGGCCCCACTACTATAGATAATGTTAACAAGGTCCTCGAATACATAGGAGCCAAATTAAGGCTTGAACAGGCTTCAGTATACTCCGATCCCTCAATGAACTATACTTATAAGGGGACAACATATCCAACTTGTGCACAGGCATATTATAGAATGCTTGCATTCGTTGAGCCAGATAACATACCCGGCCTCTACACCTGGATGCTGGATCAAAGCATTACAAAACCCATAATAATGCATGGAGCGGGCGCAGTAATATGGGTTGATGATCAAGGGAACTATCATGATCCCGTTAAAGAGACGTTCCCAGGACTTATCAGGATAGCCTGGTTCCATAAAGCCTACATAGGTGATAATAATCCACCAGCACCATACGTATACAATCCTATATTTTATGGCCAGGGGGCAGGGTGGTTCGATTTCATCGGTTATGCAGCTGAGTACTGGAGTGATAAAAACGTTGTTATAACCGTGGCGTCGGAATCTCTCTACGGTGACTACGAACCTGCATGGGCTTCCTTATATTATGGTGTACCATTGGATGGGCCTAGATTCGTTGAAAACTTGTTGAAGTGGTGGATAAAAGTCGTTATACAGCCGAGCTACATGGCTGAGAATGTTCTTGAGGTAAGTGATCCAACTGGTGATGACAAGGGCCAGGGAACCATTCTATATCCTACCAACACTGTGTTTAAACCCGGTGTATTTGACCTAGTTAACTTCAAGGTATTACAGGACGAAGACTTCATATATCTACAGGTAAAGGTCGGGGATCTTGGAGGCAATCCATGGAATGGGCCAAACGGCTTCAGCCTACAACACGTCCAGATCTACATTGGGACAACAAATAAATCACTACCAGTCAATACTTCTACATTTGGCCTACATGTAGATCTCGCGCCAGGCTGGAACTACGCGATAATAGCAGTGCCTGGTTGGGGTAATACACCATATCCGGATGGAGAAGTATCAGCCCTATATGGGGCTGATAATAAGCTTATAGTAGATGAATATAACAATACCACATTATTCGATGTCTATGCTTATACTGACATCAATATAATCGAGGTTAAAATAGCAAAGAGCCTCTTAAGTGATGTAGACAACATCGGGAGCTGGATATGGTACGTCTTTCTAACTAGTTACGATGGATTCGGTGAATTAAAGATTCGGAGTATACAAGCCGGTGACCCGGGCGAGTGGGCACTGGGAGGCGGTGATGCAACAGCCATACTTGCTGGCGTGCAGCCGAAAGTAGTAGACTTACTAGCTCCAACGGATCAGGATCAATATAATATGTTGAAGAGTTATGATGCGAGCGCTGGAAAGCTTGCTGTGGTTTACGGTATAAAGGGTGGTGTAATATACTATCCTCCTGTAACAGTAACTGTTACCACGACTGTCACTACTACGGTAACTGATACGGTGACATCAACTGTTTCTACAACCATAACAACCACAAAGACCGATATAAGTACGAGTACGCAATACGTATCCGAGACTGTTACCCAGCCAGATATGACTATTACAGGAATAGCTGCAGTGGTAGCTCTAATAGTGGGTCTAGCCATTGGAATGTTATTAAAGAGGAAATAAATGGGATCACTTTTTTTAAATACCTTCATTAAATAGTCTTACTTCCCGGTAAAATACATTCTCGGCGGAGGCTTTTTCTAGGCGTCTTGAAAGCCCTGGCCGGCTTATTCCACTTTTTAGAACTGTTCATATAAAAATTTATATTATAATGTAGTGTATATATTCTATTTTAACAGGGGGAGTATATCCATGACTCATGCTCTCACTAAGCTTCAAGCACTATTTATTTCAGTAGTTATCATAATAGCAGTAATAGGGGTATTCCTTGGTACACGAACTCTGATTCCACCAGCTATAACTACCACAACTACAACAACTACGACCACTACCACAACGACTACGACAAGTAAGCCTTCATATCCTGAGTATCCATGGCTGGATCAATTAAAGCAGATGACCACCGAGAGGAATGTAGAGCTAATAGTGATAACAAGGCATGAACAATCCATCCTAAGTGAGACTACAAAGGAGTTCCTGAATTCTCCAGTAGCGAAGGAGCTGGGTATAGTCAATATACGGTTTTTATCTGTGTCAGCTGAATTATGGTCCAGCTATATTGATAACGCTGCCAAGGCGGATAGGCCAATAGACATAGCATGGGGTGGCGGTCCTACACTATTTAACACTATGGATTCCCTGGGATATCTCCTACCTATTAACCTAAGTAAGCCTGAGTTTCAGGCAATAAAATATGAGATGGATAAGATACCGAGGATTATAGGTGGGGCCGAGGCATACAAGGTTGACCAGAATGGATTAGTACGATGGATCGGGGCTAGTGTAAGTAGCTTCGGCTTCACAGTGAACCTCATACGCTTAAACCAGTATGGATTACCAATACCACAGAAATGGGAGGATCTAGCGAGCCCTGTTTACGCAAAGTACCTGCCCGATATACCACAGATATCTACAGCTGATCCAACCATGAGTACAAGTAACACTAGGATCTTTGAGATAATTTTACAGGCTAAAGGATGGGATGAGGGATGGAGGATTCTTACACTACTAGCTGCAAATGCCATAATATATTCTGGAAGCAGCGATGCCCGCGACGCAGTGATAAGGGGTGATGTAGCTATAGGTACAACAATAGACTTCTACGGTTACATGGCTCAGCAAGTTAATCCTAATTGCAAGTATATAGCACCTCAGGGAGAAACTATAATTAATAGTGATCCAATAGCAATCCTAAACACCACGAAGCACCTGATCCATGCTGTAGCGTTTGTTGCATGGGTACTTAACGAGTATGGAGGGCAACAGGTCTGGCTCAATACTGATATCAATAGGCTGCCAGTGAATCCATACGTCTTCAATACAACACAGGGTCAAAACAGGCAAGACTTAAAGCAAGCCTTCCAGGATGCGTTGAATGCGCAGAGTATATTATTCAACGAGACTCTTTCAACAAACTGGGTATACTCAATTATGTACTACTTCAAGGCTACATTAGTGAATCCACATGCCGATCTACAAGCTACATGGGCAAGAATAGCCCAAGCCTATTTGAATGGTAAAATAAGTAAGGAATGGTTCGACTACTTATCCATGTATATATCAAAACCACTCACATTCACGGATCCTGTAACGGGTAAGCAAACCAATTTCACATTGGATTACGCAGTGTTCATTAATCAGAGACTTCAAAAGGATGCAGCGGTGTACCAGTCGTTAATGAGTCAATGGGAGCAGCTGGCTAGGCAGAGGTATCTTAATGCATTAAACCTGTTAAATGACGCATTAGCTGGAAAGCCAATCCCTTCTAGCTGAATAATTTATTTCAGAGCCGTATTTTTAAACCCTTCTCCATCATGTATAAAACAAAACATGGCGGGGATCACCATTGAGTAGGCCCAACACACTATTATTACTTACCAGTTTGTTGTTTCTAACGTTATCAGTTATTATTAATAATATTTTAACGGCAGATGCTTCAAAAATGATGAATCAATTATTAATCCTAGCAGGCATAGTAGCTGGGTGTATAATGGTTTTAAAGAATGCCTATAGCTATGAGTATATTAAGTATAGTTTCTCAATGAGTTTCATTGTGATAGCATCCCTCATATACTTATTCATAATATTGTTAATTGACGCTTACGGGTACCCCTTATCAATTGCAGGGTTCCTAGCACCACTTATAGGCGTAGGAGTATCTGGATACATAGTGGATAAGATCCGTGAGTCGAAGAAGAGAACAACGCTTATTGGTAAGGGGAGAATCACGCTGGCACGTAGAATACGGAATACTATTAACCAGCTTGATGCTACAATGTGGTTCTTCATGGTTTTCGGGCTAGCTTACTTAGTATTATTCATGATTGTACCAATATTCTTCGTGTTATTATATTCTTTTACCCCACCAGCTGGAGGTGAATGGTGGAGCAACTTCTACAACGTGTTAAGGACGCGTAGCTACGTAAACCTTGAGCCAATAGATAAAAGCTGGTGGAAACTAATAGAGATGCCTAGCGGTGAGAAGCTACTGGTTTTGAAGGGTGTTGACTATGGCCCGGTGGTTAATAGCCTGGTTATTGCATCTATTGTAACGGTTTTTGCCACAATTCTAGGGGTAATAGTAGCATACGTGCTAGCCCGGTACAAGTTCCCAGGGCATATGTTACTCCGTATCCTAGCATTAATACCATTATTTAACACTCCTTTCATCAATGCATATGTGGTTAAATTAATATGGGGACCTGATGGACCTGTTTCAGCCTTGATCAATGCATTGTTCGGGTACAAGTTAATGATCCAGGGATTAGCAGGGGTTATTGCAGCTCAAATAGTGACTTTCTTCCCAATAGTGTATCTCAACGCGTATAATAGCTTCATAAACATTGATCCATCAACAGAGGAGCAGGCCGAGAATCTCGGTGCTAAAGGATTCAGGTTATTCAGGACGGTGACCCTGCCTCTCGCTTTGCCAGGTATTGCGGCTGGATCGATATTAGTATTTGTCTTCAGCCTCGAGGACCTAGGGGCACCGATAGTTTTTAATGCTCAGAGTCTCATGAGCTACAAGATATTCATGGGTATACGCTCGGCCACGGGGATTATTGCACCTGAAATAGCTGCGCTCGGCATTATACTACTACTTATAACTCTTGTCTCATTCCTAGCCATTAGAAACTATGTCAGTGTAAGGAGTTATGCGATGATCAGTAGGGGAGGTAGATTCAATCCCAGGATAAGACGCCCTGGAGTATTAGGCTTAATAATAGTGTACCTCGCGATATTTCCTATAGTATTATTCGCCATGCTTCCCCAGGTAGGCGTGGTGCTGATATCGCTTGGAATACTCAAGCCTTATCCAGGCGCCACCGGCATCGAGTTATCCATACCTGATAACATCTTCATATATATTAGCAAAGTATTATCTGATCCCTCCATATATCGTTACCTGGTCAATACCCTGGTATATGCCGGCATCTCAGTGATACTAGCGGTATTCCTGGCTACGGCTGTAGGCTATAGTGTGAGCAGGTTGAAGATAAAGTGGCTTGCAAACATTCTAGATGCATTATCTACTTCTCCTCTAGCGATACCGGGATTAGTGCTGGCTCTTGGCTACTACTATTTCTTCTACATGCTTGCAGAGGCTTTATCCCCGATTATACCAGGGGCTCTAACATACCTAATGCCTGGCAGTCTATCTTTCGCTGTCTGGTTCGTGTTCATCATAGCTTTCAGTGTTAGAAGACTTCCATATGTGGTGAGATCAGTATTCGCGGGTTTCCAGCAGGTTCACGAGAACCTTGAGGAGGCCGCAATGAATCTCGGTGCATCCAGGTTCAAGGTGGTCTTTGGAGTTATACTGCCATTCATAATTGGATATATATTAAGCGGTGCGCTCCTAGGCTTCATATACATGGCTACAGAGGTATCAACAAGTGTAACCTTCGGCGGGATGAACAGTGATCAGGCACCATTAACATACTACATGGCTCAAAACATTGCGGGTGCGGCTGGCCAGGGACCAATGCTTGTAGCTGCCATGGGTACAATACTTATATTCATCCAGTTAATTGTGGTCGTAATAGTGGTATACGTATTTAAACAGAGGTACGCTTTTATAGGAGTATAAGAAGGGGTGAGGGATTTTGACACGGGTTAAACTTGAAGGTGTTTCAAAATACTATGGAAACGTGGTAGCAGTTGAAGATGTCAACATTGAAATACAGCACGGTGAATTCTTCGCGATCCTAGGGCCCAGCGGGTGCGGTAAAACCACTACTCTTAGAATAATAGCCGGCTTTGAAACACCTGATAAGGGAAGGGTTTATTTTGACGATGAAGACATCACCTTTGTAAAGCCATATAAAAGAAATACCTCAATGGTCTTCCAAAACTACGCCCTATGGCCCCACATGACGGTGTTCGAGAACGTGGCTTATGGATTAAAGCTTAGGAAGAAGGAGCTTGGATTAACTGATGAAGATATACGGAAGATGGTTAAGGAGGCTCTTGAACTAGTAAAGCTCTCGGGAATGGAGAATAGATACCCACTACAACTCTCGGGTGGGCAGCAACAGAGGGTGGCACTTGCAAGAGCCCTGGTTGTTAAACCCAGGGTACTCCTCTTAGACGAACCCCTGAGTAACCTGGATGCAAAACTCAGGATCGAGATGAGAGAGGAATTAAAGAGGTTACAGAGGAGCTTGAATTTAACCACCATATATGTCACACATGATCAAGTAGAGGCAATGAGCCTTAGTGATAGGGTGGCTGTAATGAATAAGGGAAAGGTGATACAAGTCGGCTCGCCGCAGGAGTTGTACTTTAGGCCTCGCAGCCTCTTTATAGCTGATTTCCTAGGTAGGAGCAGTATTTATCCAGGCGAGTTAGTGGCACATAGCAAGGACTATGTGGAAGTAAGGCTTGAGGATGCAGACATAGTTGTTCGAGGTGTTTCACCGTTTGAGAAGCTACCGAGCAAGGTATCCGTTGTAATACGTCCAGAAGTGATTCGTTTAGGTAGCAGTGGGTCAAGTGGCGACACCGTGGTTAAGGGCGTCGTTGACTTTGCAATGTTCCTCGGTGAGAAGATAGAGGCCAGGGTTAAGATAGGGAAGCTGCCCCTGCTGGCATATCTGCCTAATACTGTTGAGGTGAGTGCTGGTAGCGAGATAGAGCTGGTTTTACCGTGGAGAAACATTATTGTTCTTCCATCCGAGTAATATTCCAGCTCGTGTCACTCCACTTAGCCATGTATTTTTCGATAACTAAACTACCTCCCTCTAATACATGTAACTCTATATGTAGATCAAAGCCTTCGGTCTCGAGAATAATGTATGATGGTTTAAAGGATCCTCCTCCACCGCCCCATACACCGGTTAAGGAGCCTGGGTTTAGGAGAAGTATGTTTCTCTTTACACCGGTCTTAATGAATGGCGAGTGAGTGTGACCTGAAACCAATATGTCTACACCAAGCTCTATTGAGACCCTGGTTAACCCCATTGTATCACCACGTGGATGAATTCCATCCCCGTGAATTAACCCGGTTTTCCAGGCATCTATATTCACTATACGGTTTCTCGGTAGAGGGAGGTAATCCATGTTACCTCTTACAATAAGTACTCTCCCACTCAGTTTGTTAAGCCAATCTATAACCTCTCTTGAAGTTAAATCACCGGTGAATAACAAGTAGTCGAAGGGGGACCTGTACTCTAATTGTTTTTTAATAGAGGGATGAATTCTTTCGGCTCTATCAGGTATATGTGTATCCCCGGCCAAGAGTATCCTCGTCTCTCCTCACCCCGCTGCCTAATGGCTCTTTTTATTCATCCAGTATGTTTCTCCCTGAAAACATGTTGTTTAAAGTCTTCACAGTAGCAGTGTTTAATGGGAAGGGTATTAACAGGTATAGTAATATCTTCACGTCATCACTCAGCATAATGTTGGATAGCGTTTCCATTGGAATGCATGTAGAGCCCAGATATCCCTTGATAAACCCTTGGAGTCTATCCAGGTATGTATTCTGGTTTAAAATACAGTTGGTATAACAGCTTATGGCTAGTGTTGATATTAAGACGATCAAATCCCATATAAAGTGTTCTACATTCCTGGTTTCAATTGCTTGCTCGGCATCAATGATGTATATTTCTCCACCACTATGTATAAAGTTAGATATCTTTGTATCCCCAATAGCCCAGTTGCTACAGTGTAATCGCCCTAGGAGTTCCCCTAGTAGTCTGTATACCTCTAAAGGCATTGTATAGGTTAGCTTTTCGCCCTCTACATAGCCCCTGATTATCCTCTTACCTATATAATCCACTATATATAAACTAGGCTTACTAAAGCCTGGTGTACTAGTTTTCAGAAATGCTACCTCTCTCTCCATACGGCTCCTCGGATTCAGGACAAATGGGTACATTTTTATTGAGAATGAGGATAGGTTAACCATGAACCACTTAATTAATCCAACCTCTCTTCCATATTCTTTGACAACTAATTTTTTCGAGCCAACCATTATAACTGATGTCTGCCTCGAGAGGCTATCCAGTACTTCAAGGATGTTTATATTCAAGACTGCTCACTTTAATAGGTATTCAGGAGGCTCTATTATTTTTTCCCCTGCAACTACCTGATCGATGCTATGTATTACACCGCCCTCTTTCTCTATGATTTTCCTCACATCATCATAGTCTATGTTGATGCCTTCTATTATAACTAATATGTTCTGTGTATCCACATCTACTTCTTTAACGGTAATACTAACCGAGTTAATACCACTTATCTCTATAATAGATTTAGCCAAGTCGATTATTGACACACCTCTAACCGGGTATAATACGTCCAGCACTATTCTCTTCAACACCTTCTTCACCAGGCTTGAACCCTACAACCTAGATAATTAAGTAGCTTACTAGATTTTTAAACATGTGAAAAGCCCAGGGGAGTCCTCCCTGTTCATCCCTGCCCCGATGCGGGGGTGTTGCAGGGATCATTATAAATAAAACGGTTGGGGTGATATAATCATTAAGTTTTCATGGAATTTTTTGTATTTAGTAACAATAATGTTTGTTTTACTTAAATATTTTAATGATGATGACTCGATAAATCCTAGGATCTATTTATTAATTTAGAATTCAAAAATGATCTTGTGGTGCGTAATAAATGGTACTAGCCAAGATACGCGGTAACAACAGTGAAAACGCTGTGATTATTGATGGAAATGTAATAGAGATATCATTGAAGCCTAGGAAGAGAATGATTTCGCTGAGAGTGAACGAGGAGGATTTAGAGATTATTGATAAATTCGTCGCAAGACAGGGCTCAATATCCAGGACACTGTTATTGACACGGGTCATGGAGGCTCTTGCAGAGGGGGTGAGGAGGAGTAATGGGGAAATAACCTCTATAACATTGTCGTTTAAGACTAAGTCCAAGGAGACTATCTCGATACAGCTTAATTTAAATTAAGCCGTTTGTTAAGCATTACCCACACTCTGGGTTAATCAGGGTACCTTGCCCGCTCTTATTAGCTCCACTATGAATTTCACTATGTCTGCTGGGAGACTTATTTGGTGGGCTAGTTGCTCTACTATAATGTTTTCCCCATATTTTCGTAGAGCTTCCTGTACTGCCTGGACGGGCTCTATATAATATACCCTTCTCCCTTCTTTAACCTTCGCAATTATACCTATCTTGTTCAACCTGGAGAGATATCTAGACTCGATTGTCCTGGCTCTCCCAGTATACTTGGAGACGTCTTCAGCTGTCACTTTCTTTAATGTTATTACGGCTTCAAGTGTTTTCAGTAATGGGGGTGTTAGTACTATTCCGCGTTTAATTAGGAAACGTATATCGTATATACTGTCATATCCGATATTACTCATAAAATCACCGTGTTCACTAAATAATTCGTATTAAAAACTTATAAATTTATACATAATGAAAGCCCGACCTTCAGGATGTGGAGGAGATCATGTGAAAAAGTATACTATGTCTAAGATACCATTAAGTACCAAGTAAACAAGTTAACCGAGTTAATAAGCATGGGCGATCACTTGTTAAGCTAACTGGTTAAACCTAGTGATAGAGTATTATGGTTAAGGCAGCTTAAGGGGAGCCATAGGATTTTAAGGGAGGAATAGTTAAATGTTATAAATAATGACCGGTGGATATCATATGAGCTTACCTAGAGGACGCTACTTCGAGGCTATACTTTCAAGCGTTATAGAGCATGCCAAGATAGTCAATAAGGGTATGTCAAAACTAGTAGAACTGGTCTCTAATATACCTAGTGGAGTCAGTGCGGTCTCAGCGCTATATAATGAATTAAATAGTATTGAGGAAAAAGGCGATGAGTTAAAGAAAGAAATGATCAAGGAGTTAAAGGTGGCATACCTGCATCCGGAGGACAGGGAAAATATTCTGAGATTCGTTTTATCCCTTGACGAAGCCCTCGGTTTCGCGAAAGCTGCTGGTAAGAGAATACTCCTTGTGCTAGAGTCAGGTGTACCAATACAAGAGGGGATCCAGGTGTTAATGAAGGAGATTGCGGATAAGAGCCTTGAGGCGTCATTCAAGATCCTGGAGCTATTTGAGGCGATCAATAAGGATCCTAGGAAGGCGCTTGAAATAACCCATGAGATAGAATTCCTGGAGAAGAAAATAGATGAGCTAAGACTTGAAGCAGTGGGAAAGATATACCTGTATTGCAGCAAGGAGGTTAAACCAGAGTGTATAGTAATCCCACCTATAATAGAGGACCTGGAAGGAATAAGCGATGTATTCGAGAACATAGCTGACATCTACCGATTGTTCACTATATCGAGATAGATATGGTTTACCACAAACAGGATAGGTGATTTTTTGATAGCCTGCATAGTTCCTGCAGCAGGGCTAAGTACTAGGTTTTCATGGAATAAACTACTCTATTTATTCGATGAGGAACCCGTTATTATACGTACAGTTAAGAACATATCCAGCTCCAGGTATGTATCCAGGATCATAATTGTAACAGGCTATGAGTCAGACAAGGTGTCTGAGACTGTTAAGGAATACATAGGCGACTCAGAGAAAAGAATCAGGATAATATATAACCCGGAGTATGCAAGAGGGATGAGTTCGAGTATTAAGAAGGGCGTAGAGTCTTTACAGGGCGAGCTTCACTTGTTTAAGGGAATAATGGTGAACCCAGGTGACGTAGCCTGGGTTCACCCAGGCATATACGACTATGTGTCTATGAGGTTCCTGGAGTCAGGTAAGAAAATAGCCGTAGCTTCATACAGGGGTAGAAGGGGTCACCCAATAGTTTTCTCAAGTGATTTATTCATTGATTTAACTGGTATAAGTGAGGAATCAAGGGGTCTTAAAGCCGTGGTGGAGAAGTATATTAGTGAAACACTGGTTGTTGAAACAGGCTATCCAGGCGTCCTGCTAGATCTAGATACCGTGCTTGATTTAAACAGGGTCAAGGAATATTCATGGAGATAGGGGTTTATCAATGTATAGAAGCAGAGATATAGCCATACAGTTATCAGAAAGGATCAAAGAGCTCTCAAAAAAGATACTCGCAGAAACAGGGAGGGATGAATTAAATATAATGAATTTCTGCGGAACACATGAATGGACTATAACGCATTACGGCTTAAGATCCCTAATGCCCCCATCAGTAAACCTGGTAGCTGGGCCGGGCTGCCCAGTGTGCATCACCCCGGGATATTACATTGATATATTAATCGATGCGAGTTTTGAAAGAAACACCGTTGTCCTCACGTATGGGGATGCATTCAAGCTACCTGGCTCCAGGAATAAGTATCCAAGAAGCCTTTTCCACGCTAAGGCCAATGGGGGAAACGTGAAGGTAGTATATAGTTTTCAGGATGCTGTTAAAGAAGCTGTGAGGGAGCCGAGTAAAAGACATGTGTTCCTAGCTGTTGGATTTGAGACTACGATGCCTGCTACAGCCATCCCGCTTGTAAGCGGGAAGATGCCTAGAAACCTATATATTCTATCAGCATATAGGCTTACACCACCAATAATGAGATTCCTCCTTGAGAAACACCCTGAGATAAGGCTTGATGGAATAATAGCTCCCGGCCATGTCTCAGCAGTGATCGGGGCCAACTCGTGGAGATTTGTTGCTGAAGAGTATGGTATACCAATAGTTGTCTCGGGCTTTGAACCACTCGATGTGGTTTTATCCATTTATATGATATTGAAGAGTATTGAGGAAGGTAGACCTGGGTTAATGAATGAGTACACCAGGGTAGTCAACCCGGATGGAAACACATACGCATTAAAAGCTATTAGTGAAGCATATACTGTGAAAGACAGTTATTGGCGGGGCATAGGATCAGTTCCATTAAGTGGCGCAGTGCATAGCCCTAGGTATAGCAACCATGATTACCTAGAGTCAATGGGGTTTAAGGAGACAATAACCGATGATAAGCATCCTGGTTGCATATGTGATAAGGTGGTTCTAGGACTCGCTAAGCCAACACAATGCCCCCTCTTCATGAAGACTTGTACCCCGAACAACCCGTATGGACCATGCATGGTTAGCTCCGAGGGTACTTGTAGAATATGGGCTGAAAACATGCCTGTGCTACATGGAGCGGTGTTGCAGTAATGATAAGTAAAATAGTAATCCTGGATGGATACACCGACGAGCCAGCAGGCCTTGGAGTACCTCCATACATAAACACTTATCCGAGGCTCGTTGCGGGTGCAGTATGGAATAGGGTGAAGGATGCTGATATAAAATACTGGACGATAGATGATGCAAGAAGGAACTTTGGTTCATTTATAAAACAGGCAAGGGAAAGCCAGCTCCTAGTCGTCATAGGAGGAGCTGAAGTACCTGGTAAATACCTTGGAGGCAAGCCACTAAGTATACAGGAGCTTGAAACAATACTGCTCTTAACTAAGGATGTAAACAGGATCCTCATAGGTCCAGCGGCCAGTCATGGATTCGGGAGTGGGGGAGGAAATATAGCTGTAGAAACAGGGAGGCTGAGGAATTTGTTCACGGAAATAGTGAGAGGCGATCCAGAGATATATATTGACGAGTTAATGCAATACGGCTTCGAGAAGGCCCGTCCATGGCTGCTCAGAGAGAACTATGAATTAGCGGATAAAGCGTTTAGGCTGGGGGCTAAAATAGTCCTCCAACATCCTAACTACGGTAGAAATCTCGTTGTTGAGATAGAGACGTATAGGGGCTGCAGCAGGTGGATAACAGGAGGTTGCTCATTCTGTATTGAACCCAGACATGGAAGACCGTTAATGAGGAGCTTGAAGGGTATTATTGAGGAGGTGGAAGCATTATATAGGCTAGGAGTTAGACACATCAGGCTGGGAAAGCAGCCTGATATATTGGCATACATGGCTAGGGACATCGGTAAACAGGTGTTTCCACGTCCGGATCCCGAGGTTATTGAAAGACTTTTCCAAGGAATAAGAAACGTTGCACCTGGATTGATCACATTACATATAGATAATGTAAACCCAGGTACAATAGTGCATTACCCTGAGGAATCAATTAGAATACTTAAGACAATAGTGAAATATCATACACCCGGAGACGTTGCGGCTCTGGGAATAGAGAGCTTCGATGAAAAAGTGGTTAATATAAATAACTTGAAAGTGTACCCTGATGAAGCGTTGGAGGCTATACGCTTAATAAATAGGGTTGGAAGGGAAAGAGGATGGAACGGCATGCCCCATCTACTGCCTGGAATAAACCTCATTTATGGTTTGCCAGGTGAATCAAGGAATACCTACCACACGAATCTAGAGTATTTAACCAAGATAATTAGAGAAGGGTTGATGGTAAGAAGGCTGAACATACGTAGAGTAGCTGTTCTAGAGAACACGCCTTTATGGTTGAGGAGAGATGAGGTTGAATACTTGCTTAAGAAGTACAGGGATCTCTATAGGTTCCACCGGGTAAGAGTAATGCAGTTATTTGATAAGATAATGTTAAAGAGGATACTTCCCCCTGGTACAATACTCTATTATCTCATAGCTGAGAAAAAATCATCAAGCCATACAATAGCCAGGTTCCCAGGTAGTTACCCTATCGCGGTCAAGGTTAAGGGGGAGATACCTTTATGGAGTATCCTAGCTGTAAGGGTGAAGGGATACTCAGCTAAAAGCGTGTCTGGTGAACCTATATCTCTTAGAAACCTCTGAGCACTAGAGGTATTTACCGTTTTTCTCAATGATTTTTACCTCTACCTCCCCGTCTTTCTCATCTAGTATTATCTCGGGAGCACCATAGATGAGGTTGTGCTTCATAGCGAGGGGGTCTTGGTATGCACCTGTGTCTAGTATTGCGATATAATAATTCTCACCCTTTATTGGCAGGTGTAATGGGACTCCTCCAAGCTTGAGTCTTCTACCAGGGATCAACATGAGTCTTAGATCCATTTTAGTAAACCAGTCGGATGCCTCGAGGGGTGTCTTTACATGGCTTATATACTCGTTGATCTCCCCCATGCTGTCACAGGTTAGATCCCCTAGTACCGCTAATACATCGGGTTTCTCGTTTAGTCTCTGCGCTGGCACAGCCTGGAAGTACTGGTTTACCAGGACTGAATCGGGGATATCGGCGAATATCGAGAAGTTCAGAATGTATCTTTTAGAAGGCGAGGTGACCAGCTTGTATAGGAGGGGATCGTTTATCACGGATTCTATCTGGGACGGCTTGTTTCTAACCAGCTCATATATTTTAGCTAGTAACTCATCCCTTACCTTAGATACTACATCCTCAGCCAGCTCTCTCTCCTCTAACGTGTATTGATGCACTTGCTTACTCTTGTGAATATACTTCTTGTATTCGTTCACCAGTTTCTTCAGGTCATCTATAGATCTCACATTACTTAGGAAATCCTCCACCTGGGCACTTCTTAAGGATTGCGCCTGCTCTGTTGAATAAGGGCGGATGTCGACAACTTTCGCAACAAGTATTCTATGAGCTGATACAATGTATCTTCCCCCCTCATATACCAGGGTTGGGTGTTTTTCAAGCCTGCTGAAGACCTTAAGGATGTGGTTGAAGTATTCTATTAAACCATAATCCGGCGACTCAATTGTTCCATCCCTAGTATCTAGGTATGGGTAGGCTAGCCCACCGCCTAGGTCTACTATTTCTATACTGGGGAATCCATGTGACTGCAGCTGTGTGAATATATTGTAAACCTCGTTAATGAATGCCTCCATATCACTCCATTTATAGATTTGCGATCCTGGGTGTATGTGGAGGAGGCGACCCCTCTCCTCTATCCACTTGTATTCCTCTCTGAGTTTCACGAGAGTGTTTACTGTTAGCCCAAACTTGCCTTCTAGCCCAGCTGAATGAGCCCACTTACCTCCAGGCCTGAAGAGAGGCTTTATCCTGAGCCCTATTTCGAACTCGGGGTACTTTGATAGGATGTCCAGGTCGTGCTCACTTTCCACGTCGATTATTACTCTCCAGCCATTCTCCTTGAACCTTACTAAGATCTTCATAACACTGTCTGAAACTACTCCATCATATATGAGTATCCTGCTGCCTTTCTCCAAGTACTTTGAGAGTAATTCCAGCTCTCCAAGGGAGCCGGTGTTGAATCCCCATTTATATTTTTCACCATACCTCCATATAGCATCTATAACTACTTCTATAGGGTTGACCTTCATAGGGAAAACTGGTTGAAGACTGCCTTTAAAACCATGGACTTTAGCCAGCTCTGTGAATGCCTCGTATACTGTCCTAATTGCCCTTTCTATTAATGGAAGTACCCTTATATATGCTACATCGAAACCATGTTTTTCCAGTAGGTTTTTTACTCTTATTTTCTGCTCTCCAAGACTTATTACTAGATATCCCTCTTCATCCACAGTTATAATGCTTCCCCTGATGCTATGGTTCAGTCCCCATAGTTCTTTCGCTACGTTGATATCCCATTCTTCCCTATTCATCTCTTTTTCATACACCTAGAGGCTTACTATGTCTTCAATTAATACTAAGGATTTTTAAGCTTAAACTATTCAATTTCTTCAATTGGCACATGTGATTGAGATAGTATCTCATCTACTCTTTCTCTTTCATTTTTCGCATTCATGAGCTCCGTGAGAATCCTTTCCCCAAGTATTTCTATTAAACCCTTCAACTTATTCTTGTCTTCATCGCTTAAATCACTTGAATCAATGCTGGACTCCAGGATTTTTAATTCCTCGAGCAACCTGAGGTACCTATATAATAGCATGTCCTCGAGTTCTTTAGCTCTTAAATCAATGTATATACTTTTATCTACCCTATCCATTGAAATCCCGAGAAGACTATCCACTATAAAAAGGGTTTTAAATTAAGCTCTACAGTAATACCTGAACCTATATTCAATGTATAACTAGTAATTGAGGAGCGGTCCCCCGGTCCGTGAATCAATCATCAATCATTTAGGAGGGCTCCGGTCATTCCATGGTAATGATATGTGTGAAAAAGGTAATTAATCTTAATGAGTAAGGATACCCTTGTGATAGTCATGGGTGGCAGGAAAATAGGTATTTATTTACCAGGGGACCTCGAAGAATTGGTCATTGAATACCTGAAGAGACATGGTGGTAGAAGCATTAGCTCACTGGTTCAGGAAGCCCTTAGGACCTATTTAATGAGCGAGGAGATACCTGGGTGCAACCTAGTCGGCTATATAATGGTTCTATATAAACATGGTATGGGAGACATTGATAGAGAGCTCACTGAAATCCAGCACGAGTACATTGGCTCGGTACTCTTTGAGAACCACATTCACATCGATGAGGAGAGATGTTTGATGACTATCGCTTTTAGGGGTAGATACAGTGATTTTGAGTCGCTGATGAAAAAGGTTAGGAGTCTACGTGGTGTGATCCTGGTTAAACACCTATGTGTATGCGTTGACTAGCTTTACAAATGAAAGCCTCGCTCTTTTAGAGCTGGGAGGAGGTTAGTGCTCGGAAAAACTTTTTTTCACCAGGTACTCGCGTATCTTTGAGATCGTTACGGGATGCAATATATGCTCCATTTTACATGCGTCCTCCTCTGCGATCTCCCTGGGTACTCCAAGGCTTTCAAGGAATAACTCCAATAGCTTATGTCTCTCATGTATCTCCCTAGCTACCTTAAGGCCTTTTTCCGTTAACTCTATTTTACCGCCTTTCTCATATATTATGTAGCCTTCATTGGCAAGTTTTCTCAGGAATTCAACTACACTACTTGGTTTGACACAAAGTCTCCTAGCTATCTCCCTGACCTTTGGCCTTCCATTCATAGATAACACATATATTACTTCCAGGTATTCTTCTGAGCGCTCACCGATCATGGTTTTAGTCCTCAGGAATTAATCCTCCTTAGTTTATTCCCGGCTTTAACCAGGATCTTCGCGTTTTCCTCTGGTGGCAGGTATCCGGGGATCACCTCAACCGGCTTCGCACCGTATTTCTCGTAATCGCTTAATTTAGTGATCGCCACGAATGGCACATACTGCACCCCGTAAGAGTCTGCCTCAATAGGGTGTTCTAACGCCTCTATTGTCTCAACAACTATATTCTGGTTAACTATGCCGGCTTGATTGAAGAAGTCTACAACTAGTGGGCAGTACGGGCATTCTGGCGTCACGAATATCTTTACATGGAGAGGAGTATCAATACTCTCTATTTCTTCTATAACGCTCTTGGATAGCTTAACGCCGTTAGATATATAGTCGTGTATGAATATGAATGGCGCGAACTCCTGTCCGCTTGGTAGGCCATAGTAGCGTATATTCCTCTTAGGGGTATCATAAATGAATGCCGGGATATATCTTGGCCTCAGCCCCGAAAAATTCTCAGGGTTTAATATCGTGAATCTGATCTTTCCCCCGCTAATCCTCATGATTTCCTCTGCAAGTACTTTTGCCTCATCGCATGTGGGACAATCTCCATGGTGGTGATGATGTTCTTCCTCGTCTTCATGGTGTTCATGCCCTCCACCACTGCTTGAAACCACTAATATATCATTTAGTTCTCTGGGAAAAGCCTGGAATATCTTCCTTAACTCCGACTCTGTATCTGGATCGAATAAGCCTCCCATCGTAATCACCTGTTAGGCCCATCTAACATTTATTTATTTAACACCTTTTAAAATATATGGATTAACTTAATAAGGATCTCTATAGGCTAGTTATAAAATGGGTATAATTATTGCAGGCCAGATCATATACTCTTAGAGTGCTAGAGATACTGAATAATACGCCAAGCCTCTCATCCAGGGAGATAGCTGAGATACTTGGTATAGATTTCTCCAGGGCGAAGGAGATACTTGAGAGACTCAGGTACAGTGGATATGTGGAGAAAGCAGGAAGAGGATATATTATAACGACAAGGGGGAGGAGTCTTCTAGCAGAGTTAACAAAACAGAAAACAATATCCCCACAGAATACTGCACAGGAGAAACAGGGTAGCCCAGCAATTGAAGAAGCCGCCTCAAGTGAGAAATCCGTTGACGAGAAGCGACAGGAGAGTAGGACAGAGGGGCGGATGCAGCAGGCTCCTGAAACACCGGATCACGTTAGCTTACTAGTTAAACAGTTAGAAGAGTTTTCCAAGCGCTTGAGGGAGTTAGAGGTTAAAATAAAAGATCTTGATGCAAGATTAACGAGCCTAGAGAACTTCGCCAAGGAGGTTGTGAAGCACCATGATATGGTTCAGCACACTGGTAGCCAAAGCGGTGGAGAGGAACGATATGTCATAGAAACCCCTGTGATGAACATGAATGAAGCCCAGAGCAGGCTTGGACCCCTGCTAGACAAATACCTGCTAGAGGGAAGGTTGATCAGGATTGGCACGCTCATAGTGGACCATGTATTCTATGAGGAATTCAAGAAGAAGTTCCCCATTAAGGCTAGTGAAGTAAGCAAGTTGAGCAACCTGGAGAAAACACTTTTAAACGAGATGAGGAATGAAATGCTTGTAATATTATACGCTGGAAAAGAATACCGCTTGGTCAACGCGTGAAATACAGGATCCATAATATTGTGAAGGACTAATCCTGTATTTCCTCATACTCCTCTGTTAATACCGGTACATATTTCTCAGGGTTCTCCACCCCATCAGGGCATCCCCTACCATGTCTTTTCGGCTTACCTACCCTGCTTAAGAGAACTATACGGCTTGGCACGGACTCGCTCATCACTGTGTAACCTGTTAACTCAGCTATTTTCCTGGCTATTTCCCTTACCTCTATATGGCTTGGCATATTGTTTTTGAATAACCTACCCCTGCTTCCCCCGATATACATGTATGCCTTGACCTCTACGTATGATGGTTGTGCTTTTTCAATGAATTTAGCGAAGTTCTTAAGAGCTATTTCATGATCGTTGAACCCCTTTACTATCGTGAACCTGAATACCGTGGGAGACTTGAAGCTGGGTATTAATTCAAGTGTTTCATTAAATAACTCCCATGCCCTTGGTACTAAGGGGCGGTTAAAGTGCTCGTAGCTATCTTTATCCCATGACTCTATACTTATATACAGCTGACTCGGCTCTGTTTCAAGGTTCCTGAGAGTATCAGGCCTTGTACCATGTGTGACAAGGAATGTAGTGATGCCTCTCTTATGATACTCGCTTATTAGCTCACCAAGCCTTGGATAAAGTATTGGTTCACCGGTTAGGCTTATGGCTGCATGCTTGGGATTCAATGCTTCTTCAACCAGTTTTTGATCAGCCCTTGGATTACCCTTGAAACCAGCCATGATCTCTCTGTGGGCTCTAATACTTTCTTCGACCAGGATCTCTGGATCATCGATCACTGGGGGACGCGTGTCATCCCAGTGCATGCCTATATCCTCTGGCTGGAGCCTCCAGCAGTGAAGGCACCTATTCCAGCACCATGCTACTACAGGCGTCATCTGTATACATCTATGGCTCTCAATACCGTACCATAGACACTTATAGCAATACCTATTCCTCAATACGGCTTCCTTGCTCCAGTGGCATCTTTTAACAGCTCCTATAGTACCTATCAAGTGATAGCCCTGCTTCACTAGCCTATCGTAAATAGCCTTGTAAACAGGGCTACTGCTCCAGAATTCCTCGCGCTTCTTCCTGACTTCATCCCACTCTATAGTCAAAACCATTCACCTTTTCATGTCTACTAATGTTTTAACAGAGTTATAAATCAAAGGTATTTAACCACTCCCAACTAATAGTTAAGTATAGTGATGAGCGAACCCGTGTCGGATTAATGAAGACGGTTGGCGTTGCTGATTAAAGTGATGGGGTGTCGGGATGCCTAAGAAGTATAGCATAGTATTATTCAGCGATGAAAATATAGAGCTGGAAGTCCTGACAAAAGACAAGGACCTCATCGTGGTCAAGGATGCTGAGGGAAGGATGCACAGGGTGAGAGTATTAAGGGAGAGCGATGAACGATACATGCTATACATAGATGATAAAATCACCTCCGTAGGAATAGTTGGTGATAAAATATACGTGGACCTCCAGCCCATACTAGTTAAAAAAGTAAAGGAATATGTCTCGCCAGTTAAAGTGGAAGAAAGGAAAGAAGAAAAACTGATCCAGGTAGAAGAGGGGGTGGTGACAGCACCCATAAGTGGTAAAGTAATAGAGGTTAAAGTAATGCAGGGACAGGAAGTAGGGGAAAACGATGTGATAGCAGTGCTTGAATCAATGAAGATGCTTATCGAGGTGAAATCACCATTTAAAGGAGTAGTTGAAGCAGTGTATATCAAACCAGGCGTATCCATTAGCAAAGGGGATAAATTAGTTAAGGTTAAACTAATGAAATAGTTGTACGGGTTCACTGAGCCTTCTGCCTGGTAATAGGCTTCTGTGGATTTATAGATAACTTTAATATCTAGGGTACTTCAGAGCTCCTATGACTAGGAATATGAGCCCTTGGCTGTTGTTTTGGTTTTTATATGGGCTTGTATTGGTTGGTGTTGTTTGCTGCTGTGAAGAGTTTATTATAATAAGGTGGGGGGCTGAGGACACCTCCAAAAGAAACCCGGGATACAGGGTCTCAGGATACCCCTCAACACCCCTAAGCCAGATGAAGGGACAACACAGCCAACATAAACTTAATATCAGACCCTGAACCCCTAAGAACTGACCTCCTCGCCCTGAAGAGCGGGGGAATTCCCTGCATCTATTCGGGGGCTGTATCTTTCATCTATGGGGTAGTCGAGAGGGCAAGCCATATTAAGGTAAATGATACTGGAAAAGAATATTAGAGAGGTATATTGCCATGTTTCTTGGGTATCATGCCTAGGAATTCTTCCCTCTTATTCTTTAAAGCCTTAAGCGCCTCATATATCTTCAACCTTGTTAAGGCTGGATCTATTATATCATCTATGTATCCCAGCTCGGCAGCTCTAAACGGGTTTGCGAATGCCTCCCTATACTCGGCCAGCTTCTTTCGTGCAAGCTCCTCGGGGTCAGGTGCCTGGGATAACTCCTTCCTATAGAGTATTCTTATAGCTCCCTCGGGCCCCATTACCGCTATCTCTGCTGTAGGCCATGCTAGGTTTATATCGCTTTCCAGCGAGAGGCTACCCATAGCTATGTAGGCTCCTCCATAGGCCTTCCTCATAACCAGTGTTATCTTTGGTACTGTCGCCTCCGAGTACGCGTATAATACCTTTGCGCCATGCCTTATTATACCACCATGCTCCTGATCTACTCCAGGCATAAAGCCTGGTGTATCTACTAGTGTCACTATTGGTATGTTGAATGAATCACAGAATCTAACGAATCTAGCTATTTTATTGCTTGCATCTATATCTATTACGCCAGCATTCACAGCTGGCTGATTGGCGACTATACCAATAGTGTACCCGCCTATCCTGCCAAATCCTACAACCGCTGATCTACCGTAGTGTTCATGCACCTCTAGGAAGTCGCCTTCATCAACAAGTAAGCTAATAACCTTCTTGACATCAAAGGATTTAACAGGGTCTGTTGGCACAATCTCATAGATCTCATCTATTCTTCTATCTACAGGATCCTCCGTTTGAATGAAGGGTGGTTCCTCCATGTTATTGCTGGGGAGATATGAGAGGAGCTTCCTGACCAAGGCCAATGCTGAGTCTTCATCCTCGGTGATAAAGTGTGCTACACCGCTTGTTGATGCATGGATATTAGCTCCGCCAAGCTGCTCAAATGTTACATCGACGCCAAGTGCAGCTTTAACTACTTCTGGACCAGTTATAAACATGTATGACGACTTAACCATTATAACGAAATCCATGAGTGCTGGACTATAGGCAGCAGCACCGGCGCATGGCCCCATTATAACGGCTATCTGTGGTATCACCCCACTGGCTTTTACATTGGCATTAAATATCCTACCGCATCCGTGAAGCGATCCAACGCCCTCCTGTATGCGGGCTCCACCGGAGTCGTATAATCCTATCACCGGTGCACCTGTCTTGATGGCTAGCTCGATTAGCCTAGCTATTTTCTCACCATGTGCTTCGCCTATGCTTCCACCTAGAACCGTGAAATCCTGGGCATAAACGTAAACCAGTCTCTTATCGATCACACCGTAACCTGTTACAACTCCATCGCCATAATATTTGAGTTTATCCAGACCGAAATATGTTGATCTATGCGTCCTCATCCACTGTAGCTCAGTGAAGGAGTCGGGATCAAGTAACCTGTTTAACCTATCCCTTACCCACAGCTTACCTTTCTGTCGTTGCTGTTCAATCTTATCCCTGCCGCCGCCCTCTATGGATTTCTCCCTGTACTCATTCACCTTTCTCAATAAGTCCTCGTGACTCACTACCTCCACCTTTTCAACACTGATACCACTGCTATGGTGCTTACACCACCTATGTTATGTGTTAGAGCCGTCGCTGGGGTACTGGCCTTAAACCCTGGAAAGTCTCCGCGTAACTGCATCACTGATTCAACAACCTGGTATATGCCTGTCGCACCAACTGGGTGTCCCCTCGCCTTTAATCCACCGCTAAAGTTCACCTCGGGCTTATCACCTTTCTGGAAACGCCCCTCCTTGAATAGCTTAGGTGCCTCTCCTTTCGGTGCGAAGCCTATGTCCTCTAATGCTGCATAGCCAGTTATATGGAATGCATCGTGTATCTCGGCGTAATCTATATCTTTGAGGCTTAATCCAGCCATTTTCAACGCTTCCTGTGCCGCCTTGACAGTGGATTCCATTACAAGTATATTATTTCTCGATGCCAGGTCAACGCTGTCCGTAGCCATGCCTATCCCAGCCAGCTCTACAAGTGTATCTCTACCAGTCGACTTCGCTATCTCGCGTGCCTTCTCCTCTCCCCTTACAAGGAGCACGGCAGCTGCTCCATCACCAAGCGGGGCTGCATGGAATAATCTTATCGGGTCAGCGATCATGGGGCTTTCAAGTATCTCCTTCATACTTGTTTTCCTAGGTAGTTGTGCATATGGATTATAGCTGGCATATTCATGCATTTTAAGAGGCCAGTGTGATAAATCCTCCTCGCTATAACCAAACAACTGCATATATAGCCTGGCAATCATCGCATTTAGCCCTGTAAATGAAACACCGTAGAAAACCTCAAAGTCAGCATCAGCTGCCTGGGCTAATGCACGAGTAACATATGGTGTTGTAGCCTCTGTCTGCTTCTCGATACCTCCGACAGCGACTACATCAGTTATTCCAGCCTTGACCATCGCATAGCCTGCATACAGGGCTGCCCCACCACTACCACATGCAGCCTCGACCTTGAATGCCGGTATTCCTCTTAAACCAGCGTAATCTGCTAGTAAAGCACCCAAGCTATCCTGGTTCATTAAAACACTCGACATCATGTTGCCTACTACAAGCGCCTTTGGCTTAACTCCTCCAGCGTCCTCGATAGCCTTCCATAGTGCCTGGGAGAAAAGCTCTCTAGCGGATTGCTCGTAAAACCTGCTAATCTTGGTCATGCCAACTCCGACTATGAATACACTATCCATTTCTAATCGCACCCTAAGATAGACATGCATTGCCTTGATAGAATAAATTATACAGCAATTATTTAAACACTCTGGACTGAACAAGAAGCGTCCCGAGGGGTGGAGTCTCCTCATCATTATCGGTACTGGAGTCTCCGGCCATCTATATAAAACAATATATTGTTTCAGACGGTATTAAAGAATTTGCCTGGGCTGGCTTACCGGGGAATCGTTGAAAAACATGGATTGAATTTTATATTATGGATGCACTGCCTAGCCTAGTAGTTCACGAGTTTAGCTTCATGGAGTTGGTCGAGAGCCATTACTAATGGCTCAATTACATCCTTAACGTCTATCTGGGCCTCCTTACTTATTGATTCAGCCAGCTCATTCACTGTGTGCTCGCCATCACACATTACCCATATATAATATGCCAGAGGTGAGAGTTCGTATACTTCTTCCTCGCTTAATGCAACATAGAATTTCTCCTGCTCCTCTCCCAGGAACTCTCCCTGTCTAACCGGCTTGACATCCTTCAACTCGTTGAACCTATTAATTGCTTCCTCATGTCCTGGATGATCGTGTTCATGCACATGCTCCTCACTCATCTACGTCACTCCTCCTAGGGCCTCTTCTACCACCGAACTGTCTCCTAGGCGGCCGGCTAATGCCTCCCGAGCCTGGGGGCGCTGTCGGCGAGTCCTCCGGGATCTCTCCAGAATGTGGTACAGAACTGTCATCTATCTTCACTATCTCGCTTGATTTGCCGATGTTTAGCTGGACCTTCCCCTTGAACTCTGTTGTCCATGCGCCGTGTACTTCGACTGCGTCTCCCTCTTGTAGGGTACCTGCTTTTTCTCCCCACAGTGTTGTCTCTACTCTCCCTGTTTCATCGCCTAGTATCGCGTTGCTTATTGTTCTAGGACCCTTCTTAGTCCTTATGACCCTTGGTGCCTCTATCTTTATTACTCTGGCTTTAACGGTTACCTTCTCCATTCCTGGTTTTAGATCTATTATATTTGTAGGAGGGGTTTCCCCCTTATTTGGATTCGAACTCATTACGGTTTCGACTCCCATATTTGGTTACGGTGATTAACCGTATACATGTAAGGCTTTTTAAATATTATGCTTCCGGCAATAACTCAACCTGGATCCATATTGGTTCAAAGCAGGAGTCCTCGAGGACCCTGTATACTTGGATAATACATTCCTCCAAGATGCCACTACAAATATATAGGTGGGATACATCGCCTGGTTTATCACTACACCCGAATCCATTCACGTAATCAAATATTCTTCTAAGGATGCCTGATAAAGCGGCCTCACAGTCACCGTGATTGTTTTTAATAATGAAGAACCCGTGTTTCAATACTCTTGCGTCACTGGTTAATTGATCTATATGCCAATGCAGCCTCTTCCATGAAGAAAGATGACGGAGCACCCTGCAAAATACGTCACAGGTGCCCTTCGCCGAGCCAATGTAGAGGTATACACCGGGTCCTAGTGTTAGTTTCTGCCTGCCGAGCCTTAAATCTATACTTGTCTCTTCTTGAAGCTCTAGTACTAGTATGTAGCAGGACCTCCTGTACTCATCTAGCCCTATGGATGAATGTTTCTCCAACTGCCTCACCGATCTCTATGAGGAAAACTTCCAGCATCGGCTTAGCGGTGCCGTGGATCAGGTGGCCGGCAACAGTAGTGTTCTCAAATCCTGCTACTACATGTATATGGATGCTTACCTCACCGTTCCGCTTAACCAGGTAGTTTCCCTGTAGTGATGCCACCTCGATGACGCTCCCGGATGACTCGATTCTTTTCTCCAAGTATGTCTTGGACTCAGGGCTGTAGAATCCTATTACAGCTTCCATGAGGCCTCCAATCCCTGTTATAATGCCTCCCTTCAAGCTGTTTCTACGTATATATTCCTCGATACTTCTATGGACTACATCGCCCTCATTTATTTTAACAGGTATTATCCTCAAGATGTATTACACCAGTACAATATATTAGGTTCTACTAATATAACCTTGTTATGGTGATGAAACCCGGTTTCAGCGGAGTGAGAATGAAGAAGAGTTACTCAGCTGAGAATGATTTCAAGGGTGATTTAGGTGAGCATGGCTTTCGAGCCAAGATATCTAATGGATAAGATTATTAATCTACTGGTAGAGCTTGAGAAACCATTTGTCGGTAGGAGTGAGGAGGCAGAGCTACTTGTTCTCTCACTTATCTCGGGCGAACATGTCTTATTAATTGGCGAGCCTGGGACAGCTAAGTCTGCTCTAGCGCGTCGTTTAGCTGACTTAGTTAAAGCCAGGTTCTTCAAATATATGCTTACAAGGTTTACGGAGCCGGATGAATTATTCGGCCCCCTGGATATAGCTGCCCTTAGGGATGGGAAATATATTAGGGTTACTAAGGGGAAGCTACCTGAAGCAGACATAGCCTTCATAGATGAGATATTCAATGCCAATTCAGCAGTCCTCAACATGCTACTTACCCTTATGAATGAGAGAGTAGTTTACGATGGCTACTCTGAGATAAGGATACCCTTGCTAACCTTGATCTCTGCCAGTAATAATGTCCCGGACGAACCAGAGCTCCAGGCTATATATGATCGCTTCCTATTACGTCACTTCGTTAAACCGGTGAGCGAGGACTTGTGGGGAAGACTGCTGGATTCCTCATGGCTTATCGAACAAGGAGTCTACCAGGAGGCTAGGCCCGTTATCTCGATCGATGAAGTCAGGGCGGTTACATCAATGATCTTCAAGGTGGATGTAAGCGGGGTGAAGGAAAAATTGTTAAAGCTGTATGCTGTCTTCGAGGATCAGGGAGTGCATTTAACAGATAGGAGGAAGGGGAAGGCGCTTAAAGCCATTGCTGCCCACGCGTTTCTAAAGGGTAGAATGAAGGCTACCGAGGAAGACCTATATGTGTTAAAATACGTTGCGCCACGTGATAGAGAGGAGGCTGAGAAAGCATACTCAATCCTCCTAGACGAGGTTGAGGCACGGGAAAAACACCTGCGAGAGTTAAGCGAGATAGAGGCGAATCTCAGAGAGGCGAAGGCATATATACTGAGGAGTAGTGAGCTCGACCCAAGGCTACTAGATTATCTAAGGAGCTTCGAAACCCTTAGGGAGAAACTCGAGAAACTTTCCCGTGAGACAGGCGATGAAGTTGTAAGGAGACGAGCCATAGATGTACTGGGCGAATTAAATGATGCAATAGACCTCATCAAGAGGAAGCTAGTACTATGAGCTCCAAGAATAAGGAAGGATACTTAAGAGGCGTGGACTACGGGGATCCTGTTGTAAGGTATAGAGGAGGGAAGATAAAGAGGTTGGCCGAGTTATTCGCTGGGAGGAAACTCGACATCTCCAATGAATTCGCAGCCGACATCTTCTACTTGTTCTACTTACCGGTCCCACTACTCAGAGAAGATGACCCAGGTGGGGGAGAAGAGTACAGGGTTCTAAGAGCCTTAAAAGACTCCCCAAATTTCCCAATTGTTAAGAGCAGAACTATAATGGATTCCTTCATCAGTAGTATCGCTGCAAGCGTCTTCCTCTCAGAGGTAAAGCTACTAGAGGAGGTGGCAGGCAAGAGTAAAGTGGGAAGTGAGCAAATGAATGTTAACGAAAACACTGAAGTCAGTAGAATAGTTGAGAAAGCGCTTACAACTGTGAACATCGATATAGAAAACGTGAAGAAACTTAAATCAATAGCAGAAGGGCTGGAGCCCGGCTCTGCAAGCCAGCTCTCCCTGGATGAGGATGTAGCTGAGGTACTTAAGCTGGCTAGGAACATAGATGTGAAGAGAATACTCGAGATGTTGAAAGGGCTGAAGCCATGGGAGCTCAGCGTAGAAAAGAAGAAGAGGAGGTTTAAGCACGGCGAGATAGCCGGGTATGAGTATGGGAGAGATCTCGAGAGAATAGTTCCCTCGAACCTGATTCTACCGAGTGAGGTATTCTACACCAGATTTGCACAGAGGAAGCTACTCCTCTATGAGAAAGTGGTTGAGGAGAGTCTCGGACCCATGTATGTCCTACTGGATAAAAGCGGTAGCATGGATGGGGTGAAGATAACCTGGGGTAAGGCTGTAGCGATAAGTCTCTACCTTAAGGCTGTGAAAACACATAGGGAGTTCTATCTGAGATTCTTTGATAGCCAGCCATATCCTCTGTATAGGATAGGGAGGATTTCCAAGCCTAATGAGGTGCTTAAGTTGCTAGACTACATGGCAAGAGTTAAAGGAGCAGGTGGCACAGACATCTCTAGGGCTATTATAACAGCGTGTACGGATATAAGGACTGGGAGCATTGCTAGGGAGTCAGACATAATATTGATCACCGATGGCGTCGATAGAATAGCTGAAAACATGGTTAGGTATAACTTAAAGAAAACGGATTCAAGGCTAATTACAGTGATGATCATGGGGGACAATGAGAACCTGAGAAACATATCTTATAAATACCTGAAGATTGAAAAACTAGATAAAGCAGGTATGTTGAGAGTAGTGGAGTTTAATTAATGGATCCAACGACCCAGCATCAGTGAGTAACCCAGCTTTAATTAATATATGACTCCGTTTCTCCCTAGGTGTTCGCCATAATTATATTATTATCCATGGTTTCATCTAGGAAGGACTTGTCCCGTCCACAGAAGCTTTGCTGTTTCTGCGGGTTCATGGATCGTATTCGACCCAAACGGCACGTGGGTCGCATCTAGGTTTAGCCCATCAAGGCTCAGAGCACGGCTTCCATCATCCAGGCTGGTACTCTCACACGTTAATAATTCACCCCGCCCATCAACCTAATATAAACTTTCCCTCTAAACACCAAAAAGACTTCAGCACTTAGGCGTAACTTGTTTTATACTTGATGCATGATAAATATATAATAAAATATATAATATATAGATAGATTTATATGCTCTGGAACGAGTGATTTATTCTCGGTGGTGATGTATTGAAACCCGTCTACGATAGATTTCTTAGTAGTAGGATAAATTATATCGAGCAAAGCCCTATTCGAGATGCAGTAGCAAAAATCGCGGCTAAATCTAAAACCACCAAGGTAATAAGCTTCGCAGCTGGTGAGCCAGACCCGGATGTCATACCCCGTGAACTATATGGGGAACTAGCCAAAGAGGTATTTATTAAAGAGAAGGGGAGTGTTAACTACTCGCCTGCAGATGGACTCTCCGAGTTAAAGATTGAGATAGCTAAATTCATGGCCGAGTATGAGGGTGTGAAGACTGGGCCCGATAATATCGTGGTTACTCTTGGGGGTAGCCAGGCAATAGACATCCTGGGGAGACTAATACTGGATCCAGGCGACATCGTCATCGTTGAAAACCCCTCTTATGTTAACACGATACTGGTTTGGAAACACTATGGGGTAAGGATAATTGGTGTACCCATGGATGATAATGGAATGATCACTGAGAAACTTGAAGATGTGGTTAAACGCCTCCATAGTGAGGGCAAGAAGCTTAAGCTAATATACACGATACCAACAGGACAGAATCCATCAGGTGTGACCATGAGCATGGATAGGAGGAAGCACTTGCTCGAAATAGCTAGCAGGTATGATCTACTAGTTGCTGAGGACGCAGCATATAATCACCTGGTGTACGAACCCGTAGACGTGAAGCCGCTTAGATCAATGGATACCGAGGACCGTGTGATATACATTGGGTCCTTTAGCAAGATATTTGGAACAGGTCTCCGTATAGGATGGCTTGAGGCCCACCCGGAGATAATTGGAAGAGTCCGTGTAGCTAAGGGACCAATGGATATGTGTCCACCGGTTCCCTCGCAATACATTGTTCTAAACCTATTGAGGAACAAGTTATACAGGCCTATAAGAGAGAAAGCCGTGGCCGAGTATAAGTCTAAGAGAGATATAATGATCGCCGCCATAGAGAAACACCTAATGGGGTTAAAACACACGAGGCCTGTTGCGGGCATGTTTATACTGCTCTGGCTACCTGGAGGCATTGATGGAAGAGTGTTCTCGGATCAACTCTTAGAAAAGTATAATGTGGCGGTTATACCTGCAGCGGCATTCTATACTGATGAGTCAGGGAGGAACATTGTCAGGCTAAACTTCTCGATGAGTGAGAAAGACCTTATTGAGGAGGGGGTAAGGAGAATAAGCATGTTGCTCAAGGAGTTCAAGACGTCTATCCCATGAGACCTTTGGGAGCATAGTACTTTTTATTCGAGGCTTTCTCCAGGGTGGCCGGGCTAGAGTAAACGTGCCATTACAAGTATCTTTAAACTGGTAGCGCTTAGGGCGCAGATGTCCGCAGTGTCTTCAAGTGCTTTATTCAAGCTGTGAACCATTATTGCCATCGCCAAAGGCTTGAATCTATCTCCATATTCAAGTATAAGGCCACGGTTCCTTACCTCTATGTCATCGGCTTTCTCCTCAAGCTTCACTACCTCATCAAGTAGTCTTAATGCCTCCTCGAAGTTGCTTCTGAGAACAGCTCTAAAAGCCTTGTTATATATTTCAACAGCTTTTACAACCAGCTCGCTTAGCTCGAGTAACCCGGCCCGTAATTCCTGTGGTATTTCCAGGAAGGGGATTATACGGAGCTCCTTTGCTACTTCTTTAATATGATCGCTTATCATGTCAATACTTGAAACTATACCTAGTAGTTCACTCATGAATGATGCCTCGAGCCTTAGCGAGGATATGGAGTACTCGAGTTCGCTTCTCAGTTTTTCACCTCTATTCTCCAGCTCTACTAGCTCGGTGAGAACCATCCTGGCATCGCCAACCTGGTATCTGTTGAGTAGGTTTACAGCCTGCTTGAATCTCTCAGCAACCTTGGATGATATGGAGACATATTCCTCGAGCTTTTCAATGGTATCGTTTGGAAATATGTCACCGAGGTTTACCGGCACAATTACTCCCTCATAAATGATGATCCAGAGAATGACTTATAATTATTGAGCCCGCGGTTTCCTTATACTATCTATGGTTTATCTGATTTTAATGCTATAATATTGCTTGGCGATGTAACAGTTATTGTAGCGTATCTCCTCCTATGATATAATTTAACGCTCCTAATGTATACAAGGTAATCTGGGTGGGTTAGCGACACCTGTCTATCTATCTTATCGGCTATCACCCTTATAGCATCCATCGTGTGAGCTGGGAGCCTTGTTTCAAGCCAGTAGAGCCTGCCGTGTAGTGTCACCCTGTATGTCTTGTCCACGGGTATCTTCTCAAGTGCCAGCTCTCTTGATTTCTCAGCAACTATTTCAACATAGGGATCCGTTACCACATCTATAGGTATTACTCTATAAATCACCTGGATCTCGTTGACTGCCTCCCTGATCCTCGATGTGAAGTCGTAGGGGTCATCGACCTTTAACAATATTACCGAGGGCCCCTTATCAACCAAGACATAGTTTAACCCTGTGTTCCTCAGCTTCGCCAATACAAACCTGAAGTTTTCCAAGCCTGGCTCATGCGTAATCATTAGGTTGAAGCTCATATACTCCACCGTTTCATTCAACGCTTATAAGGGATATAATATCTCAAGTATATTATAAAATAATAAAACGAGGTTAAGTGAGAGCATTGATAGCTAGGATTTCTAACACACAAATAGTGATCCAGGAGGCATTTAATTACTGGGATATAAGAGCTATATTAGACGTATTAAACCCCCTGCTACTAAAACACGGGTATAACCCAGTCTTCTTCTTCGAGGGCACACCTATACTGGGTCAAGGCGGTTTCTCAGTCATAATAAAGCTATCCAAGGAGCTATCATCCAGTGATAAAGGCTTTGTTAAAAGGATGCTTCAGAGCAATGGATTGAGAGTTATAGAGGAGGATGCGAAGTGAATAATAGGGATATACTATTTAAGGCTGTTGAGGAATTGGACAGGGGGAGACCTGTAGCATTGGTCACACTCGTTAATAAGGAGGGCAGCGGACCTCGTGGACTGGGTTCGCTAATGATTGTAACCATTGATGGCTTGAAGTATGGTACAATTGGGGGCGGGGAATTCGAGGCTTTTGTTATAAAGGAGTCATTATCAGCCTTGAAGGAGGGTAAGCCTAGACGCGTTAAAATGGCTCTCAGGAGGGAGAATATACCGCCTGACGCAATGCCTACAAACATGTTGTGTGGTGGAGTAGTGGAGGTGTTCATCAACGTGTTGAAGCCCAAGCCCCGTCTAATACTGGTGGGCGCCGGTCACGTCGGGAAGCCTATAGCGGATATAGGCAATATATTGGGATTCAGGGTAGTCGTTGTCGACAAGGATCCCGGGTTAGCCAACAAGGATAGATATCCCTATGCAGAGACGGTTAAATCTGGAAGCGTTATCGATGAGTTGAAGACAATAGAGTTCATGGAGAACGATATAGCAGTAATAGCTTTCGGTGAAGTTGAAACAGACTACCAGGTACTCAAACACCTTGTATTAAATGGGTTCAAGGGACATATATGGGCTCTCTGCAGCAGGAACAGAGCTAAATGGATGCTTGACAGACTCGTATCCGAGGGTGTTGATGTAAGTAGTTTCAGGGAGAGGATCCATATGCCAGCTGGGCTAAATATAGAGGCTGAGACACCTGAAGAGATAGCTGTAAGTATATGGTCAGAAATAATATGTGTGCTGAAATCATGTAGAAAACCAGTGCCATCGCTCAGCATTCTTGATAACTGGCAATTGTAAGCCGGCCCCGAAGACGTAGTGATTTAAACGGACTTAAGGATTCAACCTAAAAATTTATAAACCCTTTTCAACGAAGCCACCCTTCTTAAAACCCTTCCCATAAAGCATCAATTACACAGGGAGTCATTCATGGAGACCATGCTTGGGTTGAACACATCTCAGGAGATTATATTTCAGGGGCCTGAGGGGAGAATACGCGATGTTATAAACGATATTGTTGTAATGGCTAGTCTCTATAAGCAGACAGGTGAGGAACACGCGTTAGCAGGATTCATTAAACTCTTCAATGAATACCTTGAGGCAATAGCCCCCTTAGAGTATGTGCCCGGGCTTGCTGAGAGGCTTGGTGAGAAACTAGAGTTAACACTATGGGATGTAGACTTCGACTACAAGGCACTGGAGAGGCTTTTAACAATAATATATGAGATACGAGCATACAGTGAAAACACAAGGGATCGCCTTGGCGAGTTGGCCATGCTACTCTCATACTTCATGGCTAAAGCCGGTGTACCATTGAGAGAACTGGGTGGATTCAACGGCTTAATAGGATGCAGGGACTGGAGGGAGAGGCCGGGGCTAATGGTTACACTTGCCGTATTATTCTTAATACTTGCATCAAACCCGTGAATAAGCCGTGATGATAATCTGGTTTAAAGCTTGATCCAGGTAAAGATATAATCGTTACGAGTTCGTCATGGAATTAACCCTGCAAAATGAGAAACCGAAAATCAATGCTTTTGCCAAACTGTTTTAGTTTTCGTAATATAAGGGTTGATGACTGCTTTATGCTGCTTAATATTCTTCTCGCTTTTAAAACTATTATGTATACACTAGCCATGTATCTCTCCATACGTGGCTCTTCATGAGGTTCTCGCGCTCTTTTAAGCTTGTTATTTCCCTTGGATCTAGTTGTAATTTTCATGTTTTCTCTCTACTTCTAATCAACAAGAGCTTAATCTACCTAAAACACCTGGATTCTCTAGGAACAGGTTCTTGACCCCGTGGTGATAAGCGTATCTCACAACTAACGGATCACAGCAGTGGAGGACGTTAACCTGAACCATTATAAACTGTTTAACTACTACTTCATAGATATAGGTGGGATCTATTTATGGTTTACAGGATCCTTGTTGCTGGAGCTGGTTTAATGGGTTCTTCACTGGTTAGATGCCTGGTATCCCGTGGTGTCGAGGTATTTGTCTACAATAGAAACGTTGAGAAGGCTAGATCCCTTTGCTCCACCGTTAAATGCAGGGTCATTGAGGATCTAGATTTAATGGATAACGTTGATGCATCGGTGATCTTCTTATTTGACGATCAAGCCGTCATGGACTTCGTTTACACGCTCATAGAGAAGAACTTGTTAAGCAGGACGGGTATTCTAATGAATTCTTCAACCATAAGCCCGGAGACTAGTTTAATGCTGTATAGGATGGTTAGAGATCACGGGGGCATATACATTGAAGCGCCTGTCTACGGGAGTACCGATGAAGCCTCAGCATGCAACCTTGTCACAATGCTCGCGGGGGATTCAGGGATAGAGGGTAAGGCTAGGGAGATAGCGCTACTCTACTCTAGTAAAATATACTGGGTTGGCGGGATCCCTAAGGCCATGGCTTTAAAACTGGCGTTGAATAATATAGGTCTCATAATGCCGGCTGTGCTAGCGGAATCCCTAGCACTCTTAGACTCGTATGACGTTGGCCAGGAATTATTTAGTGAGATAGCCGGGAATCTATGGTTTGGAAACATGGTTAGGAGATATCTTGCTAGGATTAACATACCCGTTTCGACACCTAGGTTCACAATCAGCGGGGCCGCAAAGGATTACAGGGTTATCTCTTACACCCTTATGTTGAAAGGATATACGCCGCTACTCTCCCAGGCAGCCTCGAACTTTTACTCTCTAGCAGCCAGGGACGTGCCTGGTGAAGACTATCCAAGGGCTGCATTGTACTATAGAAGGAAAACCTAGAGCCAGAGACACGGGGTATTAAGTGTGGAAATAAGGCTCCTAGTTCCCGTGGATGTTATAATAGACTCCCGAGAGGATAGTAAGCACCCTGAGTTCAGGGAAGCGTTTACAAGGGAGGGATTAAAGACCGCTGTAAAGGAGCTACCTGTTGGAGACTTCCTTATAATGGCTCCAGAGGACAAGCACTCAATACTGGTTGAGAGGAAGACTGTCGATGATCTAGCCAACAGTATAAGGGATAACAGGATATGGGAACAGAGCAAGTTACTGCTTGAGGAGGCCCGCAGAGGGGGGCATCGACCACTTATACTACTGGAGGGGTACCTGGGTACCTTGGAGAAGTATAGGGGCTGGAGGATTCAGAGCATTCTGAGAGTGCTGGATACCCTGATACTTGAAATGGGGATTCCTGTGCTTAACACACCGGGTAAGGATGCCACTATTGCGTGGATTATATCTAAGGCTAAGAGTCTGGGGAGAACAGAGGAGAAGCGTGTCTACAGGATGAGGGTTGAGAAGAAGCCAATGGATATACAGGAGAGGATACTCTATGTAGCTGAGAGTATTATAGGGCCTGTGCTTGCCAGGAAGCTCCTAGCAAGGTTTAAGACCCTTAAGAACCTTGCCAATGCATCAAAGCACGAGTTACTCAGTGTTGAAGGCATTGGCGAGAAACGGGCTGAGGAGATATACTTATTATTCAACACGCCTTGGAGTAGTAATGGGGAAGGGGTGGAGTAAAGAGTGAGAAATGATGTTTTAAGCTATCTAATACCCGTCTTGGTGGCGGCAGCAACCACTAGTATACTGCTCGAATGGTGGGTTAGAACAGGTTTAAGGCTGGGTTTCAAGGGCAGGGATATGAATAAGCCTGGAGAACACTATGCTGTTGAAGCGGGTGGTATGTGGGTTCTTCTGGGAGCCGTCTTCGGGATCCTATCCTTCATGGCGCTGAGTACCTATGTCCAGGGCGACTCCGGGATCATCACCTATCTTGCTGTATCACAGGTACTCTTGCTAGCCGGTCTCCTAGGCTTGATGGATGACTTGTTAGGGTGGAAGAAGGGTTTGAGTCAAGTTAAAAGAGTAATATTAACTATCCCAATAGCATTTCCACTAATGGTGGTGAAAGCCGGGTACTCCACGATAGAGCTTCCCCTAATAGGCGTCCTAGACCTAGGCTTGCTCTACCCGTTGGTAGTAATCCCTGTTGGAGTCATGGGGGCTAGTAACGCCTTCAATATGATAGCTGGATATAACGGGTTAGAGGCATCACAGGCTCTTGTGATCTCATTGGTGAGCCTCCTATTTGCCTTGAAGAAGGGTATCTGGGTTGTTGTACCGCTTTTATTGGTAATGATCGCGTCTATAATAGTGTTCCTAAGGTATAACTGGTACCCGGCAAAGGTTTTCCCTGGGAATACATTCACTTATGGTTTTGGTGCATTCTACGCCTCCGTGGTAATATATGGTAACTTCGAGAAATTCGGGCTGATAATATTTACACCCTACTTTATCGAGTTAGCCTTGTTTCTAAGGGGGCTTATTCATGGTGTCTACAAGGAGAACTTCGGGAGACCCAGTATTGAGGGGTGTCTTGATCCCCCGTATAGCAGAGCTTACAGTCTAACACATGTAGCACTGATAGTCATGAAAAAGTTGAAGAGGTGTGCAAGGGAAACTGATGTAGTATTGTTTACGGCCCTGATACAGGTAGCGATAGGAGTCTTAGCCCTCATAGTAATGTAGGTGGATCACTATTTACCCGCAGGTGCTTGCCAGTTCCTCTAGATCGAGGAAATGACTTCTAATTAAGTGTATGTATAAGGCATGCCTCCAGTATCTTGGACCAGGAGTATAGTTGCAGAATGGGCATCTTCTATAAGTGTTTATTATTTCGGCTAGCTCCTTGATCTCATTCATTATGTTTCCACAATACATTTCAGCGAGATGTATCCTGCCCTGGCTCGGTTTTTTACCTGTAAGTATTTTCGCTATACTAAATGCCAGCTTCTCTATTAGTCTTAGGCTTGTATATTTCCCGGGGTTCATGGTTGGCACCAATTTCTATTTTAGAAATTAGAAATTATAAATTTTTCCTCCCCGGAAACTAGAGATGAGACCCGCCCCCCTTCACCCCAGTGGAGTAAAGGACCCTGCAGTTTCAGTGATCCACTATTCAAACCCCGCACTTTCGGCGCCCTCTCTACTTATAAACCTCATATTCCTAAACCGTGTTGAGGGAGATCCATGGGCCCCGAGATAAAGATCTATATAGTGGCTGTACTACGCAGGATCAGGAGCAGCATAGAGAAGTGCAGTAGTATTGAGTGCGCTCTCTCCGTGATAGACACATATATAGAGGCAATCGATGAGAAAACATTCAGTGAGATACTCAGGACACTGGGCCTATACTAGGTAGCGATCCAGAGTATATACATGTATACACGCGGTGTGAATACGAGTGGATGAATTAAGACTAAGACCGGGATAGCTGAAGATATATGCTTGGTGGTATAGTTGAGAAACCATAGGAAAAACATTACACCACGTCTTAGATATATTGAGGCTAAACAAAGACATGTATCTAAAAATAGGGCCGAATCACATTAGTTACGGTTGAAAACCTCGCCCTTTAGGGCTGGGAGGAGGTCAGTGCATATACTTTCTTTTCGTGTAGTTTTCTCGGTTTCTCTCTGTTTTCTTTTCCGAGTGGGTAGTTCGCTACATTTATAACATTCTTCATAGGGTTGGTTGTTAGAAGATATTTCAACCTAGAGATATAGCTACTGATAATAAACAGTTCCTTCATGCTTTAAAACATGAGAGTTTCAATCGTGTTTTAACTTGTTTCATTGAGATTTAACAGTATAAATTATTTTGATTGAAACCATTGGTTGATAAACTAGTGGTTTAGGGGGTAATGCGTCATAGTCGTCAGTGGAAGATAAGAGAACTATTTCCGAAAAACATGGGATTAAGCTGATAGCTATGTTGGTGACAGCTTTATTCCCAGCAGTTTTCTTACTTCATCAGTAATGAATATTACCAATGGAACAATTGCTATATACATCCATGCTTCAAGGGTTAGCGGAACAGTGTTGAAGAATCTGTCGAGAGGCGTGTATACTATGATTAACTGTAGCACTAGCGAAGCTAGTAGTGCTGGCGCCAACCATTTATTAGGTTTAAGTTTCCATATATTCAGATTCTCGCTTCTTGATACTAGTGCACGCCCAAACTCTGATATTGCTATGGTTGTAAACACTACTGTTTCAGCAAGGATTCTAGAGGTCGGCTCGAAGATACTGTATAACAACAGGGCGAGACCACCTAATAGCGAGCCCATTACTACATAGTACAGCATCTTCCTCATAGTTATAAGCCTATCCTTGCTACTCCTAGGTGGTTTCTCAAGTATGCCTGGTTCAGGGGGTTCCATACCCAGCGCTATAGCTGGGAAAGCATCCGTTGTGACATTTATCCAGAGCAGGTGTATGGGTTCTAACGGCGGCGGCATCCCGGCTAACGATGCACCGAACACGACTGCTATCTCGCCCATGTTGCATGAGAGAAGGTAGTTTATGGTTTTCTTTATATTCTCATATATTACTCTACCCTCCTTTATAGCATCGATTATCGTTACAAAGCTATCATCGAGTAGTATCATTTGTGATGCCTCCTTAGCTACCTCTGTACCCCTGATACCCATGGCTACACCTATATCAGCTATTTTCAGGGCTGGTGCATCATTGACGCCGTCCCCAGTCATCGCTATTCTATAGCCCTTAGCCTTTAGAAGCCTCGCTATCCTCGCCTTATGCTCTGGTGTCACTCTCGCGAAGATCTTGATCTTATCAACTACTTTTAACAACTCTTCATCACTCATTGAGTCCAATGTCTTACCCTCCAAGACCTCATCATCTGAGGCGTTAAGCCCTATCATTCTACCAACAGCCATGGCTGTAAGCTTGTGGTCTCCTGTAACCATTATCACTTTTATACCAGCTTTCCTAGCTGTTTCAACGGCTTCCCTAACGCCCTCTCTCGGTGAGTCTATTATCCCCATAATAGAGTAGAATACCATATCCCTCTCGATATCGCCTGGCTCAGCATTCTCTAGATCTATGTTATCCAGTACCCTGATGGCTACACCATATGTTCTAAACCCATTTGAAGCCATGCTCTCAATATACTTTAATAACTCTTTTCTACGTTCCTCAGTGAGTAATTCCTCATCATTCCCCACAGCGATACTCCTGGATACCTCTAAAAGGAGGTCCGGGGCCCCTGAGGATATGGCAATGTATTTATTGTTAAACCTATGTATCGTTGTCTTCCTCTTCCTAAACCTGTCGAATGGAATTGTTTTAACAATGGGAAACTCCCCAACGGCTTCTCTAACGCCTTTCTCGCCGAGTACTTTATATGCTAAAACCAGTGCAGCACCCTCGGTTGGTGATCCTTTGATAACCCATGTATTATTTTCCATGGTTAGTGATACATCGGGGGAGATATGGGCTGCTAGTAGCTTGGCTAGGAAAATGGGTTTATTGCTACCGCCGTTCAGAGGCTTCACTTCTCCACGGGGCTCGTATCCAACGCCTTCAACCTCGTACTCTACACCTGCAGCCATCAGCTTCTTAACTGTCATCTCGCCCTTTGTTATAGTCCCTGTTTTATCCGATAATATCACGTTCACGGAGCCTAGGGTTTCCACGGCTGCCAGCCTCCTAACTAATGCCTTCTTCTCAGCCATCTTCCTGGCCCCAATTGCTAAAACAGCTGTAGCTATTGCTGGAAGTCCCTCAGGTATTGCTGCAACAGCTAGTGAGACAGCCAGCATGAATGCTTCGAGCAGGGAGGCCTCTTCCTTGAACACCATTACCGCGAAGACTATGAGTGATATCAGTAGGAGCGCTACCCCTATTCTCTTACCGAAGTAGTCCAGCTCCTCCTCTAGGGGTGTCTTCTCCTCTTCACTACTGGTTAGTTGGGCAGCTATCTTACCCAGCTCTGTAGAAGCCCCGGTCGCTACTACGACTGCTTTACCGCGCCCCTTAACAACATGGGTACCCATGAAGACCATGTTTACTCTATCGCTTACTGGTGTATCTGGCTGAAGTATTTCATCAGGGTCTTTCTCGACAGGCACTGACTCTCCTGTTAATGGGGATTCATCGATCTCCAGCATCTCAGCCTCCACGAGTCTAGCGTCAGCTGGAACGATGTCCCCTTCGCGAAGCAGGATTACATCGCCTGGTACTATACCGGTCGACTCCACCTCCTTGACTTCACCGTCTCTGAGTACTCTAGCTATGGGTGTTACAAGCTTCTTTAGCGCTTCCAATGTCTTTTCAGACCTGTACTCCTGGATGAATCCCATGAAGCCCATCAAGATAACTATGGCGATTATTGCTATTGAGTCGAGTAGTTCTCCAAGAGCCATGGATATGACCGCGCCCACGATGAGTATCAATATCAGGAAGTTAGTGAATTGTGAGAGAAACATTTTAAACACGGATTTCTTCTTAACCGGTATCATGTTGGCACCGTATCTAGCAAGCCTTTCCAATGCCTCTGAGCTGCTCAATCCATTTGTTAAATCTGTTTCAAGCTCTTTCACAACACTATTAATATCTCGACTATGCCAGCTCTTATCAGCACTCATCATGAAACACCTAGAGAAAAATAGCAGGAGTAATCCTTATATACATACATAGAAAGACATGTTCGAGATTTCTCTTGCATAAATAATCTTTTTTAATCCAGGCAGATACCATATTGGTCTAAAACCTTTAGAGAGCAGGAAGTTCTTGATGCCGTCGTTTACCGACCATATATCTGTACCCTTTAAACCTCAAATACGCTAGGGGGAACACTAAGGGTTAACTCTATATTAATGGAATTCATTCTCAAGATCACTGGCACTGATATATCAGAATTGAAAAGTGAGCTATATATGGTGGACGATTAACTATATAAGGCAACCCATATGATTTATATGGATATACGGTGAATGGGGCCGTCGTCTAGCCTGGCTAGGATGCCGGCCTGGGGGGAGTACCCCCGTGGCCCAGGACTCCCGGAGCGCCGGTGGTCCCGGGTTCAAATCCCGGCGGCCCCATTAATTAAAAATTATTGTTGCTGATTAATCAGTGATCTCACTTTCTCGATGAATCTTTCCCTATTCACGATGAATCTTTCATGTGTTCCCTCGCCTAGTGTTATTGTTCCCCAGTAGGCTTTAACCTCGAAGAGTAAACGTTTACCCTCTACAGTAATGAGCTTAGCGGATACTTTTACTTTAGCCCCCTTTGGTGCCGGGTTTAAATGTCTGATGTTAACCATGGTCCCCACAGTCGTGTATTCCTGGGGCAGGTGTTTCTCCACGCATTTCAACGCCGTTTTCTCCATGAAGGCTATCATGCTAGGAGTTGATAAAACCTGGACGTCGCCGCTTCCAACATGTTTAGCTGTATGTGCTTCTTCGACAACGTATTCTTCCTCACAGTATAACCCAGGTACAACCTCTATCGACATGTATACCACCTTGTTTCAGTAATTACATGTTATGGAATAAATACATGGTGGAATCCAGGGCAGACGTGAGTTTAACTCATGGATTTATTTAAATGCTTTTGAATTTTCTATTGGCGATGAACCGTAGTACAGTGAGGTATCTATCCACAGACGAGAACCCCGCAGCGTTGGACTCGATGATCACCCATGAACCCATAGGGATTTGCTTATCCCTATGGGCGAGGCGGAAGCCCCTAGAGGCGAGCGTAAACAACCCTAAAATACATAGAATAACCCTCTAGGGACAAACGGCAAACGAGAGAGGCGTCTAAGGCAGGTTTTAAAACCTCCTCGACCTCTTAATACTTAGAGGATGTTGTTTAAGGGATAAAGGTGATTAATGTGAGCAGTGAGCTGGTTTATGTGGTTAAGGTCGGTGATAAAGAGGTAGTCATAGATGAGAAAACGCTTGAAGTACTACAGGAATACGTGAAAACTCCCATGGGTCTCGAGGAGCTGGCTGAGAAACTGGGACTGGAGAGCTGGGAGGAAGCATACGAGTTCATAAAGGCTGTACCAGCCTGGATACTCTGGACACCTGTATCGCTATGGCGGCATAGGAAGAAGTGGACACAGGGGAAAATACAGGGTCAACAAGCTTAGTGAGCTAATGCTATGCTTTAGCTACATAACCGCTTTCAGGCTCGTATAGCTCGCCACGTCTAAGCATCTCCCTTATCTCCTCTTTCGCGAATTCTTTTTCGAAGCCTTTCTCGCTGGCTTTAGCGACTAGTTCGCTTATACTTATCTTCCCTACATCCTCGAGGAGCCTGAACACGAACTCCCTGAACCTCCTCTTCTTTTCTCTTTTAGATGCTGATACACCTGATTCTATGACATCTATATCTATACGTCCGCTTTCAACATCTATACCTATCTTGCTCAGCATAACAAGCATGAGCCTTATGGCTTCCTCGGCGTCTTCAACTGTAGCCCTATTCTTTAGCGAGAGACGCGCATGTGCTTCTGTAAGCCTTATTATTGCTTCAAGCTGCCTCGGCGTTATAGCTATCGCGGTTGGCTGGCTTGGATCGCTTGAAATAGATGACTGCCTCATGCTAACGTAGAACTCCTCTATTAACCTAGCTGCCTCAGGCGTGAGCTGTGGACGCGCATATCTCCTGGCATAACTGATATACTTCTTGAGCAACGTGAGATCTATTAGTGACCGCGTCTTATCTGCTTCACTATGTACCCCGAGTATATGGCGTGCAAGCCTTTTATCCTGTCCAGTGTTTGGTACATCCCTGATAGTGAATATGAGGTCAAACCTCGAGAGTATTGTGGGCGGTAAATCTATGTTCTTGCTTACAGGCTTCGTGGGATCGTATCTTCCATCCTTAGGGTTCCCGGCCGCCAGGACAGAGGATCTGGCGTTAAGCCTTGCAACTATTCCAGCCTTCGCGATGCTAACCGTCTGCTGCTCGAGGGCTTCATGTATGGCGCTTCTATCCTCCTCCCTCATCTTATCTATCTCATCGATGCAGGCTACACCGCCATCTGCTATTACTAGCGCGCCAGCCTCTAAATAGTATTCTCCTGTCATCTTATCCCGTAGGACGGTGGCCGTTAATCCTGCGGCTGTTGAGCCCTTACCACTCGTGTATAATCCCCTGGGAGCTAGTCTCGAGGTGAATTGAAGTAGCTGTGATTTAGCAGTACCTGGATCCCCAACAAGTAAGACATGTATATCCCCTCTGATCCTTGTACCGTCCTGGAGTATCTTTTGCACACCACCTAAGAGTAAGAGGGCTATGGCCTCCTTGATATCCCAGTATCCGTAGATACCTGGCGCAATGCTCGCGATAATTTTCTCCCTTATCCACGGGTCCTTAGCAAGCTCCCTTATCATTTTCTCGTCTTCATCTGTTATCTCTATTTCCTCAAGGACCTTCTCCTGGACCTCAATATTGTTTGCATCTATGTAGAAGGAGAATAAGACCCTAGGACTGTGCCTCTCTAGAGAGGAGATAGGTGCAACCCTTAGTATCCCGATAACGATTACTCTATCGCCAGGCCTGGCGACGTCGACTATGTCGCCTGTGAGTATAACCTCAATACTCCTAGGTATCTGACCCCCTGGGACCTCCTCTGGTTTCTCCTGGACAACTATTTTCTGCCAGTCTATAAAAGTACTCTTCTCCGGGAGTAGCTCGAATCTACCTGGCTTACCACATATAGGGCAGTACGCTGGTTTCTCAAACCTCTCGCCTATCTCGCCTTCATCAGGGTATATGAATTCATGTATACCTGTCTCAGGATCTCTATGCCTATACGTCGCTTTCACTATTTTAGCATCTATCTTTGTCACTCGTGTAACTATCCCCTCTATCGCGATGAGCTTGCCGATGTAATCACTCGATATATCTCTTATCCTATGCGTCTCAGGCGGGTTTCTAAACCTCGGGTAGAACTTCACTATTTTTCTAGCGTACTCCGGGTTCTCTTTCTCGACAACTAGTTTCACTGCCTCACTGAACCTTTCAATGGCTTCATCAGGTTTATCAAGCACCATGCTTGCTAGGGCTCTATCATACTCTATCAGATCCATGAAGTCCACTGTCAGGCTCTTCTGCCCTGTCACAATCATCTGGCCTATTCTCTCCATGTATTTACGTAGGCCCTCCTTAGAGCGGTATGTTTCCAGGAACTTCTTGAATGCCTCGGTGAGCTCGGCTCCCTTCAGGCTTACCTGTACATCAGCCTCGCTATCCAATTGTTTCAACCCCTATGAACCTCCTATAGTATATATCTAGAATAGTCTTCAATGCGTTGAAGAGTATCTTCTCCTCCTCACTCAGGTTCTCCACGATATCGGCTGGATAGCCAGGTGTCATGGTAAGGTTGACTATCTTCCTGGTTCTAAACCGTGTAAGAGAGAGCATTGAGTCGTTTATAATCCTCACGAGCTCGCTTACTTCTTGTAGTCGCTTTATATCTGGTGACCTCCCATACTCCTCAACATTCTTTACAAGTGTATCCTTCATCCTGTGGTAGAAATAGCCCCTGAGTTTCTCAAACCTTAATTGATTCCTATACCTATCCTCGTTGAAGACTAATTGCGATAACATATCCCTGCTGATATCATCGTCGACTATTTTAGCCTGATTCTTCGCGGCGAGCTTTCTCGCAATCCACCTTGGTACAACTTGTTCAGAGCCCTTTGTAAGCTCTATAAATCCATCATCTATGAAAACATTGAGATCCTGTGCTGTAACAAGTATTTTAACTGGCTCCTCCTCATACTCCCTTGCGATAAAATCACTTGTAAGGATGCCTATTAATTCAAGTAAACCATTCAAAGCATCCACCATTTAGTTATAATATCCTGAAATCCCTTTAATATCCTAGCCACATTATACCTAATAATGAAGCCTTTAGGTGTCTAGTTTGAGTGAGGAAGTAGAATTATTGTGGGCTGAGAAATATCGTCCTAGAACACTCGACGAGGTAGTGAATCAGAAGGAAGTAGTTGTCAGGCTGAAGAAGTTCGTTGAGGAGAAGAACATACCCCACATGCTCTTCGCTGGACCTCCTGGCACAGGTAAGACCACCATAGCTCATTGCCTAGCCCATGATCTCTACGGCGACGACTATAGGAAGTATATGCTGGAGTTAAACGCGTCGGATGAGAGGAAGATAGAGGTTATAAGAGGCAAGGTTAAGGAGTTCGCAAGGACTAGAGTCGTCGGTGATGTACCATTTAAAATAGTGCTTCTCGACGAAGCCGATAACATGACGGCTGATGCTCAGCAAGCCCTGAGGAGGCTCATGGAGCTGTATAGTGCTACAACAAGGTTTATTCTGACGGCAAACTACCCAAGCAAGATCATAGAGCCTATTCAAAGTAGAACAGCCATCTTCAGGTTTTCGCCGCTAAGCAGGGAGGATGTTGTAGGGAGGTTGAAATATATATGCAACGCTGAGAAGATAGAATGCGCTGAGAAAGCGCTTGAAACAATATATGAGCTATCAGAGGGTGATATGAGGCGGGCCATAAACATCCTGCAGACAGCGGCCGCCTTAGGCGAGGTAGTCGAGGAAGCCGTCTACAAGGTACTAGGGATGGCACATCCCAGGGAAGTCAGAGAGATGATAAATACAGCACTAGCAGGCAACTTCACGGAAGCCAGGAATAAGTTAAGAACCTTGATGATCGAATACGGGCTCAGCGGCCTCGACATAGTGAAGCAGATACATAGAGAGATATTCAGTCAGGATGTTAAAATACCGGATGAGATAAGGGTGTTAATAGCTGATCTAGCTGGTGAAATTCAGTTCAGGCTTGTCGAGGGAGCCGATGACGAGATACAGTTGAACGCGTTTCTAGCCAGGCTAGCTTTAATAGGTAAGAAATTCAAGACGGGGTAGCCCTTGAGCCAGGAGAGAGTACCGTGGATAATAAAATATAGGCCCAAGACCCTTGACGAGGTAGTAAATCAGGATGAAGCCAAGTCAAAGCTACTGGAATGGCTCAGCTCATGGGAGAAGGGGAAGCCTAGTAAGAAGGCAGCATTACTTCATGGTCCTCCAGGCTGCGGCAAGACGAGCCTTGTAGAGGCCCTAGCCAGGAGTAAGGGCTACCAGTTACTGGAGATGAATGCTAGTGACGCAAGGCGGAAGGAGGATATCGAGAGAATAGTTAAATTAGCAAGTCGCTCGGGAGCATTAACCGGGTCTAGGAAGATAATACTGCTTGATGAAGTCGATGGGATGGATGTTAGGGCGGATGCCGGTGGCGTAGAAGCCCTGGTGGAGGTAATCAAGGTTTCTGCTAACCCGATAATAATGACGGCTAATAACCCGTATTCACAGATGCTACGCCCCCTTAGAGAGCTCTCAGAGATGATAGCCTTCAAGAGACTTACTCCAAGAGACGTTGTAACAGTGTTGAAGAGGATATGTAGTGCTGAGAAACTGGTATGCGAGGATCAAGCCCTCGATGAGATAGCTAAGAGGAGTGAGGGCGACTTAAGAAGCGCTATAAATGATTTAGAAGCTATGGCTGGAGCCAGTGAAAGAATCACTCTTGGGCTAGTGAAATCATTCTCAACATACAGGGATAGAACCTATGCACCGTACGAGGCATTACAGAAACTCTTCAACTCCAGGTATGTATTCCAGGCTAGGGAAGCCCCAACCTCAACTGATTTAACCCCCGATGAGTTCATGGTATGGATTAACGAGCATATACCAACATACTATGAGGACCTAGAGGAGATCGCGAGAGCCTATGATGCATTAAGCAAGGCTGACGTATACATGGGAAGGATAATTAAAACCAATAACTGGGATCTATTAACCTACGCATTAGACATGATGGGACCTGGTGTTGCATTCGCGAGGAAGACATATAGGTATAGGTGGAAGCCCTTCAAGCAACCCGAGAGAATCAAGCTGATGAGCGAGACAAAGAAGTCCAGGGAGATCCGGGAAGCCCTAGCCGAGCAATTAGCCAGCCACATACTTGCCAGTAAGGCTGTAGTGAAGAGTGATGTAATACCGTTTCTAAGGGTGATTTTCAGGAGCAATCCAAGATATGCTGCTAAACTTGCCGAGAGCTATAGACTACCCAGTGAAGTTGTGGAGTGGCTGGCTGGCCCCCGAGCCAAGGATGTGTTGAACTATATTAAGAAGCGCAGGGTTGGCAAATAGGATCACCGCGTCTTTTCCAAGCCAGCCCTATATCTTGCTAAGCCCCCACGTAGGCTATACGCCTTAAACCCCTTACCGCGGAGCTCCCTCGCTAAGAGTAAGCTGATCCCCCCTGTTGTACAATAAAGTACTACCGGCTTATCTCTGGGTAGATTGTTGAAGTCAACCATGCTTAGATGAATTGCTCCCGGTAACGCATCCCTCTTATACTCCTCATAACTCCTGACATCTATGATTATTGAATCGCCTGGTATCGAATCTATTTCCTCACTATAGCTTGGTACAGCCTCCTCAGGACTTGCAGAGAATACATCTACCACCCTGTACTCTCCCGCCATCCTCTCCACAAGCCTCACGTCCAGCCTCTCAATTAATGATTTAAGCTTCTCACTGGAAATCCTGGTAACCACGTGTGTTGGAGCTATTGCACACGTCTCGGCAACCCTGGAAGAGTAGTCGTATAGCCCAATCCTTCTCGAATACTCTATGATCTCCTCTTTATCAAAGCCTATTAGAGGCCTCAATATAATGCTCCTCGGTGAAACAGCACTCTCTACCGCAACCAGGTTGGCAAGCGTCTGGCTGGATGCCTGTGAAAGGGCCTCACCGGTTACGATGGTGTTGTATCCTAGCTCCGTAGCTATCTTGTCGGCAACCATGTACATTAATGCCCTGAGAACCACCTGCCTATAACTCCACTCTATTCTCTCCTCTATCTCGGCTATAAGAGGTGTAAAATCGACTGTTATAAACCTCGGGTTATAGCTGCTGAGCCACTCCTCGGATAACTTCCTTGCCACGCTGAATGCCTGGCGAGAGACCTCGCTGGAGCCCATTACATAGTGTAGGAAATCGACCTCCACCCCCCTCTTAGCAATCATCCACGCTGCTACAGGAGAGTCAAAGCTACCCGAAAACAAGACTAGTGCTCTCCCACTTGATCCGAGTGGAAGACCTCCGGGACCCATAGCGACATTGTTGTATAAGTATGCCTTATTACCCCTGACCTCAACCTCTACCTCTATATCCGGGTTCTCCAGGTCCACGCCCTTCGAATACGGTTTCAGTAATGCTCCCACCTCCCTGGCTACGTCGAGGGATGTGAATCCATGTCTTCCACTCCTCTTCACCCTCACAGCAAACTTCCTATCCCTTACATGCTCTATCGTCCTAGACGCTATCTCCTTGGCTAGCTCACCAAGATCCCTGAATTCCAGCACCTGGACCTCCGATACTCTATGGACCCCGAATACCCTGCTCAACTCCTGTAGAGCCTCGACCTGTGTCTCAACAAGTATCTTGGCATCAATTACCTTGGCTACTTGCAGAGTGATGTTTCTCCGGGCAAGCCTCCTCCTTATATTATCGATGAGCCTGTAGTAGAGCCTCGACCTGGTCTTCTTGGATCTCAAAGGTATTTCTCCAGCTACTGTAATAAGGTATGTCGGCAATTCTTCTCAACCCTTCCCATGCCACTATTCCGATAATGTTTCATAGGGGTTTAGTCCTGATATGGGTTAATACTGGTTGATGCCGTTCCCCCATTTCTATTCCCCTGAATCCCTTCTCGGGCCTGCATCAGGCTTGGGAATGTTCAAAGCGACCCTAGGGCATCATGCATCTAGGGCTCCTTGGGAGGGCTGCAAGCCCTTCACCATGTATCCACACTATGTTATCTACCATTTCCTATTCCTAGTTTATAAATCTTGGCACGAAATGAGAAACCACACCAACTCTTATAAACCAAATGTGAAAACTAAAAAGCAATCGAAGACTTAATATTTAGCTTTCTAGATTTTAGTGTCAGTGCACGGGATTTGCCGAGACTACGGGGCTCTCGGAATGTATGGTATTGGGGTAAGTGGTAGGATCAATATTGGGGATAACATTATAGAATATGATGGAGCTAGGAGTAGGTATCGTAGGATGAGCAGGGACGGTTCCATAACTGTATCATTGGACTTGCAGGGAGAGCATAGTATCGTCGCGGAACCTATTCACTCCCTCTACATACCGGGCTTCAACACAAAGTATATGCTCGTGGAGCTGGTTGATAGAATAGTTGTCCCTCCCAATTCCTCGGTAGGCTTCTTCATCAAGACCCCGGTGGATCTAGGCGTATTCATGGTTGGAAGAGACTTCTATAAGCTGATAGATGTTGCCCCGTTGCTCAATTATTATAAGTACACACTATATGGTCCCCTTGCATCGCTCGAGGAGGTAAGCGGGATCTTATGCAGGCACTGGAGAAGCAGGAGTTACAATGGGAAAACAAGCGTTGAACCCGGGGAATGCCTAGTTGAGGCTGAGGTAGTAAATGAATTAGGGGATTCAATCATAGTCTCCAAGATACTTGTGGATGCATCCTATATGCCCCTCTACTATGAAATAAATACCTTCAACTGCTACGCTGGTAAGATAAGGATGGTTGTAAAGAGCAGGGGTATCGGGGAAATAACGTATCCCAGGATCCAGCCGCCCCAGGGTTACTTGAAGGCTGATGTTCCAGCTGAACTAAGGCCCCCGCCTATCCCTATAATAGCTTGGAAAACAGAGATGATATGGGGTTTATGAGATGATTAATTTCTCATGGATACTGGAAACAGTAATCAATGCCTTCACATCTCTAGGATTGAGTAGAGACCTGGCCTTAAGGGTGTTCATCGCACTGATTATATTAGCGGTTGGCTACGTAGTGGTCAAGATCATTACAAGGATTACATCAAGGATTCTCCTAAAGCTATACCCAAGGCAGATGACCATTATTGTGCTGAGGATCATATATTACTCACTCCTATTCATACTCATAGTATTGTTTCTCACCTCGCTTGGCATAGACGTATCAGGGTTGATGCTGGCAGGCGGATTCGCTGGTCTAGTGGTTGGTGTTGCCCTTCAGCCAGTGTTAGCCAACGTGTTCGCTGGGTTATATATTATGGCTGAAAAAGTTGTTCAGCCAGGTAATGCTGTGGAGGTGGGCAGCGTGAGCGGGGAGGTGATCTCCCTTTCAATAATGTTTACACGGATAATGACCTGGGATGGCATAATTGTCACTGTTCCTAATAACTTATTGCTTTCCTCAATGTTGAAGAACTACAGTAAGACCATGGCTAGGCGTATTGAGATCACGGTGCCAATAGCGTATGGTGAAGATATCGAGAAAGCATACAAGGTAATAAGGGAAGTCATCGACAAATATCCCTATACACTAGTTGAGCCTTCCCCGGACATATTTGTTTCATCGGCAGGCGATAACGGATTAATAGTGACTATAAGGGCTTGGGTGCCAAGGCAGTATTATTATCAGGCTGTGAAGGACCTGCCCTGGCTAATAGTGAAAGCCGTGTCAAACGCTGGCATAGAGATACCGTTCCCCCAGCTCTCAATATGGTTTAAGACACCCCTGAATCTAGGACCAACCAGTAAGTAGCCCAGTGGCTTAAAACCCGATGCCTCTAGATGACTAAGTGAAGTCAGCATTATTGATAAGGCTGGTGTTCACTATATGTCAATGCTTCACCAGGTTCAGGAACATATAAAGGAAGATTTGTATGCAACCGGTTTCACTACTCTAAATTACGTACTCGAATACTTTGAATTAGAGTTGGTGGCAAGTATACGTGATAAATCATTAAGTGATGTATTATCGCTTCTCAACGACCTGGGAAACAAGTATAATTCCATACTCGCTTCCAAACTACTTGTAGAGGGGGAAGTCCGGTGTGCAATCGTCTACCGGGAGCCATATTTAAATATCCAGTGTAGTAAACCGCAGCCTGGACTCGACTCTAAAGTGATCGAGGCCGATATATACATGTTATCCCCGACCCCCTCAATTAAGGATATTTATCCTGCAACAGTGATGAATACACCACTGAAATGCATTAATCAACTATATCTTGCCTCACTATTCTTTAGCAAGGAGCATGCAGTAAAGGGGCTTGAATGCATTGGCCAAGCTGTTAAGGACATAGAGAAGAAGCTACTTGAAAAACAGGCCTTCATAAACAAGAAAAACGAGAAAATCTCCAAATTAATACTGGATAAATTATCAAAGACATTGAAAGACCTAGGCATTAAAATAGAAGCTGAGGACTGGGTTAAAGTACTATGGCTAGCGAACGAGTTGGTAATGCTATATAGTGAGACAAAGGCGTAGTACTCCTAGTTATTCCTCTAGCTATGGCCATGGTTCTACAGCTTATAGCGTCTTTAACTATTATTTTTGTTTTTCACATTGGTTTATGGTTGTTGATATTGATCTTCTACGACTACTACGTATACTTTTCTTCTCATGTAAATATACTTTGCCAGATCTTCTAGAGTTCTTGTTGGCACTTAAAGGAGATTACCCTGAACATTCCCAAGCCGGATGCAGGTCCGAGAAGGGATTCAGGGGAAAAGAAATGGGGGAACGGCATCAACCAGCACCAACCCATATCAGGACTAAACCCCCTAGTTAGGGGTGGGGTTCGGGTCTGGTGAATACCTGTGATTGCCTGTAGATATTTCTGGCTACCTGC
>ERZ1669248.105-NODE-105-length-51111-cov-5.392334_pt1 | contig 51111 bp, 49 predicted proteins | sample MGYA00579296_ERZ1669248 | MGnify/ENA primary metagenome ERZ1669248 (study PRJEB41166, sample SAMN08046057) | hot springs metagenome | biome: hot spring; feature: neutral hot spring; material: thermophilic sediment; isolation source: thermophilic sediment from...
TCAGAAGGTGACAGGGCAGATTGATCTCTATCTAAATAGGGTGGAACTTCCTGAGGTATTGAACATAATTCAAAGGGCAGGGAAGTTAAGCATAACTACTGAAGATAAAGTGACTTATGTGAAGCCATATGAAGAGAAGGTAACAGTACCTGTAGAGGTAGCAAAGACCAAGATATATGCATTAAAATACATTACCTTATCTGATATAGAGAGGGTAGGAGGGAGTTTAGTAAAGAACTTAAGTTTGAGCTATGATGATAAGACTAAGCTGCTAATTGCGCAAGGTAAGGAAGATGACTTGAAGGTATTGGATGACCTAATAAGTAGGATAGATGTAGAGAAGAAGGAAGCGGTAGTTGCGAAGGAGCTACTTACAGTAGAGAGGGAAGGGGATAAGGTATATGTGAGTTGTGATTTAAGGAGTGCAGATATAAGGGAAGTATTGAGGGAACTTGGGAAGAAGGCAGATATAAACTTTGTAATAGATCAGAAGGTGACAGGGCAGATTGATCTCTATCTAAATAGGGTGGAACTTCCTGAGACTCTTGAGATATTAAGTAGAATCACTAATATTTCCTTTGAGAAAGTTGGTTCCGCAACCTTTGTCAAACCCTTAAATACAACTGTAACTACAGCAAAAGAGGGCACTCCTACTGTTACAAAAGAATACAAGCTAAAGTATATATCCTTGGATACTTTAAAATCTGTAGTATCAGGAATAGCAAAGGATGTAAGCTTCTATTATGATCAAACCTCAGGTCTTTTGTTGGTACAAGGGCCAGCAGATCAAGTTTCCTCTGTAGAAAGTATGATAGCGAAGCTTGATAAGCCTACTCCTCAAGTAAAAATTGATGTACAGGTAATTGAAGTATCAAGAGAAAATGTTAAGGATATTGGTATAGAGTGGAGTACAGGTAGTATTTCTACTGGATTACAAATTACAGCTAACCTGGGGTGGCAGGATCTCAGGGTAAGTATTGTGAATCCAGGACAAATTAGTGCTAACATTAGGGCATTAGAAACTCAAAATAAAGCTAGAATACTTGCTCAACCCAGTATGACTACTTTAAGTGGTAAGGCTACAAGGATCATGATTGGTGATAGAGTTCCATTAATCTCCTATGATGCTCAAGGTAATAGACAAGTAAGTTTTGTGGATGTAGGTATCATCTTAAATGTCACTCCTACAGTAAATGCTGATGGAACCATAACAGCTAATATAAATCCTCAGGTTAGTACAATTCAAGGCTATGTAAGTGATGTGCCTATAATTTCTACTCGTGAGGCTCAGACAATTGTCAATCTCAAAAATGGTGAAACTCTTGCTCTTGGAGGTTTGTTGAGACAAGAGGAAATAGATAGTATGTCAAAAGTACCACTTCTTGGAGATATACCTATACTAGGAGAACTGTTTAAGGCAAGAAAGACTCAGAAAGTGGAAAGAGAGCTTATTATACTAATTACACCAAAACTTATTGAGCAATAAGAGCTATGATAGAGAAAATCCAGGAGAGATTAAAGAAAGAAGATATAGATGCTATATGGATAAGCAATATAATAAATATTAGATATCTCACTGGTTTTACTGGATCTACAGCAGATTTGCTTGTTCTCAAGGAGGGGGGGTATATATTAGTAGACTCAAGATACTGGGAACAAGTAAATCACGAAGTTAGAAAAGTCAAACCAATATTAGTAGATGGAGACCTTAACTTATTTACTTTTCTGAAGGAATTGGAGAATAAAGATGGTTTAAAAAAAATTGGATTTGAAAGCTCAAATGTGGTTTATAGTACTTGGGTAAAATTAAGGGAGCTCCTTCAAAATATTGAATTAATTCCTTTAAGCCATTGGGTTGAAGAATTACGTATGGTTAAAACAGAAGATGAGATAGAAAAAATAAAGAAAGCATTAATGATAGCAGAACAAGCTTTTGAAAAAATACTACCTTTAATAAAGGTGGGAATAACGGAAAAAGATATTGCTATTGAGTTGGAATATCAAATGGCTAAATTAGGAAGTGAGAGACCTGCTTTTGATACTATAGTGGCTTCAGGTGAAAGAGGGGCTTTACCACATGGAAAAGCGAGTAATAAAAAGCTTATGGGTAATGAATTTATAGTTTTTGATTTTGGGGCAGTTTATGAAGGCTATCATTCTGATATTACTCGTACTATTTACTTTGGTAATCCTGGTGAAGAAGAAATTTTAATTTACAATATAGTTTTAGAAGCTCAAAAGAAAGCAGAAGAGGTTATTGAAGAGGGTATTCAATGTAATTTTGTAGATAAGGTTGCTCGTGATATAATTCAGGAGAATGGTTTTGGAAATTATTTTGGACATGGTTTGGGTCATGGTGTTGGACTTGAGATTCATGAGTTGCCAAGAGTCTCTCCGAAGAGTGAAACGGTTCTTAAAAAAGGAATGGTTATTACGGTGGAACCAGGAATTTATATACCTGGAAAATTTGGTATAAGGGTGGAGGATATGGTAGTAGTAGATAGCCATTGCTCAAAAATATTAAATAAACTTACTAACGATTTAATAATTATTTAAAGTAAAGGAGGTAAAAAGATAGATGATTTCTGTAAATGATTTTTATCCTGGATTAACTATTGAATTAGAAGGAGAAATATATATAGTTCTTGAATATCAACATGTTCATATGGCTCAAGGACAAGCAACGGTTAGAGTGAAGCTTAAAAATCTAAAAACAGGCAACGTAATAAGGAAAACTTTTAAATCTGATGAATATGTCCCTCAAGCTTTCATCAATAAGAGAGAGGCAGAATACTTATATAAACAGGGTGATGAATATTATTTCATTGATAATGAGAGTTTCGAGCAATATATTCTTACAGAAGAGCAATTAGGAGATGCCATAAAATATTTAAAAGAAGGGAATACAGTTAGTGTGTTATTTTACGAAGGAAATCCTATTGGAATCGAATTACCAACTACTGTGGTTTTAGAAGTTGTGGAAACAGATCCAGGTTTGAGAGGAGATACAGTCTCGGGCGGATCTAAACCTGCAAAACTTGAAACGGGTCTTGTAATTCAAGTTCCTTTATTCATACAGATAGGCGATAAGGTTGTTGTAGATACCAGATATGCTAAATATGTGGAGAGGGCATAGTAATATGAGAGAATGGAATTTAGAAGATTTAAAAGAGATTATAAATCTGTTCTCAAAGAGTAACCTATCAGAGTTAATAATAGAAAATGGGGAAAATAAATTAATATTGAAAAGAGGAGATAATGTAGTAAATATAATTTCAGATCAAGAAATCAAAAAAGAGCAAGAAACAAAGGGAATCTCTACCAGAGAGGAAGAAGGAGTATATATTACAGCTCCTCTTGTAGGAGTCTTTTATAGGTCTCCAGCTCCTGGAGCGCCTCCTTTTGTAGAAGAAGGAGATCTTGTTGAACCAGGACAGACAGTATGTATAATAGAAGCAATGAAATTAATGAATGAGATTAAGAGTCATGTAAGGGGAAGAGTAAAAAAGGTATTGGTAGAAAATGGTCAAGCAGTAGAATTTGGGCAAAAACTATTTTTAATAGAAACCGAAAGCAATGTTTAAGAAAATACTTATTGCTAATCGTGGCGAAATTGCGGTAAGAGTAATAAGAGCTTGCAGAGAATTGGGAATAAAAACAGTTGCGATCTATTCTGAAGCAGATAAAGAATCTCTTCATGTATATATGGCTGATGAAGCAATATGTATTGGCCCCCCACCAGCATCTCAAAGTTATTTAAATATACCTAATATAATAAGTGCAGCTTTGGTGACTAATGCAGAAGCTATACATCCTGGATATGGGTTTTTAGCAGAATCTGCAAGATTTGCTGAGATATGTCAGGATCATGGTATAGTTTTTATAGGACCTAAAAAAGAAGTAATAGAAAGCTTAGGAGACAAAGCCAGAGCCAAAAAGCTAATGAAGGAAGCAGGAGTTCCTCTACTCCCTGGATCTGAGGGGCTAATTGAAGATGAAAAACAAGCTTTAAAGGTTGCAAAAGAAATAGGCTTTCCTGTTTTAATCAAGGCTACCGCAGGCGGCGGCGGGAAAGGAATGAGAGTATCCTATAGTCCTGAAGAGCTTGTGAAAAATATTCGACTTGCTAAAATGGAGGCAGAGAAGAACTTTGGAAATCCTGGAGTTTACATAGAGAAATTTATTGAAGAGCCAAGACATGTAGAGATTCAGATTTTAGGAGATCAGTATGGAAATATTATCTCTTTGGGCGAAAGAGACTGTACAATTCAAAGAAGATATCAAAAACTAATTGAAGAATCTCCGTCTCCTGTGGTCAATAATAGAATAAGAGAAGCTATGAGTAGAGCTGCTATAAGGGGAGCCTATAAAGTGGGTTATGTGGGACCTGGAACTTTTGAGTTTTTATTAGACAAGGATGGAAAGTTCTACTTTATGGAAGTGAATACCAGAATTCAAGTAGAGCATACTGTTACTGAGATGGTGACTGGTATTGATCTTGTAAAATGGCAGATTTTGATTGCTGCTGGAGAAAAGCTTGATTTGAAGGATGTAACCTTAAGAGGGCATGCTATCGAGTGTAGAATTAATGCAGAAGATCCCGATAATAATTTCTCACCTTCCATAGGAAAAATTGAAAAATATATACCACCGGGTGGTCCTTTTGTGAGGATAGATACTCATATTTATGAAGGGTATGAGATGGTACCCTTTTATGATTCTTTACTTGCTAAGGTTATCACATGGGGTAAGGATAGAGAAGAGGCTATAATAAGAATGAGACGAGCCTTGAATGAGTTTATTGTGAGAGGACTTAAAACTACTATACCACTTCATCTTAAGATTTTAGAAAACAGCTCTTTTATTAAAGGTGATTATTCTACTAATTTCCTTGCAAGGAGGATTTTAGTTGAAGATTAAATTTGATAAAATAGTATAGGTGAATATTATGAAAGAAGAATTATCTTATGGTTCTGTTAATATCTCAAAGGAAGTAATTGCAATTATTGCAGGGATAGCAGCTCAAGAAATTGAGGGAGTTGCTCAAGTTGGGGAAAGTATAGCGTCTTTTGTAAAACTTGTTTCGGGAATACCTATAGGTAGGGGATTAAAAGTAGAATTGATAGACAAAGACGTTTATATAAAGATTCCTGTCTATGTTAAACAAAATGTATTTTTTCCTGACGTAGCAAGAGATATTCAAACTCATGTTAAGGAAGTTGTTGAAAGTATGACAGGACTGAATGTTCGTGAAGTTAATGTCATAATTAAAGGGGTAATTTTAGGTAAAAAGCGTGAGGAGGAAAAGGTTAAATGAGAATAAATAAGTCTGAAAGAATAACAACTTTTTTACTTCTCTTTATTTCTGCTTTAATATATGTCATTCTTATCCTTGCCTTATTAAAATGGTCTCCTGCTTTGAGCTTTTTAGGTTGGGCATCTCATCAAGGATTTCTTTTTGTCTTAATTTTCTTAATTGTTTTATTTGTTGTGTCTTTCAGCATGAGCTTTTTCTATCTTTTATTTAGAGAAAAAACCACTATTAGTTTGGGGAATACCTCAGGGCTTGGAGAGATAAGTATATCTCTAAATGGTATTAAAAATGCTATAAGAGAGATTGCTGCATATTTTTCTGAGATTCAGGAAATTAGACCCGAGATAGAAAATCTAAGGGGAAAGATTATATTAACTTTGAGAATAAAAGTTCCCTCTGGTAGTGATATAACAAGAGTGGTGAATGAGTTGCAGCATAGGGTGAAGGTTTATTTTGAAAATGTCTTAACTTTAAATCTTGAAAATATTAATATAATTATTGAAGATGTAGTGCCTGCAAAGAAGGGTAAATAGGATGAATTTCAAAATTCCAAACTTAAGAGAGTATAGATATAGAATAATCTTTTCTTTTGTATTTCTGATTATTGGAATTTTGATTCTTTTAATTGGATTTTGGAAGACTCTTTTTCTTGTTTTCTGTTTTTTAGTTGGGTATTTGGTAGGACTGGCAATTGATAAGAACTTTATTTTAGAGGTTATTGAGAAGATAAAAGAAATATTTTATATAGGAAGGGAATAAGGAATGAGTAAGGAAAGAACAAGGTGTCGTGAAAAAGTTTTAGAATTTCTTTTTCAAAAAGACTTGGGACAGGAGATTGAAGTAGATTTCAGTGATTTTTCTCCTCAGGGGCAGGTTTTTGCATATAAGTTGTACGATGGTGCTCTTTACTATAAAGATTTGGCTGATGAAATAATTAGTAAATTCAGTAAAAATTGGAAGCTTGAGAGAATTGGAACCATTGAAAAGAACATTTTGAGAATGGCAATTGCGGAGATGTTTACTTTTTCTGACATTCCTCAGGGAGTAACTGTGAATGAGGCGGTGGAACTTGCTAAAAAATATGTGAGTCCAGAAGCAGGAAGATTTATAAATGGCATTTTGAGAAACATTGTTAGAAATTGGGATGAGGTAAAAAAATTAAAAGAGGGTTTTGTGGATGTTACTTCAGAAAATTGAGTCTCCAAAGGATCTTAAAAAACTCTCTATAGGGGAATTAAAAAAGCTTTCCTCTGAAATAAGAGAAATTATTATAAATACTGTAGAAAATAATGGTGGACATTTAGCATCCAATTTGGGTACAGTAGAACTAACCTTAGCACTTCATTATGTCTTTGATGCTCCTAAGGATAAAATTATATGGGATGTAGGACATCAGGCCTATACTCATAAATTAATAACAGGAAGAGCAAAAGATTTTCATACTCTACGTCAATATGGAGGAATTAGTGGATACATTGCTCCTTGGGAAAGTGAATATGACCATTTTGCTGTGGGGCATGCGGGCACATCTCTTTCTGCTGCTTTGGGTTTTGCAAAGGCAAGAGATTTAAAGGGAGAAAAATATAAAGTTGTGGCTGTAATAGGAGATGGAGCATTGACATCAGGTATGGCATTAGAGGCGTTGAACCAAATTGGTTATTTAAATACTGATCTTATTGTGATTTTAAATGATAATGAGCATTCTATATCTCCTAATGTGGGGGCTATGGCTTTATATTTAGCAAAGCTTCGTAAACATCCCCTATATAGATTTTTTAAACAGACGACTCAAAACTTATTAAAAAATTCATCCATAGGAAAAGGTTTATTGGCTTTTGATTTAAAGTTAGAGAGGAGCTTAAAAAGTTTGCTTCTTGAGAATCCTATGTTTGAATATTTAGGATTTAAATATTTTGGTCCCTTTGATGGACATGATATTCCTTTACTCATCTCAGTTTTTAAGGGAATAAAGGATAATTTGTCTTGTCCTGTGTTGATCCATGTTACCACTAAGAAGGGTATTGGACATAAAGATGCAGAGGCAACTCCATCTAAATTTCATAGTATAGGCTCGAAATCTGAAAAAGAGAAAAAGGTACCAACTTATACGGAAGTGTTTGGTAAAGCTTTAGTAGAGCTTGGAGGAATGTATCCTGAGGTTGTGGCAATAACAGCTGCTATGCCTGAAGGGACAGGACTCTCTTATTTTGCACAAAGGTTTCCTGAAAGGTTTTTTGATGTAGGAATTGCAGAACAACACGCAGTAACTTTTGCAGCAGGTCTTGCAAAAAACGGCTTAAAACCTGTAGTTGCTATATATTCAACTTTCCTACAAAGATCTTTTGATCAAATAATACACGATGTATGTCTACAAAAGTTACCTATAACATTTGTTTTGGATAGGGCAGGTATAGTAAGCGATGATGGTCCCACTCATCAGGGGATTTTTGATCTCTCATATTTGCGTTTAATTCCTAATATGGTTATCGCTGCTCCAAAAGATGAATCAGAACTTAGAGATCTCTTGTATACTGCAATCAATTATCCCGGACCCTTTGCTATAAGGTATCCCAAAGGTAAAGGAGTAGGAGTTGAATTAAAAAATAGATTTGAAAAAATTGAAATTGGAAAAAGTGAAATAGTGAAACAAGGAAGGGATGTATTGATTCTTGCTATTGGTTCAATGGTTTATCCTGCTGTTGAAGCTGGGAATATTTTGAGATCAGAAGGTATTTATCCTACGGTAGTTAATGTTAGATTTCTAAAGCCCTTAGACATATTAACTTTAGAGGAGCTAATTTTATCTCATAATACTATAATAACTGTTGAAGAAAATGTGATTACAGGAGGACTTTTTGGGGCTATAGCAGAACTAATTAACATCTTAAAAATTAATAAAAAAGTTATTCCTATTGGACTTCCTGATAAATTTATTGAGCAAGGAAATGTACAACTCTTAAGAGACATATATGGCCTTAATGAATACAAAATAGCTGAAAAAATCATAAGTGTTTTGGAAGATATTAAGGTGTAAGGCTTGAAGGAAAAGGAAAGATTAGATGTATTATTAGTAAAAAGGGGCTTTTTTGAGAGTAGGGAAAAGGCGAGAGCTGCTGTTATAGCTGGCATAGTGAAAGTAAATGGTAACGTTGTAATTAAACCTGATTTAAAAATTCCTATCGACTCTCTGATTGAAATAAAAGAGAATATACCCTATGTTAGTAAGGGCGGTTTTAAATTAAAGAAAGCAATTGATACTTTTGAAGTTGATGTCAAAGGAAAGATTGCAGTAGATATAGGAGCAAGCACGGGGGGATTTACGGATTGTCTTCTTCAAGAGGGAGCTTTAAGGGTATATGCTGTCGATGTAGGAAAAGGACAACTTCATGAGAAATTGAGAAGAGATTCAAGAGTAATATTGAAAGAAGGGATAAATGCGAGGTATTTGAAAGAAGGCGATATTCCAGAAAAGGTGGATATTGTGACTATTGATGTTTCTTTCATATCTGTTTTAAAGATATTTCCATCTATAAAAAGTTTTTTGCATGGTGAAAGTATAATTATACCCCTAATAAAACCTCAATTTGAAGCCTCTCCTAAGGAAGTAAGCAGAGGAGGAATAGTAAAAAATATTGACGTACATATAAAAATATTAGAGAATATTAAAGAAACTTTAAAAGAGCAAGGTTTTTACATGCAAAAATTAACTTATTATTTGAGCAAAGAAGGTAAAGGAAATATTGAGTACCCCTCATTATTTACTTTAAAACCAGAGCGAGAAATAGAAGAAGTTGAGATAGAAAAAGTAGTTCAGGAGGCATTTTCAAATTGGAAATTAAGCTCCAAAAAATAGGAGTTTTTTATAATCCCAAAAAAAGAGAGGCAAAAAAGGGAATAGATATATTAAAGGATTGGGCTGAAAGAAGAGGAATAGAGGTTATTCCAGAGGGGTCTAATGTGGATCTTGGAGTAGCAATTGGAGGAGATGGAACTGTTCTTTATACTCTTCAAAAGCTTTCCATATATAACATACCTGTAGTCGGTATTAATACAGGAAGACTCGGATTCTTGACTACTGTGGAGTTTAAGGATATTGATGTACTTCTTGATTCCATAGAAAAGGGGAATTTTTTTATTGAAAAGCATCCAGTGATAAAGCTTACTATTGATCAAAATGTATTCTATGCATTCAATGAGGTGGTTTTTTTAAAATCAGAAAATACCCCTCTAATTTCTATAAATTTTATCTTTAACAATGGTTCCATATTAACTCCCCCGGCGGATGGAGTAATTGTAGCCACTTCAGCAGGATCTACCGCTTATGCTCTTTCGGCTGGTGGTGCAATTATTTTCCCTGAGTTAGAAGTTACAGAGGTGATTCCTATATGTGCTCATTCTTTATCTTCAAGGCCGTTGGTTTTAGATCTGAATAATATTAATATACAAGTAAAATTTCAGAGGAAGTCAACCCAAGTTGAGATATGGATTGATGGTAAGGAAATTGATATTGTAAGTAATAAGAATGAAATTACCATTAGTAAAGCAGATTTTTATGGAAGATTAATTTTCCTGCCTGGATGGGATTTTGTAAATAGACTTAAAAAGAAACTACATTGGAGGTAGAGAAGAATGTTATTAGCGTTAAGAGTAAAAGATTTTGCAATCATAGATGAGATTACCTTGGATTTTCATGATGGTCTGAATGTTATAACGGGTGAGACAGGTGCTGGAAAATCTCTTTTGGTAGATGCTCTTGCTTTTCTTTTAGGAGAGAGAGCCTCGACGGATATTATTAGGTCAGGAAGTAATAGGAGTGTAGTTGAAGCCATGTTTACCATGAATGAAGAGGTAGAAAGATTACTTGATGAATGGGAAATTCCAAAAGAAAAAGATGGTACTCTTTTAGTTTCTAGAGAGCTAAATAAGAGTGGAAGAAGCAAATGTAGAGTTAATGGTGAACTTGTTACAGTAGGAATGTTGGAAAGACTTCTTTCAAATATTGTTGAAATTCATGGACAACATGAACATCAGAAAATACTTCATAGGGATTTTCAACTTGAGGTTTTTGATAGGCTTGGTGGAGAAGAATTATTAGATCAAAAGAATAAGGTGAAGGAGTTGTTTCTGAAGCTGAGAAATCTCTATTCTGAAAGGGACGAGATATATGGTAAGGAAAAAGAAAGACAACAAAGGATTGATCTTTTATCTTTTCAGATAGAGGAAATTGAGAAAGCAAATTTAAGAATAGGTGAAGAAGAAGAATTATTAGAGGAAAGACAGAAATTGCAAAATTACGAAAAAGTAAGAGTAGGCATAGAAGAAGCTATTAAGTTTTTATATGAAAATCCAGAGGGGATGTCAGCTTTTGAACAATTAGGAGAAGGTTTAGATATTATTAGATCTCTTTCCTCTATGGATGAAAATGTGGGAAATATTGTTAGTCTACTTGAAAATGCAAAGGTTTACCTTGGAGAGGCGGTGGACAATCTCATTAGATATAAAGATAGTATGAGTTTTGATCCATCCACAATTGAGGAAATTGAAGAGAGACTATATCGAATCTCACAACTCAAGAGAAAATATGGGAAAAATATTGAGGAGATATTGAATTATAAAGAAAAAGCAAAAGAAGAACTTGATATGCTCTCTAATATGGAGGCGCGATTGGAAAATATTGAAGCTGAAATAAGTGCTGTTGAAGAGAAACTTCTCTATGAAAGCGAAAAACTCTCTGAGATGAGAAGGAATATGGTAGAAGATTTTGTTAAGAGAGTGGAAGAAGAGCTTTCCGAGCTTGGAATGGAACATGCAAAATTTGCTGTTGAATTTATGGAGCCGTCTTCGGGATTGAATATAAATGGAGTAAAAATAAGTGAAAAAGGTAGGGAAGTGATAGAGTTTATGTTGTCTTCCAATCCTGGAGAGTTATTTAAGCCATTAAGGCACGTAGCATCTGGAGGAGAATTATCCAGGGTCATGTTGGCTTTGAAGACTATTTTGAATGAGGTGGATAACACTCCTGTGCTTGTTTTTGATGAAATTGATGCTGGAATAGGGGGAGAGACTGCTTATCTTCTTGCACAAAAGTTGTGGAATATATCAAAAAAGAGACAAATTTTCTGTGTGACCCATCTGCCTCAGATAGCTGCTTGGGCAGATTATCATTTCCATGTAGAAAAAAAGGTAGTGAATGATCAGACTCGAATTAGAGTTTCCATGCTTGAGGATAAATCAAGAATTCTTGAACTTTCAAGGATGCTTGGCGGAAGTATAGTTTCTGATGTTAGTCAACAGCATGCAAAGGAATTATTAGTTAAAGCATCAGAACTTAAGAGTAGAGGAGCTTTAAATGATAGAGGAGGTGAAAATTGAATTGGAAGAAAAAATAATAGAAGAGAGTGAAAAATATAAAGGAAGGATAATTACAGTTAAGGAGTACAGAGTTGTACTTATAAACGGGAAAGAGACTAAGAGAGAAGTAGTGCATCATCCTGGAGCTGTGGCAATTTTGCCAATTTTAGAAGATGGATCTTTATTTTTTGTGAAGCAATATCGCTTACCAGCAAAAAAAATTCTTCTTGAGATTCCGGCTGGAAAATTAGATCAAGGAGAAAATCCTGAGGAATGTGCTTATCGGGAATTGGAAGAGGAGATAGGTTATGTTCCTGGAAATTTAAGGCTTATTCATACCTTTTATCCATCTCCAGGAATAAGCAATGAGATTTTATATCTTTTTGAGGCAACCAACTTAAGAAAAACAAAGAATAACCCTGACGAAGACGAGTTTTTAGAGGTTATAACTTTAAATAAAGAAGAGGTTAAAAGGTATCTTTTTGAAAATAGGTTTGAAGACTCTAAAACCTTAATTGGAGTTTATTATTATTTATACTCAAGGGGGAGTTAAATTATGATAATTGGAATTCCTAAGGAAATTAAACCTGAAGAGAATAGGGTAGCTATTGTTCCTGGAGGAGTGGAGACTTTAGTTAAAAGAGGGCATAAAGTTCTTATAGAAAAAGGAGCAGGACTTGGAAGTGGTTTTTCAGACGAGGAATTTGCTAAAGCCGGAGCTGTGATTGTGGAAAGACATGAAGATGTTTTTTATGAGGCAGAACTCATATTGAAAGTTAAGGAGCCATTACCTGAAGAGTACAATCTTCTTTCTGAAGGCAAAATTCTTTTTACTTACTTGCATCTTGCAGCGTCACAAGATTTAACTATAAACCTTTTAAAAAGAAAAATTATTGGTATAGCTTATGAGACTGTTCAAACTGACGATGGTTTTTTACCTCTTTTAGCTCCCATGAGTGAAATAGCTGGGAGGATGGCTCCTCAAGAGGGTGCTAAGTATTTAGAAAAAACCTTTGGAGGAAGAGGAATTTTACTTGGAGGAGTTCCTGGAGTTCCTCCAGCAAATGTGGTGATAATTGGAGCTGGAAATGTAGGATTTAATTCAGCAAGAATTGCTTATGGAATGGGTGCTTCAGTTACAGTTCTTGATATAAATCCCAGGAAATTACGATTTATTGATGATTACTTTCAGGGTAAAGTTATAACTATGTTTGCTGACGAATACAATGTAAGAATGGCTATTGAATATGCTGATCTTGTTATTGGAGCAGTTTTGGTTCCAGGTGCAAAGGCCCCTAAGATTATTACAAGAGAGCTTCTTAAAAACATGAAAAAGGGTTCGGTACTTGTGGATGTGGCTATAGATCAGGGTGGTTGTGCGGAGACTTCTCGTCCTACCACTCACAGAGATCCCATATATGAGGAGGAAGGAGTAATACATTATACCGTAGCAAATATGCCTGGTGCTGTACCAAGAACTTCTACAAGAGCTTTGACTTTAAATACCTTGCCTTATGTGATAGAAATTGCGGATAAAGGATGGAAAAGAGCAGTAATGGAGAATAGAAGTTTATCAAGGGGAGTTAATATAGCATATGGAAAGATAACTCATGAAGAAGTAGCAAAGGCTTTTGATCTCCCATATGTACCTTTAGAAGAGGTTATTAAAGGGGGAGCCTAATCATGGGCTCCCTTATGTTTTGTTTTTTAGTTGGTTTATTATTTCTTCTATATTATTTTTGTTAAAAATATAAATTTTACCACAGAATTCACACTTAACCTCAATAGATTTTTCCTTTTCAATTAGTTCTTCTAATTCTTTAATCCCCAATGCTATAAGAGTATTTTCTGCCCTCTCTCTATTACATCTACAGGAATATTTTAAGTCCTCCCTTGAGAATTGTTCATAGTCAATATCTTTGAAAATTTTACTCATTATTTCCTCAGGGGTTTTACCTTCAAGAATCATTTTGCTTGGAGGATCAAGATTTTTAATATTACTTTCCAGAATATCAACCGTATCATTATCAGCATTTTCTATTATTTGAACAATATATCCTCCTGCAGAAATTACTCTGCCATCTTTGTTTACGTATACTCCAGCAGCTACTGCCGAAGGCAATTGCTCTGAATAGGTAAAATAATAAGCTAAATCCTTGGCTATACCCCCAGAAATAAGAGGTACAACTCCTCTATAAGGCTCTTTTAAACCTAAATCTCTTATTACACTAAGAGTTCCATCTTTACCAACAGCTGATGGCACATCTAATTTTCCATCAGGAGTTGGCGGTAAATCAATATATGCTCTTTTGATAAACCCTCTTACGTTTCCTTTAGGATCTGCTTCTGCAAAAATATTTCCCAAAGGACCATTTCCAGTTATCTGTAAACTTATTCTTTCCTCGTCTTTTTTAAGCATTTTTCCCATGATTGCAGCAAGGGTAAGGGTTCTGCCAAGGGCTGCAATAGCTGTAGGAGAAGCTTTATGGATTTTTCTTGCTTGTTCCACAAGATCAGTTGTTCTTGCTACATATGCTACAATTCTTTTGTCCATTGAGATTCCTCTTATTAAATAATCCATTTTTTCACCTCCATTTAGATATTATACTTGACTTTTTAAAAGTTTTGTTCTTATACTTTTAAAAATTATGCAGTCAGGAGGCAAAAATATGCGGAAAGGTATAATTATAAGTTTTTTGTTTTTTCTTTTGGTGCTATATCCTGTTTTAGGGGCTGGTGCTGTTGAGAGGATTAAAAAAGTAGGAGTATTAAAGGTAGGAAGCGATGTGGCATATGCTCCCTTTGAATTTATGGAGGGTGATAAACCTGTAGGTTTTGATATTGATATTGCTCAGGAAATTGCAAAAGCTCTTGGGGTTAAATTACAGGTTATAAATACATCTTTTGATGGTATAATTGCAGCTCTAAAGGCTAAAAAGTTTGACATCATAATTTCTGCCATGACTATAACCGAAGAAAGAAAAAAAGAAATTGATTTTTCCATTCCTTATTATGATTCGGGACAGATTATTGTGGTGAGAAGTGAAAATAAAGATATTAAGTCGGAAAAAGATTTAAAGGATAAAGTAGTTGGGGTACAACTTGGAACAACCGGAGAACTTACTGCAAAGAAATTAAAAGATCAGATAGGGATAAAAGAGATTAGAAGTTATGAAACTATTCCTGAAGCCTTTATGGATCTTGAGTTAGGAAGATTGGATGCGGTTATTAACGATCTGCCAGTTTCTCTTTATTATTCTAAGAATAATCCAAAACTAAAATGTGTTGGAAAGCCTTTTACTATAGAGCAATATGGGATAGCAGTGAGAAAGGAAGATAAAGATCTTTTAAAGAAAATAAATGAGATATTGATTAATCTAAAGAAAACTGGTAAATATAATCAGATATACAAAAAGTGGTTTGGTGTAGAACCACCTAAGTAATAAGAGGTGAGAAGTTGGATTTTAATATAAATATATTTATCGAAAGTATACCTTATTTACTGAAAGGCGCAGTGGTTACATTGCGCCTTTCAGTAATTTCGGTAGCTTTTGGGATAATTCTTGGCTTATTTTTAGGACTTGCTCGTATATCCAAAAACTACCTATTAAGAATTCCCTCTACCATATATGTAGAAGTAATAAGAGGCACTCCTCTCTTAATGCAACTTCTGATCATCTATTATGCTCTGCCTTCTTTTGGAATAAATTTAGGGGCTATAACTGCTGCAATTGTAGGTTTATCTTTAAATAGTGCTGCATACACTGGAGAAATATTTAGGAGTGGAATACAGTCTATTGATAAAGGGCAAATGGAAGCTGCAAGATCTCTTGGCATGACCTATTTTCAAGCTATGAGATATATAATTCTTCCTCAAGCCTTTAGAAGGATTCTTCCACCTTTAACTAACGAGTTTGTCTCTATGTTAAAGGAAAGCTCTTTAGCCTCTACTCTTGCAGTTACAGAGCTTCTTAGAGCAGGAAGGGAGATCGTGGCTTGGAAGGCAAATGTATTTAGTCCATTTTTAGGAGTAACGTTAATATATTTATTAATGACCTTACCTTTAACAAGACTTTCAGTATGGTTAGAAAAGAGGTTGAAGACAGGTGATTAAAGTAGTTAATTTACACAAGAAATTTAAACATCTTCATGTTTTAAAAGGAATAAATTTAGAGGTTAAAAAAGGTGAAGTACTTGTGATCATAGGTCCCAGTGGAGGAGGAAAAAGTACTCTTCTTCGGTGTATAAATAGACTGGAAGAGCCTACCGAAGGAGAGATTTACATTGATGGGATAAAAATAACTGATTCTTCCGTAGATATAAATAAGGTTAGGCAAAAAGTTGGTATGGTTTTTCAACTTTTTTATCTTTTCCCACATCTTACGGTACTTGACAATATAACTCTTGCTCCTATAAAGGTTAAGAAAATGGATCCTAAAATTGCTACAGAAAAAGCATATGAACTTTTAAAAAGAGTTGGTCTTGTAGACAAAGCAAAGAGTTATCCATCTCAACTTTCAGGGGGACAACAACAGAGAATTGCTATAGCAAGAGCTCTTGCCATGGAACCAGAAGTAATGCTGTTTGATGAGCCTACCTCCTCTATAGATCCCGAAATGACAAAAGAGGTTTTAGATGTTATGAGAGAACTTGCCCACGAAGGTATGACCATGATAATTGCAACTCATGAGATGGGGTTTGCTAAAGAGGTAGCAAATAGGGTGATCTTTTTGGATCAAGGGAGAATTGTTGAAGAAGGTACTCCTAAGGAGATTTTTGAACACCCAAAAGAGGAAAGAACCATTGAGTTTTTAAGTAAGATACTTTCGGTTTGACAAGATAAATCTTTTTTGATAAATTAACCTTTAAATTTACCTCAATGGGGAGAGGATTAAAAGAAAGAGAGGTGATTAATTTCTTTGATTTCTCCATCGACAAAGTTATATGGACTTATAGGTTACCCATTAGGGCATTCCATATCTTTTTACATTCACAATGCCGCTTTTAGGGCATTATCTATTGATGCTTTATACTTAAACATCCCTATTGAACCAGAATTTTTCTCCAAAGCAATTTTAGGAATTAAATACCTTCCTATTTATGGCTTAAATGTTACTATACCTCATAAAGAAAGTATAATAGAGTTTTTGGATGAAATATCAGAGATTTCTAATATTCTTGGAGCAGTAAACACAGTTTATAGGGAAAACCATAAATGGAAAGGGGACAATACTGATTTTGGCGGATTTTTAAAGACTCTTGAGAATTTAAATCTAAGTAGGGATTTTTCTTGTTTAATTTTAGGAGCAGGAGGCGCAGCAAGGGCAGTAATTTATGCTGTACTTGAATATGGATTTAAAGAGGTTTATTTAACTAACAGAACTTACGAAAGAGCAGAAAAAATTGCTGTCGAGGTAAAGAAAAACAAGAATTTTGAAATAAAAGTTATACCTTGGGAGGATAGGGAAAAAATTAGTGAAAAAGTAATTTTGATAAATACCACTTCTATTGGTCTTGATGGAAAAGAAACTCCATGGAATGGAGACTTTAAAAAATTAGTTTTTGTATATGACATCATATACAATCCCAAAGAGACTCCTTTATTAAAACTCGCAAAAGAAAATAATGTGCCTTACAAAAATGGACTTGATATGCTCATATATCAAGCATGTCTTTCTTGGGAAAAATGGTTTGGTTTTGTGGGACCCTTTGAGGTAATGAAAAGGGAGGCTGAAAAGTTATTATGAGATTTTTGACCTCTGGAGAATCCCATGGAAAGGCTCTTATGGCGATTTTAGAGGGGGTACCTGCAGGTCTTCATATAACATCGGAGTATATAAATAAAGAGTTGAGAAGAAGGCAGATAGGATATGGACGTGGTAAGAGAATGGAAATAGAAAGAGACGAAGTAGAAATAATTTCTGGAGTAAGGGGAGGATACACTCTTGGAACTCCCATTGGAATTGTTATAAAAAATAGGGATTGGGAGAATTGGAAGAATGTAATGGACCCTGAAGAAATTTTGGAAGAAAAAATGGTTACAAAGCCAAGGTCTGGTCATGCGGATTTTGCTGGAGCAATTAAGTATCACTTTGAAGACATAAGAAATGTTCTTGAGAGAGCCAGTGCAAGAGAAACAGCGGCAAGAGTTGCAGTAGGCGCTATTGCTAAGGCTTTTCTTTCCGAGTTTGGTATTGAGATTATAAGCTTCGTAGAAGCCATAGATAGTATTGAAAACAGATTTGATATTAACAATTTTGAATGGGATGTTCTAAAGAGGAAAGCAGAAAAATCAGATTTGAGGATGATTGATGAAGAAAAGGAAAGACAGGCAAAAGAATTAATAGATAAAGCTAAGGAAGAAGGAGATACCCTTGGGGGAAGGTTTGTTCTTCTTGCAAGAGGAGTACCTATTGGGCTTGGAAGTCATGTTCATTGGGACAAAAGACTTGATGCTCTTATCTCTCATGCCATTATGAGTATACCCTCGGTTAAGGGGGTGGAGATTGGAGAAGCCCTTTATGCGAGCTTAAATAAGGGTTCAAAAGTTCATGACGAGTTTTATTTTGGAGAAAATAGACTTAGAAAGACAAATTATGCTGGTGGGATTGAGGGTGGAATTTCGAACGGTGAGATTATTATGGTTAGGGCCTTTGTTAAACCTATACCTACTTTGAGAAGACCTCTTAAAACTTTTGATATCAAAGAAAAGAAGATTACTGATGGATATTATGAGAGAAGTGATGTTTGTGTAGTGCCTGCTGCTGGGGTAGTAGGAGAGTCAATGTTGGCTTTTGTTCTGGCAAAAGAGTTTTTGAATAAATTTTCAGGGGATCATATAAGTGAAATAAAAGAAAGTTTTGAAAAATACAAAAAGTATGTTTATGAGAGGTTAGGATGGAAGAGTTAACTATTGATTTGAAGGATAAAAAATACTCCATATATATTGGTTATAACATATTGAGAAGGCTTATAAAGGAATATTGGGATAAATATTCTTCATCTTTTCTTATAACTCATCCTTTTCTACGGGAGATTTATAAGGAGGATTTATCTATTCCTGAGGAAAATGTTATTTACGTTCCTGTAGGAGAAAAAAGTAAATCTTTTCAAGAGGTAATAAAAATCTCCAAAGAGCTTGCGAAGAGAATGGCTGATAGGAGAAGTGCTCTTTTTGCTTTTGGTGGTGGTGTTGTGGGAGATCTTACTGGTTTTATAGCCTCCATTTATATGAGAGGTATAAAATATATTCAAATTCCTACAACTTTACTTTCTCAGGTGGATAGTTCCATAGGTGGAAAGACAGGAATAAACATAAGGGAAGGGAAAAACTTGATAGGAACTTTTTATCATCCTGATGCAGTAATCATAGATATAAAGACTCTGGATACTCTTTCTGAGAGAGAGTATAAAAGTGGCATCGCAGAAGTTATAAAGTATGGAATGATCATGAATTATGAATTCTTTAAGTTTCTTGAAAAGAACGTTGATTCTATATTGAGCAAGGATGTTGATAAACTTCTGTATGTTATAAAGGAAAGCCTTTTTTGTAAGAAGTATGTGGTTGAGAAAGATGAAAAAGAATCGTCTTTGAGAATGATTTTAAACTTTGGTCATACTTTTGGACATGCTATAGAGGCGAAAGGAGGATATAGGAGGTTTCTACATGGTGAAGCTGTAGCAATTGGTATGCTTTTGGCTACTTATTTAGGATATAAGCTTGGATTTTGCAATTATGAGGTTTTAGAAAGATTAAAAGAATTACTAATGCTTTTTGGATTTAAAATTAAAAGTCCATATAGAATTGAGGATTTAATGGAGTATATAAAAAGGGACAAAAAAGCATATGGAGGAAAACTTAGACTTATTCTACCAAGAGAAATAGGAAGGGTAGAGATTGTAGAAGATATAGAGGAAAAGGATATAATAAAGATCTTAAAGGAAGGTGATGATTATGGAAAGTGATTTTTATGAGTTTAGGATTCATATTTTACTGGTAAATCATTTAAATTTTACGCTTAGGGAGGAAAGAAAAGTATGATTATTGTGCTTAAGTCTGGTGCTACTGAGGAGGATATACAAAAAGTAGTAGATAAATTAAAGGAATATAATTATGGGGCTCATATATCAAGAGGGGAAAATAAAGTTGTCATAGGGGCAATTGGTGAGAAAAGAATGGAAGAAAAGATTCTTATAATGGAGCAGATAAGCTCTTTTCCTTTTGTAGAGCAAGTTATTCCTATTTTAACACCTTATAAATTAGTTACAAAGGAATTTAACCCTCAGGGGACTAGGATAAAAGTAAACCAAGTAGAAATTGGAAATGAAGAGATAGTTGTCATGGCCGGACCTTGTGCCGTAGAAAGCAGAGAACAACTTCGTGAGATTACAGGATTTATTAAAGAAGTAGGAGCTAAGGTTTTAAGAGGAGGGGTATTTAAGCCTCGTACATCTCCTTATAGTTTCCAAGGATTAGGAATAGAAGGGTTAAAGCTCCTTTATGAAGTAAAAAATGAGTTTGATATACCTGTAATAACAGAGGTTATGGATCCAAGAGATTTGGACATAGTTGCAGAATATGTAGACATTATCCAAATAGGGGCAAGAAATATGCAGAACTTTACTTTATTAAAGGAGGTTGGAAAATTAAGAAAACCAGTTCTTCTTAAGAGAGGGCTTTCGGCAACTTTAGAGGAATTCTTGTTTGCAGCAGAGTATATTTTGCTCGGAGGAAATTCTGAAGTTATCCTTTGTGAAAGAGGAATAAGAACTTTTTCTGATTTTTCTAGAAATACTTTAGATCTTTCTATTATTCCTGCCTTAAAGGAGAAGACGCACCTTCCAGTATTTGTAGATCCGAGTCATGGTACTGGAAATTATAGGTATGTACCCAGTATGGCAAAGGCTGCTATTGCTGCAGGGGCAGATGGATTAATAATAGAAGTACACCCACATCCTGAGAAAGCTCTTTCTGATGGACCCCAATCTCTTACCTTTTCTGATTTTAGAAGGTTAATGAATGAATTGAAAGCTATAGCGAGTGCTGTAGGGAGAAGGTTATGATAATAGGTATTGTAGGACTCGGATTAATAGGTACTTCCTTAGCCCTTTCCCTTAAAAAAGGATTTGGCGATCTTTATCTTTGGGGGGTGGATAATGATTGTGAAGTTTTAGGGTATCTCTCAGAAAAAAAGATCTTTGATGTCTTAGAAAAAAGATTAGATCGTTTTAAAGATCTAATTAGGGAGACAGATTGTGTATTTATATCTGTACATCCTTCGTCAGTCATGGATGTGGTTAAGAATATTGAAAGCTATGTAAAGGAAGGAGTCATTATAACTGATACGGCAAGTACAAAATCTAAAATTATGAGTTATGTAAATAATGATGAATTTTTAAGAAAGATTTTTATAGGGGGGCATCCCCTTGCAGGAAGAGAGATATCGGGCCCTTTAGGGGCTGTGGATAATCTTTTCGACGGAAAGATTTATTTCTTATGTCCTGCTATAGAAGTTTCTAAGGAGAAAATTGGGAGTTTAGAAAAGCTACTAAAGAAAATAAATGCAACTCCTCTTATTATTGATCCTGAGGTGCATGATGAAATTCTTGCTTTTACAAGTCATCTTCCTCAAATTATTGCTTATTTGTTATCTTATGTAGCTATAAATGAAAATAACATAGACTTTTTTGGAAGTGGGTTTAAAGATATAACAAGAATAGCCAAAAGTGATTATAATTTATGGGTTGATATTGTGAAAGAGAATAATATAAAAATAAAGAAAGCTTTAGGCGAATTTGAGAAGACTTTAAGAGATCTAGTTGAAAAATTAGAAAAGGAGGATTTTGTAAGTATAGAAAAATTATTCAAAGAATCTAAAGAAAAAAGGTTAAAGTTGAGGGATTAAAATGGGAAAATTGATGATTAAGAAAAGTAGGAGTTTAATGGGAGAGATAAAGATTCCTGGAGACAAATCTATCTCTCATAGAGCTTTAATATTTTCCTCTATGGGTGAAGGGGAAAGTATTATAAAGAATTTTCTTTTCTCTCAGGATTGTATTTCTACAATGAACTGTTTAAGAGCTCTTGGAACAAGTATTGAAATCTGTGAGAATGTGATCAAAGTGAAAGGAAATGGCATAAATGGATTTAGAGAGCCTGAAAATGTTCTGGATGCTGGAAATTCAGGGACTACTATTAGACTATTTACTGGCCTTTTAAGTGGCCTTCCGGGAATATTCTCGGTAATCACGGGAGATGATTCTTTAAGAAGAAGACCAATGAAGAGGGTTGTGGAACCTCTTTTAGGGATGGGAGCAAAGATATGGGGAAGAAACGGTGGTAATAATCCTCCTCTTGCTATAAAAGGAGAAAAACTCAAAGGAAGAGATCATACATTGAGTGTAGCAAGCGCTCAAGTAAAATCTGCACTGCTTATTGCGGGTCTTCTTGCTGATGGGGAAACTTCTGTTACAGAACCATCTTTATCAAGGGATCATACCGAGCGAATATTTCAATATTTGGGATTACCTCTTATAAGAAATGGTTTGACATTAAAGACTCATGGTATAGAAGGCTTTAAAAATAAAGATTTTAACATTCCTGGAGATTTCTCTTCGGCAGCTTTTATTATTGCTGCAGGACTATTAGTAGAAGGATCTAAGATTGTTATTAAAAATGTTGGGATTAATCCGACAAGAATAGGCATGTTAAGTGTACTTAAAGAAGCTGGTGCCAAAATTCAGATTCTTAATCAGTGGGAAGAAGGGGGAGAGCCTATTGGGGATTTAATAGTAGAATTCTCAATATTAGAATCTTTTGAGGTAAGGGGAGAGATTGTACCAAAGCTTATTGACGAAGTTCCTATTTTGGCAATAATAGCAACTCAAGCAAAAGGAAAGAGTGTTTTTAAAGACGTAGGAGAATTGAAAGTGAAGGAGTCTGATAGAATTAAGGCAGTGGTTGATGGAATAAATAAAATGGGGGGAAAGGCAGAGATAATTGATGAGGGATTTGTAGTATATGGTCCTACAAAATTAAATGGAAATGAAATAGAAACCTATAATGATCATAGAATTGCTATGTCTTTTGCTATTGCAGGACTTCTTGCTGACGGAGAAACGATAGTAGAGAGTAATAGTATAAGTATATCTTTTCCAAATTTTGGTGAGACTATCAAAAAATTAGGGGGGAATATTATTGAGTTACAATCCTAAGTGGATAGATGATGATATTTACTTTCTCGTAAAGGCTTTACTTACTCTCAAAAATGAGGAAGAAGTTTTGAGGTTTCTTGAAGACATCTGTACTATCACAGAAATAAAAGAATTATCTCAGAGATTAAAGGTTGCTAAAATGCTATATGAAGGAAAATCTTATGAGGAGATTGAGAGAGAAACAGGAACAAGTTCTGCCACTATAAGCAGAGTCAAAAAGTTTTTGCTTTATGGTGCTGAAGGATATAAAACTGTTTTAGATAGATTAATAAAAAAGGGGTAAGCTTAAACGCTTACCCCTTTTTATATAACCAACATTTAACCCAGTGTTCTTTTGATACTTCAATCTCTTCTGGTTCTTTCTCTTTACATATATCCATAACATATTGACAACGAGGATGAAATCTGCACCCTGATGGTGGATTAATTAGGTTTGGTGGCTCTCCTGGTGGAACTTCCCTTAGTTTGAAGCGGTTTTGAGGATCAGGATCTGGTATTGCAGAAAGAAGGGCTTTTGTATAAGGATGCAATGGATTATTTAATAATTCTTCTGTTCTTGCTCTTTCTACTAAATTTCCTGCATACATTATGAAGATCCAGTTTGAGAAAGCTCTTACTGTAGCAAGGTCATGGGTGATATATATCATACTCATATGGTGGCTTTCTTGAAGATCTCTTAGGAGTTCAAGGATCTCTATCCTTACCGAGGCATCAAGCATGGATACTGGTTCATCTGCTATTACAAGTTTTGGTTTCATAATTAATGCTCTTGCTATGACCACCCTTTGCATTTGCCCCCCTGATATCATGTGAGGATATTTTCCAATAAAATCGGTTACTGGTGTAAGCTTAACTTCCTCTAAAGCTTTGAAGATCATTTCTCTTCTTTCTCCGGGAGTTCCAATTTTGTTTATTAAAAGAGGTTCTTCTAAAATTCTATATATGGTAAAATGGGGAACTAAAGCACCAAAAGGATCTTGCTGAACAAATCCAGTTTCCTTTCGATACCAATTTAGCTCTTTGTAATCAGCTTTTGTTATATCTTTGTCTTCAAAGACAATTTTTCCATCTGTGGGTTCATATAGTCTTAATATAGTTCTTCCTAAGGTGGTTTTTCCTGAGCCACTTTCTCCAACTAAGGATATGGATTCTCCCTTTTTAAGCTCAAAATTTACCCCATCTACAGCTTTTACATACATGGGCTTTGCTAAAATGTTTTTTCTTATTTCAAACCAAACTTTTAAGTTCTCAACCCTTAATAAAATATTATTATTGTTACTCATGGCTCTCACCTATATAACATTTTGCATAATGTTCTTCGTCTTTTTTAAACATGGGAGGTTCTTTTTCTCTACATATATCCATAACATATTGACAACGAGGATGAAATCTGCATCCTGATGGTGGATTAATTAGGCTTGGTGGAGATCCTGGAATGGATTTTAGCTTTTTTGTAGTCTTAAGAGTGGGAACGCTATTTAAAAGCATCATAGTATAGCCATGGGCTGGTGAATTGTAGAATTTTTCCGATGGACTTATTTCTACAATTTCTCCCGCATACATAACTGCAACCCTATCTGCAAGTTCACTAGCTGTAGCTATATCATGAGTAATGAAAATGTAACTTAGATTGAGTTCCTTCTTTAAAACTTTTAAAAGATTCATTATATTTGCTTGGGTGATCACATCGAGAGCTGATGTAGGTTCATCTAATATTACAATATTAGGGCGGGTTACAAGGGCCATAGCTATCACTACCCGTTGTTTCATACCTCCCGAAAGCTCAAAAGGATATCTTTCTGCGAAAGACTCGGAAATACCCACTAAATTCAGTATTTCTTTTGCTCTTTTGTAGGCAGATGTCTTTTCCATTCCAAAGTGTACTATCAATGGTTCTGCTACTTGATGGACTATCTTTAATATGGGATTTAGTGAATTCATTGCTCCTTGAAATACCATAGATATTTTGCTCCATCTTATATTCTTTCGGAAGTCTTCCTCTTTTAAAGAAAGTACCTCCGTTTCATTGATATATATTTCTCCACTTGCTTTTTCTAAATTTCTTGGGAATAGTCTTAATATTCCCCTTGCAAGGGAGCTTTTTCCACAACCTGACTCTCCTACGATGGCAAGAGTTTCTCCCTCTTTGAGCTCAAAACTTACATTTCTTACTGCCTCTAAAGGCCCCTGTTGGGTCTTATAAACTACCGTGAAATTATTTAACTTAAGAACTGTGTTTGCCATGTTACCACTCCTATACTTCTTTAAGTCTTGGATTAACTATTCTATCTATGACAAAGCCTAAAAGTGCAAAAGATATAGCTAATAATACAATGATTAATGACGGTTCAATTACCCAGTAATAAAAGCCTTTATACAAAGCACCATTTTGAAAGGCTTCTTCAATTATCCTTCCGAGAGTTGGCTCTGTGGGGTCAAGTACGCCAAAAAGGGATAAAATTGCTTCTAAAAATATATAAGCGGGTATACTAATAATTAACCCTGGGATTACCGGGGGTAATATCTTAGGAATAATGTATAGGAAAACTATCCTCATATTGCTTGCTCCATAAGTTCTTGCAGCTTCTATATAAGGTAGTGTTTTTACTTGAAGAACCATGGCTCTTTGGGTCTTTATTCCAGAACCAAAAAGGCTTAGGATTATTAATACTACTAATAGTTGCCAAATGGTTAATTTATAGAATAAGGAAATCATAATCATGAGAGGCAGAAATGGAAGTAACATGTATATCTCAGTTAATCTTTGTATAAGATTGTCTACCCATCCCCCATACCAACCACTTACAGTAGCTAATATTAATTGTATTACAGTAATACTTAAAGAAGCTCCAAGCCCAAAGGCAAGGTCAATAGGAGTTCCGTATAAAATTCCAAGTTCTAAAGGTCTTCTTAGATGATCTGTTCCTGCGACTCCATAAACTTTTCCGTAAATTATGGGCTCTATCTCGATGGTATCACTTTTATCAGCAAATTGAACTTCTATTTCGAGTTTGTAGTTTCCTTTATTAACCTTTGGATTTTCTGTTTCTCCAAAGAGTCCACGCATGACTGTAACAGGGAAATTGGGATAAAAACCTAATTTTTCCTTATAATACTCTATGAATTTTTGTTCTATAGAAGATTCATTTCCAATATAAAAAATATCTTTCTCTGCTCTTTGAACTTTTTCAAAGAGCAATATTCTATCTCCATATGGATTTATCCAGTAGATTCTTAGATTAGGAGGATTGTTTTTAAAAGTACTATTTAGAAATATGTTAAATTCACTGGGAAAATCATCATAAGTATAGTTTATGTCATACACATATTTTACTATTTTAGGAGTTTCAGAGACGCTTTCTATCTTTGGATCTTTTAGATATATGTTCTTAGGTAGGTTTTTCCCTGTAAAAAATGCTAACCATGTGGGTATGGCATTTCTTGGGTACTTTAGCCAAGCTTGGCTATCGTTCCAAAGTTCTTTTGCCTTATCATAAGGCATGCTCAAATAAGCATAGACAGATAAAAGAATAAGTATAGCAAATATTAAAAGAGAGAAAACTCCTGTTTTATATCTTAAAACTTCTCTTAATATTCCTTTTAAACTATAGGATGACGTAAATTCCATGTTATCCATGTCTATCACCTCATACTCTCACTCGAGGATCAATAAGGGCATATATAAAATCTAAAAGCAGTACTGTTGCTCCAAGTAGATAGGCATAAATTACTGTGACTCCAACTATGACTGGTGCATCAAAGCTTCCTATAGCTCTACTTAGGACCATGCCAAGGCCAGGCCAGTTAAATACTGCTTCTGTTACGATTGCACCCATCCATGAAGAGATAAGAGCAAGGGCAAAAGAAGTAATAATAGGAGGTAGAGCAGGTCTTAGGATATATCTTCTTTCTATGATTTTATCTGGGAGTCCCTTCGCCTTTGCTACCTCCACATAGTCTTCAGTAGAATAAATTAAAAAGAAATTCCTTTCGCTATAGGTACTCAAGAAAATAGAACTTATAAACCAAGAAAGAATGGGTAAAATCATGTGTTTAGCAATACTTAATATCCTCCCTAATAAAGTTGGTGGGGGAGGAAAGTCAATAAAACCTCCTGGAGGCAATATATGAAGCCATGAATAAAAAATCATTATGAGAAATATACCATAAAACCATCCAGGAATGGTAGAAAGAGGAGAAAGATAAACTATTAATTTGTCAAGGAAGGATCCATATCTTCTGGAAAGTTTTAACCCTAAATATAATGCAGAGAAAAAGTTAATTAAAGTTATGGTGGTAAAAAGAAGTATAGAGAGGGGAATTCTCTCTAAGATGATATTTTTTACAAGCATAGAGCCACTATCACTGGTCATAGAGGAGGCAGTACCAAGATCAAGCAAAAGTGCCCTTTTTAAATGGTAAATACTTCTTATTATGAATGGTTGATCAAGACCTCTTCTTCTCATTTCATTTTTTACTCTGTTCTCTATTATTTTTTGTTTTTGTTCATCGGTAAAACCTCTTACTGTGGGATCATTTCTTATAGCCATGGCTACATTCATTCTTATCTCATCCTCTATGATTTTATCCACGTATCCTCCAGCATTAGCTATAACAATGGTTAGATAAATTGCTATTGCAATAGTAATAAATACGGCAACAGCTCTTTTTAAAAAATAAGTGAGAATTTTTTTAATTCCTTCTATGTTCATCAACCTCCTTTGTTATTATTTCAAAAAAAAACCCAGGGGGAATTACCCCCTGGGTATATATTATACAACAATTACTTCAAAAATTTAGCATTCTTTAAGAGAATTGTATGAGCTACAGTGTCTGCCTTTTCTAAGTAGTATGGACCATTGCTTACCCAGAAGTGTTTGAACCTGTTGTACCAGTTGGAGAGGGCATTATATCTTTCCTTGATTTCTCCTTCTTTCACATATTTTCCTACAAAGTTCTTGAATGGTACATAGTTATCTTTCTGGGATTTATCAAGCATCTCTTTCAATATTCCAAGGCTTGGTCCGCCAATATAGTTCATCCATTCTACCTTTGTAGCTTCTGCTTTATCTGCAGAGAATGCAAGTTTTCCTTCTTCTTCTGCTCTAATTCCTATGGCAAGAGCATGCCATGGGAAGAGTACTGAAGTTGTAGGCCATAATGCGGTAAGTTCTGCGTCAAGCTCAGCATAGTTAGTGTAATATTCAATTACTAATGGATGTTCTTTTACAATCTTCCATGCTACAAAGGATTCTCTCCAGGAATTAAAGTAATCAACATAGCTTTCATCATAGAGTTTACTGTCTTTGCTTGCTCTTTCAAAGCCGACAATGAAGTCTACAAGATAGTCAGCAAGACTTTGGACTGTCCCATCGTGATACTTCTTCTTTCCAAGAACATCTCCATAGTTGATTACTACTTTAACCTTTGCCTCTTTAACTCCTGCTTCTTTTGCTGTTACCATGGTTTGTTTCTTGGCATCCCAGCCATACCAGGCATCGTCAGGAACAGTTATGCTCTTTACTCTCTTCACTTTTAGCCAATTTTCAGATCCCTTGTTGGGGAAGGTAGGTACATCAGAGGTGACAGTTAAATCTGCACTTTCTATTCCAAAAAGAATTGGAAGTCCAGTGTAAGGATGGTAGATCCATGTTCTCCCAAAGGTTGCTTCCCAGAATATGGTATCGTATACCCAGTTAGAACCAGCTATAGGGTTCCATGGGTCTATGATTACTTCAGACATTCCAGCCTTTACACTTCCACCCTCTTTTCCAGCAATTCTTAAAGTGTAGGGCCAAGCCCTTGAAGAGTTTCCACCAGCATAATCTACTGCTATATCAATGTCCTTTCTTCTTGCCCATGCTGCTTTTTGGTCAATTAGGAATATCCTTACAGAGTCTTTTAAGCAAAGTTCCAATGCTTTTCTCATTAAGTAGTTTCTCTCTGCCATGGATTTAAAGGTTCTTTGAGCAAGCTTATTAGCTATATCCCTAAACTCTTTATCTGGTTTATAAGCTCTCCAGAGAGGTGAATAGGACATTTCTGAATCTGGAGTATAGAAGAATCTAAAATTATCAGCCATATCTCTTGCAAGAACAGTAGTTATCCATCCACCTGTATATATATCCCATTGACCATCCTCAGGATTTCCTCTCACCCAAAGAGGAGAAGCTTCTCTTGAAGTCTTATACATTCTTTCTACTGTAAATCCTAACTTTTCAAGCTGATTTGCCACATAGTCTCCAATTTGCTTTCTTCTATCTTCAGTTCTTATAATGAATTTAACTACCACTGGATTTCCTTTATAATACCATTTATTTCCTTTAAGTTCCGCACCCATTTTCTTCATTTCTGTTGTAATTATCTGTTTCCCTTTATTAAAGTCATACTTATAAAGTTTCTCTAAATTAGCTATTGTGTCTTTGTATCTTTCATACTCTGGAAAACCTTTGTTAAGGGGTAATAACTTAACTTCTGCAAGTCCTCCCATTATTTCGTCCACTATATATTGTCTATCAACAACCATGTTCATTGCTTCTCTGATCTTTTTATTGCTGAAGGGATTAAGTCTGCCATCTTTATAGGTAGGTCCTACTGGGTTAAAGGTTAATTCATAGTAAAGTCCAAAGGAGGTCCCATAGGTTAAATTTGGATCTTCTTTTACTCTTCTAAAAAGTTGTGGATCACTAATTTCATTAAAGTAGATGTCAATATCTCCTTTAGACATCATTTCTACAGCTTTTGCCATGTCTTTTTCAGGTATAAATGCTACCTGATCGAGCCATCCATTAGGGTTGACGCTTAGGGTTTGCGCTGGAGCAGAGAAGAGAGAAAATAGCATTAAGAATAGGATTATTAGAATTATTCTGTGGATACCCTTTTTAAACATATTGCACCTCCCACCTGAAAGATTTTAGTATTTATGATAAAAATAATTTTTTTTATTGTCAACTTAAATAATTTTTCTTTACTGCAATAAAAAATCTTGACAATCCATTAAAAAAATCATATTCTAAAAAAGTAGTTCTTGGGAAGGCGGGTGTAGCTCAGAGGTAGAGCATCGGCTTCCCAAGCCGAGGGTCGCGGGTTCAAATCCCGTCGCCCGCTCCATGATGATAGTGGGGCGGCATCGCCAAGCGGCTAAGGCAGGAGATTGCAAATCTCCCATTCCCCGGTTCGAGTCCGGGTGCCGCCTCCAAAAATTAAAATTAATTGGTGGGGCTGTGGCGCAGAGGGAGCGCGCTTCCATGGCACGGAAGAGGTCGGGGGTTCAAGTCCCCCCAGCTCCACCAAATTTTTTATTTTTAAAAGTAATGTTTAAGTTTTTAAAATATTTTCTTTTTATTTCATTAATAGGATTATTTATTCTTACCTTTGTTTTGGGTGGGGAAGAAGACTTATTACTAAAATTAGCAAAAGAAAACGAGGAAAAATATTTAAAAAATCCCGATAAAAGCTATATTTCTTGGAATATAGCTGTGGATTATTACACTAAACTTTATCAGGTCTACGGCTATACGGAACTAAGAGAGAAATTAATTAAGCTACACATTGATGGGGCGTTGATAAACAGCAAAAATCTTAATTTTTTTAATTTTCATTATGGCTATTCATCTAAATATCCTATTAAAATCACTGTTTTGAATTTGACAAATTATCCTAAATTTGATTATTACATATTCGATAAAGTTCTACCTCTATTTATTACAATCTATAACAATGGTGATAAAAATATTGACCTCTCAAAAGCAATAATTAATTTGGAAAACATATCTAATATTCCTGAAAAGACTCTTAACAATGAGGATATATTTAGAAGAGTACTTGGTGATGATTTAGTTTATTATCCCATAAGCAAAGTATTAAAATCTCAAGAAAATTTTTCTTTTATTCTCCTTTTTACTTATAATAGCCCGCCTAAAATCTTTAGGTTTACATACCAAGATGTAGAAGTAAATGTAATATTTTTTGAGAATATTCCCCTTATTGAATCTTCCTCTCCTAAAGCTTAATAGGTTTAATTTACATCTTTTTGTGTTAATGTTATAATTTTCAACCAAAAAGGAGGGATTTTTATTGTTTGAGATAATAGTTAAAAAAGAGTTGGCTCCGAATGTAAAATTGATTGAGGTAAAAGCGCCTCTTATTGCTAGAAAGGCGTTACCTGGGCAGTTTGTAATTTTAAGGGTTTACGAGAAGGGAGAAAGAATACCTTTAACTATTGCTGAGAAGAATATAGAGACAGAAAGTATTACCATAGTTTTTCAAGAGGTTGGAAAGACCACAAAATTATTGGGAAAGTTAAGGGTTGGTGATAAGATTTCTGATATCGTAGGTCCTCTTGGAAATCCCAGCGAAATAGAAAGATTTGGAGTAGTAATAGGTGTAGGAGGAGGAGTAGGAATAGCTGCATTATATCCTATTTTAAAAGGGTTAAAAGAAAAAGGAAATTATGTAATTAGCATAATTGGTGGTAGGAGCGCTAATTATGTAATATTTAGAGAAGAAATTGAAAAAATTAGTGATGAAATTTATGTAACTACCGATGACGGATCCTTAGGAAGAAAAGGATTAGTTACTGATGTTCTCAAAGAAATCTTGGAAAAAAGGAAAATTGACAGGATTTGGGCGGTAGGTCCAACTATAATGATGAAAGTAGTTTCCGATCTTACCAAGGCATATCATGTTCCAACTATTGTAAGTTTAAATCCCATCATGGTGGATGGAACAGGGATGTGTGGAGGATGCCGAGTTACTGTAGGAGGAAAGATCAGGTTTACTTGTGTAGATGGTCCTGAATTTGATGGACATCTTGTAGATTTTGATGAATTGTTGACAAGATTAAAAACCTATAAAGATGAAGAAACCTTAGCTTTGAGACTATTTGAGGAAAGCGAGGGAGAAAAAGTTGGCTATAGCAAAAGCTAAAACTCCAATTCCAGAACAGCCAGTGGAGCAGAGAGTAAGAAATTTTGATGAGGTTGCTTTAGGTTATACCGAGGAGCAGGCTTTAATGGAAGCAAGTAGATGCCTTCAGTGCAAAGATGCTCCCTGTGTGAGAGGATGTCCGGTTAATATTGATATTCCTGGTTTTATAAGATTAATTAAAGAGAAAAAATATGATGAGGCAATTAAAAAGATAAAAGAAAATAATAACCTTCCTGCTACCACAGGAAGGGTATGTCCTCAAGAGACTCAATGTGAGGCACTATGTACTTTGAAAAAGATAGGAGAGCCTGTTGCTATTGGTAGACTTGAAAGATTTGTTGCAGATTATGAGCTAAGTAAAGGTTATGATATACCTTTAATAAAGGTAAGACGTGATAAAAGGGTGGCAGTGGTAGGTTCGGGCCCTGCAGGACTTACTGTAGCTGGTGATTTAGCAAGAATGGGAATTAAGGTTTCAATCTTTGAAGCCTTTCATGAACCAGGTGGGGTCTTGATTTATGGAATTCCAGAATTTCGTCTTCCTAAGAGAATAGTTAGGGCAGAGGTAGAGTATATAAAAAGTCTTGGGGTTGAAATCTTTACTAATGTGGTTGTGGGAAGAAGCATAACTATAGATGAGCTATTAAAGGAATACGATGCAGTTTTTATTGGAACAGGAGCTGGTGCTCCTCAATTTTTGAATATTCCTGGAGAAAATTTGATCGGAATATATTCTGCTAATGAGTTTTTAACAAGGGTAAATTTGATGAAAGCTTATAAATTTCCCGAGTATGATACTCCTATAAAAATAGGAAATATAGTAGGAGTGATTGGGGGAGGAAATGTAGCTATGGATGCTGCAAGAACAGCTCTAAGACTTGGTGCAAAGGAAGTACATATACTTTATCGTAGGACTGAAGAAGAAATGCCAGCAAGATACGAAGAAATAATACATGCAAGAGAAGAAGGGATAATATTTAATTTTTTGGTTTCACCTGTAAGATTTATAGGCGATGATAAAGGACAGCTTATAGGAATAGAACTCCAGAGAATGACCTTAGGAGAACCTGATAGTAGTGGAAGGAGAAGACCCATTCCTATCGAAGGCTCTAATTTTATATTTTCCTTAGACATGGCGATAGTTGCTATAGGAACCGTTCCAAATCCTTTAATAAGTATGACTACTCCTGATCTTTCAATTAATAAAAATGGCACCATACTTATAGATAAGGAAACAGGAAAAACCTCTAAAGATAGAGTCTTTGCAGGTGGAGATGTGGCAAGCGGTTCTGCTACAGTGATCAATGCTATGGGGGCGGGAAAGATTGCTGCTAAAAGTATATTTAAGCTATTAGTAGAGGAGTGAAATTCTTTGGACAAGAAAGAGTATTTGGTTGCTTTGAGAAGGATTGAAGGACAAGTAAGAGGGCTTCAAAGAATGATAGAGGAGGAGAGGGATTGTAAAGAGATAATTTCTCAAATTGCCGCAGTAAGATCTGCCTTGAAAAGAGTTGGTATATTAATAGTTGAGGAATACGCTAAGAAGTGTATCATAGGTGGGGAAAATGCAGAAAGTGAGATAAGTGAACTTTTGAAAGATTTACAGTCTCTTTTCTAACATTACTTAATTTTCTTATAATTTGACTTAAGTCTAAAAAACAAGATATAATCTCATAAAGAGTGCGCCCATAGCTCAACAGGATAGAGCGGCGGACTACGAATCCGTAGGTTGGAGGTTCAAGTCCTCCTGGGCGCACCAAGAAATTTGAGGGGAGAGGGTTTATGCCATTAACAGGAAATTTAAAGGAGTTTGATCTCGTATCTCTGCTCCAAATACTCTCAGGTAAGTTTTCCACAGGAAGGCTTATTATCACTAAACCCTTTAAAAAGGGTATTCTTTATCTGAAAGAGGGGAAAGTAATTAATTCAGAGGTTGGAAAGTTGAAAGGGATGCCAGGCTTTTTAGAGCTTTTTACTTGGGAAGAGGGGAATTTTGAGTTTGTAGATGAAGACGTATCTAATATTTCTGTTGCGATAAGTATGTCTTCTGAGGCATTGATCCTTGAGGCTGCGAGAATTATGGACGAGTGGCATGAAAAAAGGAAAAAATTAGGATCATTAACTTGTGTGCCCTTTTTTCCAGATCCATCACGTGCTATCCCATCCTCAGTACAAGTACTACTTTTAAGAAAAGATCCTGAAAGTATGACCCCAGAAGAAAAGGAAAGATTTATTTTATCTAATATTGATGGTAGAAGAGATTTTGCAACTATAGCAAGAATAAGTGGCTTAGGGACTTTGCTTGCTATTGATGTGGTCTTAAATAGTTTAGAAGAAGGAAGAATAGCTTTAAAGGATCTTGTAAATTTACAACATGTGGTTCCCGAAAAGGTTGGAAATGTAAGTTCTAATGATCCTGCAGTGCAGAAAATGCTAAGGATTATGGATGGAAAGATGAATATGGAAAAAATCCTCTTGGAAATTGAAGAAGAAAGAGGTAAAATTATACCGGAGTTGGTCAAGCTGGTTAAAGCAGGAAGAGTAAGATTAAAAGAAGGAGTTGAATATCTGCCAAGACTATCACAGGAGAATTTATATCCGTCATGAGATATGATGTAATCATAATTGGCGGTGGTCCAGCAGGGATATTTAGTGCTATATCCTTAGTGAGGGGTAAAAAACCCCTCAAAATTTTGCTTGTAGAAAAAGGAGAGCTTACAAGCAAGAGGGTATGTCCTGCCATTGTTAATAGGCAAGGATGTGTACGTTGTCCTCGTTGTAATATTGTTTCGGGTTGGGGTGGAGCTGGAGCTTTTAGTGATGGAAAGTTAACCTTCTCTACGGAAGTAGGTGGATGGCTAAAGGATTATATTGGGGAAGAAAAGCTTTTAAAGTTGATGGAAGAAGTTAATAATATCTATACTGAATTTGGTGCAGATCAACCTGTTATAAAGCCTGATCCTGAAAAATTTGCTTACTTTCAGAGGAAAGCTATTGCTGCTGATTTAAGATTGGTTTACTTTGCTGTGAGACATCTTGGTACGGAAAAATGTGCGCCTATTCTTCTTAACATGTATGAATACTTAAAAGATAAGATAGATATTATTTTGGGTAAGCAGGTTTCCAAAATCCTTGTAGAAAATGGAAAGGTTAAAGGTGTAGAGCTTGAGGATGGAAAGATTTATTATGCCGATTACGTAATAGTGGGACCTGGAAGAGAGGGAGCAAAGTGGTTTTCTGGAGAGGGACAAAGGATCGGTCTTTCTTGGGTAATAAATCCTGTGGATATTGGAGTGAGAGTTGAAATTCCAGCTGCAGTAATGAAGGAATTAACTGATGAGCTTTATGAGGCTAAGTTCATATACTATACAAAAACTTTTGATGACAAAGTAAGAACCTTTTGTATGAACCCTTATGGAGAGGTAGTAATGGAACAGAATGAAGGGATAATTTCAGTAAATGGGCATAGTTTTGCTGAGAAGAAGACTGAGAATACCAATTTCGCTATATTAGTATCTAAGAACTTTACTGAGCCTTTTAGAGATCCTATTGCTTATGGAAGGGCCATAGGAAGTCTTGCCAATCTTTTGAGTAATGGAGTAATACTTCAAAGACTTGGAGATCTTCTAGCTGGGAGAAGATCTACATGGGATAGATTGCAAAAAGGTATGGTTGTTCCTACGTTAAAGGATGCTGTACCTGGGGATTTAAGTTTAGTACTGCCTTATAGATATTTAGTAGACATTATTGAGATGATCCAAGCTTTGGATAAGGTAACTCCGGGAATATATTCAAGGCACACTTTGCTGTATGGTGTAGAGGTCAAATTTTATTCTGCAAGGGTAAAGCTTAATTCCTCTCTTGAAACAGAAATCAAAAACTTATTTGCTATTGGAGATGGAGCTGGAATTACAAGAGGACTTATGCAAGCTTCCGCATCGGGATTATTGGTAGGACAAGAAATTCTTAAGAGAATGGCTCTTTTATCCGATATATCAGAGGTTCGTAACTAAATTTGTATCTTTATAGACAAATCTTCCTCTTGAGATTGTGGCTACAATTTTAATATTTAATATCTCTTCTTTTTCTCGAAACTCAAAGGGATTTTTCTCTAAAATAACTAAATCTGCATCTTTATTTCTCTCAATAGACCCCTTTTCTTTTTCAATAAATCCTATATAAGCACCATTGTAAGTGAACATTTTTATCGCTTCTTCTAAGGTTATTCTCTCTTCTTCATTAGGATGATTTATGGCGGAATAAATTCCTAAAAAAGGATCCATAGGTGTTACAGAACTATCTGATCCTCCTCCTGCAGTTATCTCTTCTTTTAAGATGCTTCTTAAAGGAATGATTCTTTTTGCCCTTTCTTTTCCAAGAAGTTGTTCATAAAGTTTTCCTTCCCCTCCCCAGAAATATAAGAAGCTTGGCTGGAGAGATAGCGTTAAGTTTAATTGAGATGCAAGTTTTATATGTTCTTTATTTGGGAGTTCAAAATGTTCTATGCGATGTCTGTGATCTTCTTTTGGTATTTCCTTAAGCACTTTTTGATAGGCTCTCACAAGAAGATCAATTCCTCTATCCCCTACCGCATGAAAGGCGATCTGTAAATCCTCTTTATGGGCTGTTCTTATAAAATTGGAAAGAGTTTCCATGTCCCAAAAAAGAACTCCATAACCTTGATTAGGTAAATAGGGCTCAGAGACAGCAGCAGTTAATGTACTTATGGATCCATCTACCAAAAGACAGCCTCCTATTCTTCTTAGTCCCAATTCTTTTACCTTTTTTATAGAGGTAGTCTGATAATAAATGATCACATCTATAGGGAAATACTGACTTAAACCTAAAAGCAGTTGTGGAGAATTAGGAGGAGAAGTGTAACCTCCTTCAAGGGCATGAATAGTGGTTATTCCTTTTTCTGCTGCTTTCTTCAGAGTTTTTATTAAACCTTTTACCAAAAGAGATGGATCAATATTTTGGTATACTTTTCCTATTGCAATTTGGTGGTCTCTTTCCTTAATTAAGCCGTTTTCAGGAAAAATCTCCACATCTAAAAGTTTCATTCCTAAAGAGTTGATTATACTTGAGTGAGAATCCTTTCTTATGATTAAAACGGGATGTTTGGGAAAGTTTTTATCCAGTTCTTCTTGGGTAATATTTCTTTTCTCTTCTAAATTAACAGGATCAAATTCCTTTGCTACTATCCAATCACCTTCTGGAAGAGAGTCTCTTAAGGCTTCTAAGGCTTTTACTATCTCTTTTATTGAGGTGAAATTACTCAGATCGATCAAAATTTCGTTGATAGCGGTGGATGTTAAGTGGACATGGGAGTCTATAAAGCCGGGAAGGATGATGTAATCAGATAGATCTATTATGGGTATATCTGTATCCTTAGGAATTAAGTTGTTTCCTAAATCAGAAATTTTATTATTCTCAATGAGTAAAGTGTCATAGATGGACTTTTGATGATCAAAGGTATAAATTTTTTTTGCTTTAATAAAATATTTTTTCATAAAAAATTTCCTTTTCCTATTGATTTTATTGCTAAAGTATTATATCACAAAAGTATAATTATTTTGACAAAAGAATAATTTTAAATTAAACTCTTATTAAATAGAAGGGAGAAAAAGAGAAATGCAAAGAGAAACAAGGCAAAGAAGATTGATAATGGAGATTCTTTTAAATAGTATGGATCATCCTGATGCTCTTACGGTTTTTAGAAGAGCACAGGATAAGAAGGCTAAGGTAAGTATTGGTACTGTATATAGAACGTTAGAGCTTCTAGTAAAAGAAGGAAAGGCTTTAAAGTTTTATGATGCTAATGCCATTGCAAGGTATGATGCAAAAACTGATTTTCATCATCACTTGATTTGTAAGATTTGTGGAAAGGTAGAAGATTTGGATGTGTCACTTTTTAAAAGTGATCAAATGATTAAAGAAATAGAGGAGAAAACTCATTTTAAAGATATAGAATATCATCTAACCATATATGGAATTTGCGAAGATTGTGCTAAAAGGGGAAATAGGGAAAGTTGAATAAAAAAGAAAGATTAGAAAAAATAAAAGAAATACTTAAAAAAAGAAATATAAGTAGCCAAAAAGAATTAATGGAAGCTTTAAGAGAGGAAGGAATTTATGTGGTACAAGCTACTCTATCAAGGGATCTTAAGGAGTTGGGAGTAATAAGGCAAAGTTCGGATCTTGGTAAAAGATATATTATTCCAGAAAATGCTATAAATGTTGCCTCTCTTAAAGATCTTTTCCATAGGGTAGTAGTAAATATAGATTTTGCAGAAAATTTAATACTGGTTAAAACTATTCCTGGAAATGCACAGGCAGTGGCATTTCTCCTGGATAATTTTTTAAACGTTTATGACTATTTTGTAGGAAGTGTTGCGGGAGACGATACCATATTAATAGTTTTGAGAAGTAAAGATAAGACTCAGGAAGCATTAGAGAAGTTAGAAGAGCTTAGAAAATAATGACCAGAATAAAGAAAGAAACCACATACCTTTTGGAAGAACTTAAGGATTATGTTCCTTATCTATCTTTGATCTCAGATTTGTTAAGTGCTGATATTTATCTTTATCAACCTATAACAGACCTTTCTGCTGTCATTTTAATTGCTGAGGCTCATCCTAAGATAGTGCCTCCTCTTTCTTTAAGACAAGAAGTAGGGAAATTGATATTTTTTGAAGATGACCCTAATCTATTTGAAGTTATAAATACAGGAAAGCAAAAATTAGTTAAAAATGGTATTGTAATTGGCGGATTTCCAGTAGAAGAAGAAATTTATCCCATTAAGAAGGATAATAATTTAATTGGAATTTTGAAGGTACAGAGGAATTTGCTTGTTCATAGTGAATTTCCCTACAATGCGCGAAGTTATAAAGAAACCTCTCAATGGTTAATTAAAAATCTCATAAAGTTTAAACTAAACTGGAAAGGATATAATGAACCATTGACTGAAGGAGAAGGAATTATGATTTTGGATAGAGATGGAATTGTTCTTTTTGCAAATATGTCTGCAGTCAGACTCTTTAGAACTTTAGGAGAGGTAGGAAATATATGGGGAAGAAAGATAAAAGATTCCTTCTTCTATAAATATATAGAAACTTACACTGAGACTGGAATAATAAGGGTGTATGGAGAAGAGACCTATGAAGAGTATAATGATGAGACAAGAAGTTTCTATAGAAGGATTTTTCCTTTAACAAAGGGTGATCAAAATTTATGGAGGGTGTTTTATGTAATAAAGGAGACTACAGAACTTAAGCAGAAAGAAAGGGAGTTAAAGTTTAAATCAGTGTTGATAAAGGAAATACATCACAGAGTAAAAAATAATCTTCAAACTATCGCAAGTCTTCTTAGAATTCAGATAAGAAGACTTGAATCTGAAAGTGCAAAATTAGCACTCCAGGAAAGTATAAACAGAATAAATAGTATTGCCTATGTGCATGAATCTCTCTCAAAATTTGAAGAAGATAGAGTAGATATAGTTGAAGTTGCTGAAAAACTTCTTAATGCTTTTAAGCAGACTTATGAGCATCTTCCATGTAAGTTTAATTTTTATAAAAATAGAAAGAGTGTCTTCTTATCCTCAAAAAAAGCCACTTCAGTAAGCTTAATCATGAATGAACTTTTACAAAATGCAACAAAGCATGGAGCTTACGAAGATGTAGAAACTGAGATTAATTTACACCTTTACCAGGAAAATCAGGATATAATAATGATAGTAGAAAATAAAGTCTTAAAGGATAAAAATGTTTCTTTTGATATATCCTTTACTAAAGGTAGTTTAGGATTTCAACTGATACAGATGCTCACCGAAGAAATAAAAGGTAAAATTGATATAGAAAGAAAATTAGACAGTTTAAGTGTGAAAATAAGATTTCCAAAGGGAGAAGAAGATGCCTAAATATCACATTATTACTTATGGTTGTCAGATGAATAAGTCAGACTCAGAAAAAGTAGCAGGAATTCTTGAGAGTCTTGGGTATATTCCATCGGAAAAGATGGAGGAAGCGGACCTTATTTTATTAAATACATGCTCTGTAAGAGAAAGGGCGGAAGAAAAGGTATTTGGAAAGCTTGGGGAGTTGAGAAAGTTAAAGAAGAAGAATCAGAAACTTTTGATAGGTATATTTGGTTGTATGGCTCAAAGGATGAAAGAGGAACTTATTGAAAAATTTCCTCATGTAGATTTTGTGCTTGGAAGTTATAAGTTTACAGAACTTCCTAAGGTTTTGGAGAGTTTAAATGATAATAATAAAAAGATTGTACTTGCAGAAGATAATCCAAAGCCTGAAGAAGTAGATTTTAGAATTATAAGGCGGGAAAATAAATTCCAGGCATGGATACCTATAATTTATGGATGCAATAATTTTTGTACTTATTGTATTGTTCCCTATTTGCGTGGGAAAGAAAAGAGTAGAGATCCTCAAGAGATAATAAAAGAAATAGAACACTTAGCAAATCAAGGTGTAGTCGAGGTTACATTACTTGGGCAAAATGTGGATTCCTATGGTAAAGATCTTGGAAATGTGGATCTTGCTGATTTGCTTGTAGAGATTCATAAAATTCCAGGTATTAAAAGGATAAGATTTCTAACTTCTCACCCAAGGGATGTTTCAGACAAACTAATTAATGTAGTTGCAACTCATCCAAAGATATGTCCTCATTGGCATCTTCCTCTACAGGCAGGGTCTGATAGGATTTTGAGAAGAATGGGAAGAGGATATACTTACAACGAATATAAGGCTTTAATTGAGAAAATAAGAGCTAAGATTCCTAGAGCTTCTTTCTCTACGGATATTATTGTGGGATTTCCAGGTGAGGAAGAGGAGGATTTTCTTGCTACAAGGAGAGCTTTAGAGGAGATAAAATTTGATACAGTAAACCTTGCTATATATTCAAAAAGACCTGGAACTCCTGCTGCAAGTTATGATGATCCTGTCCCTTATGAAACTAAAAAGAAGTGGTTTGATGAACTTGAAAATTTGCAAAGAAAAATCATATATGAGAGAAATCTTTCTATGATAGGGAAGGAAGAATTGGTACTCGCTGAGGGGGTTAATCCTAAAAATCCTAAGGAACTTTCTGGGAGAACAGAAAATTACAGATTGGTGTTTTTTGAGGCAGATAGAAAATTAATAGGCAAGTTTTTGCTTGTTAGAATCATCGAAGCGAGACTTTGGTCATTAAAGGGAGAAGCTATAAGAGAGGTTGACCTGTAATATGGAGAATATGACTCCTTTATATAGGCAATATAAGTCCATAAAAGATCAATTTTCCGACGCTATTCTTCTTTTTAGGTTGGGAGATTTTTATGAGGCTTTTGAAGAAGATGCAAAGATAATCTCTCAAGAGCTTGATATTGTGTTAACTTCCAAAGAGATTGGTAAGGGCAAAAGAATCCCTATGGCTGGGGTTCCCTATCATTCCTTGGATAGCTATTTGTCTAAATTAGTACAAAAGAAGTATAAGGTGGCAATTTGCGAACAAGTCGAAGATCCAGCATTAGCAAAAGGTCTTGTGAGAAGAGAAGTAGTAAGAGTCATTACACCAGGGACTTTAGTAGAGGATACATTACTTGAGGATAAAAACAACAATTTCCTTTCTTCAATTTATGCTTTGAATAGAGAATATTTAGCTCTTGCTACTATTGATGTCTCTACGGGGGAGTTTTTTGCTACTGAATGGAGAGGAGAGGATGCAGAGGAAATAATTTATTCTGAATTGGTTAGGTTAAAGCCTAAGGAGATAATATTACCCTTTTCATTAAAAGATCTTCTCTCAGAGTTATTAAGTGATCTAAAAAGAGAGGTAGATCCCAAAATTACTCTTTTAGAAGATAGTTATTTTGAACCTTCAGATCATCAAATTAGTTATTCTGAACCAGAAGAGAACTATCCTCTTGCTGAGAAGTCTATAAATGGGGTTTTAAGCTACATAAAAGAAGTAATGTTTACTATTCCTACCCACATTGAGAGGGTAGAATTTTATAAACCTCAGCAATATTTGATCCTTGATAGTACTGCAATAAAACATTTAGAGCTTCTTGAGACAGTAAGAGAAGGACAAAGAAGAGGAAGTCTAATATGGGTACTTGATAAGACTTTGACTTCCATGGGAGCAAGACTTCTAAAAAAATGGCTCTTGCAACCTCTTTTAAATGTGAATGCCATAAAAAAGAGGCAAGAAGCTATAAAGGAGTTCTTAGACAAGGATCCTTGGAGAAGAGAAATGGAAGAGATACTAAAAGAGATGCCAGATCTTGAGAGGATAAACTCAAGAATAAATTATAATACTGCGACTCCAAAGGAATTAATATATCTAAGACAAGCTTTATCTTTTTTACCCTTATTGAGAAAGTCCCTTGAAAAAGCAGAGTCCAACAGATTGAAGGAGCTGAAAGAAAACTTACCTAATCTTGAACCTTTATACGAAGAGCTTGATAGAGCTCTTGTAGAAAGTCCTCCTTCTCATATCAAAGATGGAGGATATATAAAAGATGGTTATGATCCAAATCTTGATGAGCTGAGGAAACTTCTAAGAGAAAGTAAAGATTGGCTAATTAACCTTGAGAACCGAGAAAGAGAAAGAACGGGTATAAAATCTCTCAAGATTGGATATAATCAAGTTTTTGGCTATTACATAGAGGTAACAAAGGCGAATTTAAATTTGGTTCCTTCGGATTATATAAGAAAGCAGACCCTAGTCAATGCAGAAAGATTTATTACGCCAGAGTTAAAAGAGTGGGAGAATAAAATCCTTCATGCGGAGGATAATATTAAAAAAATAGAAGAAGAACTCTTTCAAAATCTAAGAAAGAAGGTTATTAAACATTCTAAGGACATTACCACTTTTGCTCAGACCATCGCGGAGATTGATGTGTATATATCTCTTGCTAAGGCAGCAAGGGAGTATAATTATGTGTGTCCTCAAATTACTAATGATTATGAGGTAATAATAAGAGAGGGAAGACATCCAGTAATTGAAAGAATGCTTCCTCCAGGAACTTTTGTACCTAACGATGCTTATCTTAACAAAGACAAGTTTATTGATCTAATAACAGGACCTAATATGGCTGGAAAGTCCACCTATATAAGACAGATTGCTTTAATCATTATCCTTGCTCAAATGGGCTCTTTTATTCCGGCCAAAGAGGCAAAAATTGGAGTGGTAGACAGGATCTTTACAAGAATAGGAGCATGGGATGATATATCCTCTGGGGAAAGCACTTTCCTTGTGGAGATGAAGGAGGTTGGAAATATACTTTCTCATGCTACAGAAAGAAGTTTAATAATTCTTGATGAAGTGGGTAGAGGAACCAGCACCTACGATGGAATAAGTATTGCATGGGCTATAGTGGAGTATATCCATAACAAAATAAAGGCTAAAACTCTTTTTGCTACTCACTATCATGAACTTACAGAGCTTGAAAAAGAGCTAAAACATCTTAAAAATCTTAGCGTAGCAGTACAGGAAAAAGGTAAAGACATAATCTTTTTACACAAAATAGCGGAAAAACCAGCTGATAAAAGCTATGGAATCTACGTAGCTCAACTTGCAGACCTACCGAAAGAGGTCATTGAGAGAGCAGAAAAGATTTTGTTTGAACTTGAAAAGGGAAGGGAAATTAAGAAGAAAGAAATTGTACAACTTCCGCTGTTCTCAGAGATTACTGATTCTAAGCTTGAAAAATTAAAAAATGAAATTCTATCTTTAAATACTAATGAGCTTACTCCAATCCAGGCTCTTTTAAAAATCCATGAATGGAAGGAACTTATAAAGTAAATCATGGGAAAAGTAATCTTATTGCCTGAAGAAATAAGAAATAAGATAGCTGCAGGAGAAGTAATAGAAAGACCTGTATCTGTGGTTAAGGAACTTGTTGAAAACTCTATTGATGCAGGAGCTAAAAGGATTACTGTGGAATTTATAAATGGTGGAGAGACCTTGATATCAGTTATAGACGATGGTGAGGGAATGACAAAAGAAGATGCTATTCTTGCCTTGAATAGGTTTGCTACAAGCAAAATTAAGACAGAAGAAGATCTATATAATATAAAAACCCTTGGTTTTAGAGGAGAAGCCCTTGCAAGTATAGCAAGTGTATCTAAAGTGGAGGTAAGATCAAAGACTGAAACAGAGGATGGAGTTTTTATAAAAGTTGAAGGAGGAGTCATTCGGGAAATAAATCTTTGGCAAGGTTCAAAAGGGACGGTAATTAAAGTTTTTGATCTTTTCTATAATGTGCCTGCAAGGAGAAAGTTTTTAAAAAGTAAAACCACTGAGACAAATTTAATTGTGGATTTCGTAAAAAGAATTGCTATGGCCTATCCTGAGATCTCTTTTCAACTTATTCAAGATGGAAAAAATAAATTTATAACATCGGGAAACGGTAAGTTAGAAGATGTAGTTTCACTACTTTTTGATATAGAGATTCATAACAATTTAATATTTTTACAAAGAAAAGAAGGAAATTACATTATAGAGGGATTTATAAGTAAGCCTGGAAAGCTTATTTCTTTAAAGTCTCAGGATTATTTTTATGTAAATAGAAGGTGGGTTAGAAATAATATTATTCTTCAAGCTATAAAAGAAGGATATAAAAATAGACTTCTTGAGGGTTATTTTCCTTTTTCTATAGTTTTCTTAACCCTTCCATACCATGAGGTTGATGTTAATGTGCATCCTACAAAAAGAGAAATAAAGTTTGAAAAAGAAAAAGAAGTATACGAATTCGTGTCGAAAGCTATAAAAGAGGCATTGGATAGTGAAGATAAAAGATTTTTTAGTGGGGTAAAAGCATTAGAGGGCAAAGAACATAAGAATCATGTTGGGATAAAAACAGAAAAAGAGCTTCTTTCTTTGCCCATGGAATTTGAGCATAAGTCAGAAAATAAACTCTCTGAGGATATAAGTGAATACATCTCTTTAAAGTCAGGATTTAGGATTGTAGGACAAATATTTGACAATTATATAATTGTGGAGACAAAGGATAGGGTTTATATAATAGACCAGCATGCAGCTCATGAGAGAATTAGATACGAAGAGTTGAAGAAAGAGTTAAGTTTAGGGTACCTTCAAAATGTAGAGATCCTTTTCCCCTTAGTTATTGAGGTTTCGGAAGAAGAAAAAGAATTATTAAATAAGCACAAAGATCTGCTGGAAAAGTTTGCTTTCTCATGGGAAGATTTTGGGCCTTATCATATAAGAATTATAAGAGTACCTTACGAGTTTTTGAAATTTGATTCTAAGTCTATAGAAAACCTCTTTCGAGAGATAATATCTGATATAAGTGAGAAAGATCTCTCTAAGTTGGAAGACAAAATAATTAAGAGTATGGCATGTCATAGTGCTATAAGGAGTGGAAATATTCTTGTAAGAGAAGAGATGGAAGTGTTAATAAACTTAATATTTGAAAGAAAGATTCCTTTAACTTGTCCTCATGGAAGACCTTACATATGGGAAATTAGTAAGGAAGAGTTAGAGAGGTACTTCCATAGAAGATGAAGATACCATTAGCGGTTATTCTTGGGCCAACAGGAACTGGAAAAACTAAGCTTTCTCTTGAGCTTGCTAAATATCTTCCTGTGGAAATTGTTTCTGTAGACTCCATGCAAATTTATCAAGGAATGGATATTGGAACTGCAAAACCTTCCTTAGAAGATAGAGAAAAAGTTCCTCATCATTTAATAGATATTGTTCTTCCAGATTATTTCTTCACGGTGGCAGAATTCAGAGAGAGGGCCCTAAAAGTTATAGAAGAAATATATGCGAGAAGAAGATTTCCTCTCCTTGTGGGGGGCACACCTCTTTATTATAAAGTACTATTTGGAGAATTTTCTATTCCTCACGTTCCTCCTGATCTTGAATTTAGAAGGAAAATGAAAGAACTTGCAGAAAAAGAAGGAGAATATAAATTATATGAAGAATTAAAAAAAGTAGATCCAAAAACTGCATCTAAAATTCATCCAAGGGATTTAAAAAGAATAATTAGAGCTCTTGAAGTCTATTATAAAGTAGGGAAACCAATAAGTGAGCTCGCTGGTGAGAAAAAAGAAGATAGATTTTACATTTCTAAGATAGGTCTTTATATGCCGAGAGATTTACACTATAGGATTTTAGAAGAAAGAGTTGATAAAATGATTGAGCAAGGGTTGGTTGATGAGGTTAGAAATCTTTACTTGAAAGGTATCAACGAAAATTTTGTCTCTATGCAAGGAATAGGATATAAAGAGATATTAAGGTATTTAAGAGGAGAACTTACTCTTGAGGAGAGTATAAATCTTATAAAGAAGAGAACCAAGGAGTTTGTAAAGAGGCAATATACATGGTTCAAAAAATACAAAGATATTCATTGGTTTGATGTCTCTCAATATTCTCTTTCACAACTTGCTAAATTAGTTTATAATACCATAATAAATGATTGGGAGAACCAAGGTTATAAATATCAAAATCGGGAAGGAGTGAATTATTTTAATGATTAAAAAGGCAAAAAGAATTGAAAATCTTCCTCCTTATCTATTTGCCCGTATAGATCAGCTAAAAGAAGAGGCTATAAATAGAGGTATAGATGTGATTAGTCTTGGGATTGGTGATCCTGATCAGCCTACACCGATGCCTATAGTACAAAAATTATGTGAGGAAGCCTTAAATCCTGCTAATCATAGATATCCATCCTACGAAGGCCTTTTGGAGTATCGTCAGGCGGTAGCAAACTGGTATAAATATAGATTTAACGTAGATCTTGATCCTAAAAAGGAAGTATTGTCTCTTATAGGATCCAAAGAAGGATTAGTACATATGATATGGGGCCTTGTGGATAGAGGAGATATAGTTCTGTGTCCAGATCCTGGATATCCTGTGTACAGAATTTCTACTCTTCTTGCTGAAGGAGAACCTTATTCTATTCCCCTTAAAATTGAGAATAAATTTCTTCCAAAGTGGGAAGATATTCCGACCGAGATTGCTAAAAAAGCTAAAGTTATGTTTTTGAACTATCCTAGTAATCCCACGGGTGCAGTTATAGACAAAAAAGGATTAGAAGAAGCTGTAAAATTTGCCAAAGAATACGATATTATTATTTTATATGATAATGCCTATTCAGAAATAACTTTTGACGGCTTTGTGGCTCCTTCTATTCTTGAAATTGATGGTGCTAAGGATATTGCTATAGAATTTAACTCTTTGTCAAAGACTTTTAATATGACTGGGTGGAGAATAGGCTATGCAGTGGGAAATGCAGATTTGATCTCTGTACTCTCAACAGTGAAAACCAATGTGGATTCAGGGGTTTTTCAAGCAATCCAATATGCTGCTATTGAGGCTTTAAATAATTTAAGAGATTTTTCAAAAGAAAGTGTGAAAATTTATCAAAGAAGAAGGGACATGGTACTTGATGCCTTCAAAGGTATGGGAGTTGAGATATTACCTCCCAAGGGTACTTTTTATGTATGGGTACCTGTTCCAGAAGGATTCACTTCTACAGATTTTGCAGCGTTTCTCTTGGAGGAGATTGGAGTGCTGGTGGTACCTGGAATTGGTTATGGTGATTATGGAGAAGGATATATAAGAATTTCTACAACTATAAGTGAGGATCGATTAATAGAGGCATTGAAAAGAGTTAAAGAATTTTTTGGGAGGGATGATTGGAAATCGAAAAAGCCATCCTTGTTGCTAAAATAAGCGATTTAGAAGAATTAGAGGAACTTAAACTACTCTCTAAAACTGCTGGTGTAAAAGTACAGAATGTATTACTTTTTGGAGGAGAGCCTGATCCTGCCTCCTTTTTGAGAAGTGGCAAATTAGAAGAATTGAAATATTTGGTAATGGAACAAAGAGCTGACTTAGTTATATTTAACAATGACCTGAGTCCTGTTCAACTTAGGAACATAGAAAAAGAGATACCTGCGAGGATAGTAGATAGAACTATGTTAATCCTTGATATTTTTGCTCAGCATGCAAGAACCAAAGAAGGTAAAATCCAGGTTGAGCTTGCCCAATTGGAATATTTGCTTCCTAGGCTTACGGGAAGAGGGGAGACTCTCTCAAGACTTGGAGGAGGAATAGGTACAAGAGGTCCAGGAGAGACTAAGCTTGAGATTGATAGAAGAAAAATAAGAAAAAGAATACATACTCTCAAAAAGGAACTTGAAGAGATAAAAAGAGAACGAGAGGTCCAGAGAAAACAACGATTAAATCTTCCTCAGATAGCTCTTGTAGGTTATACTAATGCAGGAAAGTCAACATTATTTAATCTATTGACAGGAGCAAATGTCAGGGCTGAAGATTTACTTTTTGCTACTTTAGATCCTACAGTAAGAAAGGTTAATTTTAAAAATAATTGGGAAGTTTTGATATCTGACACTGTGGGATTTATAAGAAACTTGCCTGAAGAGCTATTAACTGCTTTTAGAGCAACTCTTGAGGAAATATACTACGTGGATCTCATATTGCATGTAATAGATATATCAGACAAAGACTTTAGAAAACAGATTGAGGTGGTGGAGTCTATATTAGAGGATATGGGTATAGAAGATAAAACTATAATTAGAGTATACAACAAAATTGATCTCTTAAGTAAAGAAGAGGTTAGATATTTAAAGCAGGAATTAGATTATAAACCTTCAGTTTTTATCTCAGCAAAGGAAGGAATAGGGATAGAAAAACTTAAAGATCTAATTGTTAATGAACTTTTAAAGGGAGTGAGAAGATATAAAATCAACATTCCATATAATAAGTTTAATTTGTTTCAAAAATATAGGGGAAAATTGTACATTGAGGAGGAAAATTATAAAGAAAATTTTGTGGAGATTAAAGCTCGGGTTCCTAAGGAATATAAAAAACTGCTTGATGAACTAAGATGATAATAATTTATACATAACTATTCCATTTTCTAACATGTAATCGTTGTTGAAAAATATATAAACTTTATCTGCGTTTAATTTTTTTATTCTCTCAACATATTCCCTTAACTCATCCTCATTATATTTATAGGAATACCATCTATCTTTTCCATGAAATCTTATATAGGCTTTTTTTGTAGTCACAATAATTTTGTCGGGGAGTTTTGGTGCACTTACTGAGACAAAAGTTATATTATTCTCTTTCATTTTTTCTAAAATGCTCTCATAAAACCAATCAGCCCTTCTTGGTTCAAAAGCAAATTTATCTCCTAGCTGAGTGAATCTGTGAAAGTCTATTAACTTTGAGATATTTTCTGAGCTCATACTTGGAGGAATTTGAAAGAGATAAAGTTCTATAAAGGGTTCTAAGGTTTTGAAGAGATTATAAAATCTTATCCAATTTTCTTTGGCATCCTCATTAAACTTATAAAGATGAGTTATAGATCTATGTACCTTTATTACAAATCTTAACTTATTTCCATATTTGACCCATCTCAAAATGGTTTTTTCTCGAGGAAAGTGATAAAAACTGCTATTTACTTCGATAGCATTAAATGGTGTGTTTTCTATATACCACCCTAAGTCCCTTTTAGGATTCCAGCTATAGCTCCACCCAGAAGTACCTATAAAAATCTCCATGATTTTATTATATACTATAATTGACTTTTTAAAATAATTGTTTTATACTATCATGAATTTTCAGCAATAACTGTATTTGTACCTTCATAACTTTTATTCTTTCCTAAATATGTTTGTTTATTAAAACTTTTAAGAAATCTTTTCCAAAAAGGAGGTTAAATAAAGGGATGTCTTATGAGGATTTAGTACTCAAAACCAGAGCAGAATTAGTAGAAATTGCCAGAGAACTAAAAATACCTGGGTATTATCGTATGACAAAGGAGGAAATGATTGAAGCAATTAGCAGGAAATTAGAGGAGGGAGAGGTGGATTTAGAATCACCTAAGAGTGAGGTTTCTTCTTTACTTACTATAGAAAAAGGTGCTGGAATAAAAGGACCAGAGATTGAAGAGAAAAAAGAAGAGAAGGAGGAGAAAGAGGAAAAGCAAGAGCAAAAGGATAAAGTTATTATTGATGGCTTTGAATGCATATATAGGGAAGGTTATTTAGAGATAACAGAAGATGGCTATGGGTTTATTAGGAAAAATTTTAAGCCAAGTGATGAAGATGTATATATATCAGCCTCTCAGATTAAGAAGTTTGGTCTAAGATATGGAGATCTGATTGGAGGAATGGTTCGTCCACCGAAGGAAAATGAGAGATGGTATGCTATTCTAAGAATTGATACTGTAAATGGAAGAGACTTAATGCATTCAAGGCAAAGACCCAAATTTGATGATTTAATTCCTTTCCATCCTACTGAAAGATTAAAGCTTGAAACCACTCCTGATGAGGTAGACACAAGATTAATAGATCTTCTTGCCCCTATAGGAAAAGGACAAAGAGGATTAATTGTTTCTCCTCCTAAAGCTGGTAAAACTACACTGCTTAAGAAAATAGCGAATGGTATATCTGCAAATCATAAAGAAGTAAAATTGTTTATTCTTCTAATAGATGAAAGACCAGAAGAAGTAACAGACTTTAGAAGATCAGTTCAGGGAGAAGTTATTGGTTCTACTTTTGATGAACCGCCTGAGAGGCATATACAGGTAGCAAAACTTGTTCTTGAAAGAGCAAAAAGACTTGTGGAATATGGAGAACATGTGGTGATTCTGCTTGATAGTATCACAAGACTCGCAAGAGCTTATAACTGGGCTGTACCATCCAGTGGTAGAACTCTTTCAGGTGGAGTTGAGCTTGCTGCATTGCACCATGCAAAAGAATTTTTTGGGGCTGCACGTAATATTGAGGGGGGCGGTAGTTTAACCATTCTTGCTACTGCTTTAATAGAGACTGGTAGTAGAATGGATGATGTGATTTTTGAGGAGTTCAAGGGAACAGGAAATATGGAACTGGTTTTAGACAGAAAACTTGCTGATAGAAGAATTTTCCCAGCGATAAGTATATCAAGATCTGGTACTAGAAAAGAAGAGTTACTGTATCCAGAGGACCAGTTGAAGAAAATTTGGTTCTTAAGAAGGACCTTGATAGGACAAGAAGAAGGTGAAGCTATTGAGGGATTAAAGAGGATGTTGAGGGAGACAAGAAATAACGAAGAGTTCTTGAGGGTTATTGATGGTATAATTAAGAAAGGTAATACTATTAGAAGATAATTTTTAGATATTTGGGTAATGAGGTAAGAAAAAGTGAAGAAGATAGTAGTTGGCATTTCGTTTAGTCTTTTGTTAATATTTGTTATTTTTTTATTGTTCTTTTTTCCTTTTAAAACCAAGGTAGTACTCTATACCTATGATTCTAATAATCAGAGTT
>ERZ1669248.106-NODE-106-length-51106-cov-5.136393_pt1 | contig 51106 bp, 55 predicted proteins | sample MGYA00579296_ERZ1669248 | MGnify/ENA primary metagenome ERZ1669248 (study PRJEB41166, sample SAMN08046057) | hot springs metagenome | biome: hot spring; feature: neutral hot spring; material: thermophilic sediment; isolation source: thermophilic sediment from...
CACATCCCCCTCTAACTTTGCAAGAGGGTATTGGGATCTTTTTTTAATATAAATACAAATTTTTAAAACCCAGATTCTTAGCTATGCTAATAGCTTCTTGATATTCTTTATAATTTATAGTTCTGTTTATCTCAGGATATTTATAAGCCATATATAGAGGACGATATTGCTCCATTATGTTAATAAAAACTTCAGTAGATAATTCTTTTTTAATAAAAATCAACCATTCCCTTAACTCTGATATATGATTGGGCATTAAAAGATGTCTTATAATTAAACCCTTTAAGGCTATGTTTTCTTCGTTGAGAATTAAATTTCCAACTTGTCTATACATTTCCTTCAAAGCACTCTTAGTTACTTCAGGATAATCTTCTGCATTTGCAAATTTTTTAGCAGTCTCAGGATAATAAAACTTGATGTCTGGCATGTAAATATCAACTATTCCATCAAGTAATTTAAGCGTCTCTAAGCTCTCATAACCGCTTGTATTGTACACAATAGGAATTTTCAAACCAAATTCAATAGCTTTTAATAAGGCTTCTATTATTTGAGAAATAAAATGGGTGGGAGTAACTAAATTGATATTATGACATCCAAGATTTTGGAGATATATCATTATGTAAGCAAGGTCTTCTGTTGACATTTCCTCTCCCACTCCTAAATGACTTATAGTGTAATTCTGACAAAAAACACATCCTAAATTACAAAAGGTAAAAAATATGGTTCCAGAACCATTTTTACCCACCAAGATCTTTTCCTCACCAAAATGAGGAAAATAACTAGATATAACCGGTTTATAAGGTGCTTTGCAATATCCAAGTTCCCCCCTCTCTCTGTTTACCATACACTTTCTAGGACAAAGAGTACAATTTTTTAGTATTTCCTTTAGAAAGTTTACTCTTTTTTTGAGTTCTCCAGATTTGTAAAGAGTAATATATGAAGGTAACATACTTACAATGATTTTACAAATTCTCTTACTTTAAACTTCACTCCCAAATCTTTAGCTATTTTTTCGCACCTTTCAATGTCAACCGTAGGTAAGTTAACTACCGAAGCTGCTACATCTTTTATGTATATCTTTGAAAGCTTAATGAATTCAATTACTGCATTGTAAGCATCACTGAAAACAGGTCGGGATATTTTATCATACTTCTCTTTATCTTCTGCATTTAGACTTATGGAGATAGCATCTATGTAAGGGGCAATTTCAGGTAGAATATTTCTCTGATTAAAAACATTACCATGTCCATTCGTATCTATTCTTATAGGGAGATGAGGGAACATATCTTTTATAAACCTTGACACACTTTTTACAACCTCTACCCTAATAAGAGGTTCTCCAAACCCACAAAACACAACTTCTTTATAAGTCCTCAAATCTATCTTATTGAGGGATCCTATTATCTCTTTTGAAGACGGTTCTCTATCAAGTACTAACCTTTTGTTTCCAACCTGATCTGTAAAATTTTTGATACAAAATACGCATCGATTAGTACATCTATTTGTTATGTTTAGGTATAAGCTACTCCCTAAACAGTAGACAATTTCACTCATATTTCTTTCCTAAATAAATTTTTTAAATTTTCTCTAAACTTAATAGATAAATCTTCCAAGCTTACATTTTTCAATTCAGAAATTTTTTCAGCAATTTCAGGTAAATAAGCTGGTTCATTCATTTTTCCTCTACAAGACTGAGGCGGTAAATATGGAGCATCAGTCTCTATAACAATGTATTCAAGGGGAATTTTTTTCAAAACCTCTCTCAAATTTTTAGCGTTAGGATAGGTTATAGGACCAGAAAAACTAAATAAGAAATTCCATTCAGAAACGAGCTTAAAAGTTTCATAACTTCCACTATAGCTGTGCATTATTCCCCCTACTTCCCATACCTTCTCAGCTTTCATTATGTCAATAAGATCTTTCCAAGCATCTCTACAGTGAATTACAATTGGTCTATTAACTTCCTTAGCAAATTGAATAAACCTCGAAAAAACTTCTTTTTGTTTTTCCTTTGGAGAATGAAGCCTATAGTAATCAAGTCCTATTTCTCCTATAGCGAGAGTTTTTTCGGTCACCAAACTTTTCCAATCTAATTCATCTACATATGGGCTTGATGATTCGTGAGGATGAACACCGATAATCGAATAAATTCCTTCAAAAATACTTAAGTGATTAGCTCTCAAACTAGACTCCCAATCATATCCTACTACAAAGAATGAAACAACTCCATTTTTCTTTGCTCTCTCTACGTATTCTCTCCATTGGGGATAAATACGCTCATCATTTAAATGTACGTGCGTATCTGTCCACATATCTTCAATCGGAGCCCAGGGCTATGCCTCCACCGTCGATATGGCCCTACGGGTAGAAAGAGATAGGTAAGCTCCAGTCAGGTACACTGCGGCACCTAAGAGCCACCTCTTACCGTTGCTTCCTTTCGGACCTGGCGGGGTTCGAGGCACCCTTAGTGCACAGTTCCTAACCTTCATAGCTTCCTTTTCTCCTCCTATTCCCACAAGACCATACCTCGGGTGGCCTTTCGGTCCTGCTATAGCGGATTGCAGGTACAGGGCACCGCTAGCTCCCCACCTAAGCATAGCCCTGGGATTCATTCTTGAATTCTTAAAAGTATAAATAAAGAACTCAAAAGAACCCAAATAAAAGACGTAATAAAGAAAAACAATATTACTTTGCCAATAAAAGCTCCTATACTTTTTTCATTTTTAAAGATTTTCGAAAAATCTACTTCTTTGATCACTGCATATGCAGCTAAAAAGCCTACAATAAAACTTATAACCACACTTGAAGTACTCAACAATTCCCTAATACTACTCATAACTCACCTTTATAAAAATATGGCGGAGAGGGTGGGATTCGAACCCACGAGACCGCTTTCGCGGTCTACTCGCTCTCCAGGCGAGCGCCTTCGTCCACTCAGCCACCTCTCCGTTCCCTATTATTTTATCATAAAAATTCATGAACGTGAACTCCGCATATCTTTAAAAAACTCCTTTAGCAAAGACTCGCATACATCCTTTTTAATTCCAGAAATTATCTCTATGTCTTTCCATTTTTTATAATCCCTAATATTTACAAATTGTGTAAAGCCCTCTTCTCTGTTTTCAGTTCCATAAACTAACCTACTTATACGTGAATTCAGAATAGCACCAAAACACATTATACAAGGTTCCAAAGTCACATATAAAGTACAATTGCAAAGTCTCCAACCTTTTAGTTTTTTAGCTGCTTTCTCTATAGCAATCATTTCTGCATGTGAAATCGGATTCTTTTTGCTCTCTTTTAAATTATACCCTCTTCCTACTATCTGTCCGTTATAAACTATAACTGCTCCCACAGGAACTTCTCCTTTCCTTAGCGCTTTTTTTGCTTCTTTAATTGCTTCGTGCATAAAATATTCATCTATTGAAGAGAACTTTTTATCCATTCTAAATATTCAGGTAAACCATAGTTTATTGGAATCCCTATTATTTCAGGCAACTTGTAAGGATGTAATTCTCTTATCCTTTTAACAAGTTCTGAGAACTTACTCTTTTCAGTCTTTATCAACATGATTACTTCCATTTCAACTTTTTTTTCTCCCTGCCAAATATAAATTGATTTTGCTTCAGGAATTATGTTTACACAAGCACAAAGTTTTTCGTCCAAAAGTACATTTGCTATCTTTTCTGCATTCTCTAAACTATTAATGGTAACTACAGTAAGTATCATTGACCAATTACCTCCTTTCAAAATTAAGCACCTGTTGTATTATATAGTGAACAGACTCAGAAGGAGAAGCATCAATAACATAGTCTGCAATCTTCTTTAATCTTTCAGAAGCATTTTTCAAAGTTATGCCTAAACCTGAAAGCTTGAGCATCTCTTCATCATTATCGTAATCCCCAAGAGCTATAACTTCCTCTAATTTTATATCCAAATTTTTAAGCAGTTTTTTCAGTGCCTTTCCTTTTGAAGCCCCTTTAGGTAGAATTTCTAAGTATTTATAAGAGGAAAAAACTACATTTAAATAAATTTTTTCTAATCTATTTTTCAATTCTTTAAGAAGTTCTTTCTCTCCCTCTATAAAAATCTTGATTATTCCATTTTTATTGTCTTTCAGAAATTCTAAAGCCTCACTATCTTCATATAGTTTATCATCGTGGTAAATTCCTAATTTAACAAAACTTAAATAATAGTGTATAACCTTTAAAGCTCCAATCACCTCTTCCTTCGAAAGGTGCTGCAAATATAAAAAAGATTTTCTTAATGGATCATAAATTCCAGCCCCATTGTAAAGTATAACAGGAAGAGTTAAACTCAAAGGTTCCACAATTTTGGAGATAGATGACCATCTTCTTCCTGTTGCAATAGTTATTTCAATATTATTTTCTCTTAATATTTTTATAGCCTTAAGATTCTTAGTAGAAATAACTTCTGACCCATCCATTATACTTCCATCAAGATCTGTTATAAAAAGCTTATACATTTAATATCACTTCTCTTATTTGTTTTATTAATACGGGCTTTATATAAAAAAGCTCAAGAAATTCCTCCCCTCGAAGTATGGTGTTTTCTAATTTAATAGTTTTTAATTTAATCAAAAATATATTATCTCTTAAATTCTGATACGAAATTTCTTTAATATAGTCAAAGGGTTTTATTTCTTTAATACTATTTCCTCTCCTTGCTAATATTTTTCTATGCTCTAAAGAATCTAAATTTTTAAACTCAAGAAGAAAAGGATCCTTTAAATGAGTAAAAATATATAATTCGTAGTCAATGCCATAAGTATCCTCTATAAGAGATGATTTTTTAATTTTGTAGGCTTCATAAAATCTTATATCATTAGGAATTTGATCATTGAGCTTTTTTATCAGTTCTTTTTCCTCCATATCTTCTTGCAGAGTTAAATCAATGTATTCTCTTCTGCTTTCTACTCCTACAGGACAAGGAAAACCTAAAGATATAAGAGGTCTTGGATTATATCCTTCGGAATATTTTACAGGGATATTCGCTCTTCTTAGAGCACGTCCCAAAAAATTAAGAAAATCATTAGCTCCTACATACTTTAAAAGATTCAACTTAAAAAAAGCTAATCGATAGACTACTCTATTCTCCATGTTTTACTCCACAAAAGTCACACAAGACTTTCCACTCACATGCTCCACTTTCTAAGCCTTTATGTGCTTTTTCCCTTTCTTTTATTAAGTAATTTTTAGAGACAACAAAAATGTGATCCCATGGAAGCTTCTCATTTATGTCTATTTCTCTTGTATAAGTTGTAGGATCAATATTATTTTCACTAAAGGCTTCTTTCCAAAGAGTTAAATTTAAATACTCTTTCCATCCTTCCAACCTGCTACCTTTACTCCATGAATCAAAAATTACTTTAGCTAATCTTCTATCCCCTCGAGAAAACACTGCTTCAAGAAAACTCATATTGTAGTCATGGATATCTATGACAATATTTTTCTTTTTATTTAAATGCTTAAAAAGAACTTGTTTTCTTGCTTCTATTATACCTTTATCTTCAAATCTTTCCCATTGAAAAGGTGTATGAGGTTTAGGTATAAACACAGAAAAACTAAGATGTAGTTTTACCTTTTTATTTAACTTGAGTATCTTATAAACTAAATCTATAGTTTGGTAAATATCATCATTAGTTTCGGTGGGAAGACCAAGCATAAAGTACAGTTTTATATTATTCCAACCTTTTTGAAAAGCAATTTCAAGAGTTTTTAAAAAGTCTTCTTCTCTTAACCCTTTATTAATTACTTTCCTTAATCTTTCACTTCCAGATTCTATAGCAAAAGTAAGTCCTGATTTTCTTACTTTTGAAATTTTCTCAGCAAGAGATAAGGAAAAATTATCAGCCCTTAAAGAGGGTAAAGAAAAACTTACTAATTCTTTAGAAAATTCTTCAGTAAGCAAATTAACAAGCCTTTCTATCTCTGGATAATCACTACTACTTAAAGAGAGAAGACTTATTTCCTCATAACCAGTATTTTTAATTATTTCCCGTACATAATTTATAATCTTTTCCACACTCCTATACCTCTTAGGTCTGTATATATAACCTGCAAAACAAAATCGACAATTTCGTTGACATCCCCTCATAATTTCTACAAAACCCCTATCGTGAACTACCTGTTGAAGAGGAACAAGAGGTTTCGTTGGAAAAAATGTATTATCAAGATCATAAACAATCCTTCTTTTAATTACTTTTGGAGTCCAATCATATTTGGGGGTCAAATTAAAAAATTTACCATTTTTATATTCTACTTCATATAGAGATGGTATATATACCCCTTCAACTTTAGAAAGAGCCTTAAAAAGTTCTTCTTTAGACCTCTTTGTTTCTTCTTTCCACTTAATATAAATATCCACTATTTCATCGAGGGCTTCCTCAGCTTCCCCAATAAAAATAATGTCAAAGAAATCTGCTATAGGTTCAGGATTTAAAACTGTAGGGCCTCCTGCCACTATTAGAGGGTGACTCTCAGCTCTTTCTTTAGAAAAAACAGGAACATTAGCTAAATCAAGTATGGTAATAATTCCTGAGTATGTTAGTTCATAGGCAAGACTGAAAGCTATCCAATCAAATTCATTAATAGGTCTTTTTGTCTCTAAAGTAAATAAAGGTATTCTCTCATCTCTAAGTTTTCTTTCAAGATCAATTCCAGGAACAAATACCCTCTCACAAAGAACGTCCTCTCTTCTATTTAAAAGATAATATATTATTTGGAAACCCAAATGAGACATGCCGATTTCATACAAATCTGGAAAAGCAAGAGCAACTTTCAGTTTAATATCGCTCCAAGTTTTTATCACAATATTATGCTCGTTTCCTATGTACCTTGAAGGTTTTTCTACATCTGAAAGCAACCTGTCTACATCTATCATATTAGTTGCCTTTCTCCTCTTACATAAATGTTTACTATTAGGCCTAACATAGCATAGTTAGTGATAAGTGAAGTTCTTGCAAAACTTATAAAAGGCAAAGGGATACCCACTACAGGTGATATTCCTGAAACCATACACAAGTTTATAAAAGTTTGGAAAAACCAGCAAAAAAGTATGCCTCCTACTATATATTTGCCAAACTTATCTTTTAAACTCCCCCAAATCTCCCAAGTATATCTGAAAAGTAAATAGTAGAGGAAAACCACAAAAAGGCTTCCTATAAAACCAAATTCTTCTCCTATAGCTGAGAAGATAAAATCAGTGTGTTGTTCTGGTATTAAGTTCAAGTGAGTTTGGGTTCCTTGAAACCATCCTTTACCCCAAATACCCCCAGAACCAATAGCAATTAGCGATTGTATTACTTGATATCCACTTCCAAGAGGATCTTTCATTGGGTCTAAAAAAGTAATTATTCTTTGCTGCTGATAGGGTTTTAATATTAACCAAAAAAAAGGAAGTAATAATAAACCAAGTAGAATCAATCTCAAGAAATATTTAACAGAAATTTCTGATAAGAATATCATAAAAATCCCTGTCGCAAAAATGACAATTGCAGTACCTAAATCAGGTTGGATCATTACAACAATAAAAGGAATAATAACTAATACGAGAGTAAGAATAAATTCTCTCAAACCAAGAGTTTTCTTCTCATAATCTAAGTTAGTTAAAAATCCAGAAAGGGATATTACAAGTAGAAGTTTAGAAAGTTCGGATGGTTGAAAAGAAAAACCAAATATAGAGAACCACCTTTGTGCCCCTAAGCTTTCTTTTCCAAAAAAGATCACCATAACCAAAAGAAACAGATTGATTACATATACGTACTTCCACACCCTTTCCCATAATCGATAATAGGTAGTGGCAAAGAATGCAAAAAAAACTAAGCCTATTAAAAAAGCTATTACTTGTCTCTGTAGAAAAACATATGGGGAAAGTTCTTTTGCTATAAGACGAGTAGCAGTAGTATCATATATAAAGAGAAATCCTATAAAAGTCAACAAAACTACAACTAATATTAGTTTTATTTCTCTTCTTTTCATTTAGATCAACCATTCATTTTCCACAAAATTAATCCAGAAACAGGTTTTGGATAAAAATAAGTAGACTTTTGAGGAAGACGTTCTCTATTAATAGCAAGAGTATATACCATTTCAATAGGTATGGAAGGTAATACAAAGGCCGATCTATAGGTACCGCTATATAGTAAACTCTTAACCTCTTTTACATCATGAGAAAATCTTACTAATCCTCTCTCCTGTAATTCATTTTCCGTTTTTCCAAGAGTTCCTTCCCATATACCTTTATGTAAAAGAGTAGTAGGTAAAACCCACCAAAGTTCTGAATGCTCTTTATTTTCTTTCATGTAGTTAATCTTAGGTACTAATCTAAAAATCTTATTATTTACCACATAATATATATAGGGATTATTGGGTCTAAAAAGCAAATCCAAATTTTCAATCTTATTATCCTCTAAATATAGATCAAAATATCTTCTAAGATCATTAATTTCAATTTCTATATCTTTTAAAATCCTATGAGTTGGAAGAAGCTTAATTCCAGGATCATATAAGTCAGTCATCAAAATCATGATATATTTAGCATTAGGATCTTTAACTTCACTATAATAAAGCCATGAAGCCTCATATCTATGATGACCATCAGCAATTAGAATTTTTTTATCTACGAAAAAGTTCATAATTAGGTTAACATGCTCCGCCTTTTCTATTTTCCATATAAGATGATTCCTATTATCCCAACTGTGAGCTTTAATCATAGGTTCTTCTTTCTCAATTTCTATCCAAATACTTCGCAACATACTACTTTTGTCCTCATATATACCCCAAATTGGTTCTAAATTAGCTCTTAAATTTCTTAAAAGTTCAAGCCTATCAAGTTTAGGGCCAGAAAAAGTATGCTCATGGGGCAGTATATTCTCACCCAGAGGTTCCAATTCCAACAAAACAATTATACTGTAATTATACTCATCTCTATCTCCCCACTGAAATTCCTGTTTGTATAAATAAAAACCAGGACTCTCGCTAACTAATATATGAGAATCAATCCATTTTAAAAAAAGATTTTTTATCTCCCTATAGTCAATGGGAGATGAATCTCCCAAAGTTAAATGAGTTATGTTATATCGATGTTTCTTCAAATATTTCTCCCTATCTTCCTTAGGAATAACATCATAAGGGGGAGAGATTAGATCATTGATAGGAAGTTCTGAATTGAACCTAAATGCTGTGAAGGGATAGACATTAACCATTTTCTATTCCTTCCTTTCTTTTAGGGATTATAATCTCAAACTTTGTTCCTTTATTAACTTTGCTTTCTACTCTAATAGTCCACCCATGCCTTTCAATTAATTTTTTTACTATAGAAAGTCCCAAGCCTGTACTAAATCCATCTTCATTAGTCCTTGACTTACTAACTCTATAAAACCTGTCAAAAATTCTATTTAAGTCTTTTTCAGGTATTCCAATACCAGTATCTCTAATCCAGAGAATTACATTGTCCTCATTTTCATTGACCCCTATTTCTATTAACCCCCCTTGAGGAGTATATTTTACTGCATTCTCAACAATGTTAAAAACTATAGTATCAAGGTGTTGAGGATCAGCATTTATAACGAGCTTCTCAGGAATTTTCAAATTTACTTCTAAATTTTTCTTAGAAATATGTGGAGTTAATCTATCTATAACCTCCATTACTATTTCCGTAAGATTTACCTCTTTAAGCTGTAAGTCTATCACTCCTGCTTCAAGTCTAGACAGATTTAATAAATTACTCACAAGTTTTGACATCCTTTCCACTTCTTTTCTCAAATGTGGAAAAAACTCATTGTATATTTCATCTAGAGTAATCTTTTTTTCAGAAAACAAATCAATTAATATTTGGATCGACGTTAAAGGAGTCCTTAACTCATGAGAGGCATTTCCAAGAAACTCTTTAAAATTCTCTTCCATTCTATGAAGAGGGGTATAATCATTAATAATCAATAAAACCTCTTGATTTCCACTTAGATAAAAAGCCTCAACCTCAAGATATTTCTTTTCCTTTCCCCAAAAATTTAAACTGGTTTTATTATATGTTTTACTTTCAAGAGTTTTTTTGTAAAGATCATCAATTTCATAGTCAGGTATTAACTCTATAAGTTTTCTATTATTCTTACTATTATTTTGAATATCAAATAGCTCTTTTATCTTATTGTTGGCAAAAACTACAACACCATCCTTATCCACAATAAGGATACCAAGTTGAACATTCTCAGTAAGTACTTTCCATCTTTCTTCAATCTTGCTTATTTTCATTCCCCTCCTGGAATTTGTATCCTAAGTTCCTAACAGTAATAATATATTTAGGATGACTTGGATCATCTTCTACCTTTTCTCTCAACCATCTTATATATACATCTACTGCTCTGGGTTCACCCCAAAAGTTCTCACCCCATATGTGTTTTATTATCATATCTCTAGTCCACACTCTCCCTGGAGAAGAAAGAAGAAGCTTCAAAATCTCAAACTCTCTATAGGACAAATTAACTTCTTTTCCTTTTACTTTTACTGTCCTTTTCACAAGGTCCATCTCAAAGGGAGGGGCCACAATTTTTTGACTTTTTGATAAATCTGATTGATACCTTCTAAGTACTGCTTCTATCCTTGCCAAAAGTTCTTTTGCACCAAAAGGTTTAGTAATATAGTCATCAGCTCCCATCTTTAATCCTAATACTTTATCCACTTCTTCGTCTTTCGCGGTTAGCATAATGATAGGAACATTACTTATTTTTCTTATCTCCTTACATACCTCCCAGCCATCCTTTTCAGGCAACATAATATCTAAAAGCACAAGATCTGGATTGAATAGTTTAAATTTGTTTAAAGCCTCTACCCCATCATATGCAACTTCTACCTCGTATCCCTCTTTGTTAAGTAAGAGAGTCAAAGAATTTACAATCCCTTTATCATCTTCTACTAAAAGAATCTTTTTCATCTTCTCACCTCAAAATCTTTTTGAAATATTATTCTACCTAATCTCAAAAGATTAGATCCTTCTTCTATAGCTATTTCAAAATCCTCAGACATACCCATAGAGAGATAAGGGAGATCTAACTTTGTTAATTCTATAAGTTTTTTCCATATATTATATAGTTTTCTAAAAACCTCTCTAATTGCATCTTTGTCTTGTGTAAGCGGTCCTATAGTCATAAGTCCCTTTATGTTTAAATTTTTAAGCGCAAAGATTTTCTCATATGTTCTCCAAAACTCTTCTTCCTTAAAACCATGTTTGGTAGGTTCTTTGGAAAGATTTAATTGTAAAAGAATGTCTACTTTTTTTCCTTCCTTTCCTGCATGTTTGTTAATTTCTTCTGCAAGATCAAGAGAGTCTACAGAGTGTATCAGAAAAAACATTTTTACCGCTTTTTTCACTTTATTTCTTTGAAGATGTCCCACCATATGCCACTCGCAGGGAAGATCTGAAAGTAAAGAGATCTTTTTCTCTGCCTCTTGAACTCTATTCTCTCCTATTTTATTTATACCTATCTTAACTGCCTCTCTTATATATTCAGGAGGATATCCTTTAGCAACAGCAACTACTGAAATCTCAGAAGGATCTCTTCCACACTCTTCAGCTTTCTTTATTATCCTCTCTTGAACTCTTTTCCAGTTTTCTGCTATGAAGGAAAGATCATTCATACTAAAGAACCTTTAACACCCTTCCTTTAATTATTCTCTCTTTTAATATTATATTGTCAATCTCAATTGGTAAAGTACTTATTTTGTAAAAATTTTTTAAAACTTCTACTTCTAAAATCTTTACCTTGATTATAATCCTATCATTACAATTAATTATTAGATATTTATTTCTTTCAAAAGGGGCTTTAGAGAAAAGGACTAAATACTTAGGAGGAAAGTCTCTAATAACTCCAATTATTTCACCTTTTTTTACCTTCCGGTTTAAATAATACGAATATCTTGCTTTTTTTAAATCCTCCCAAGCCAGAGTCTTCCACTTTAAGTCATTTTTAACAAGGTTATCTATATGAAAAATTGCATAGCCAGATTTTTCTGAGATAATTAAATTTTCATATTTCTTCTTAAGTTTTTGAAGTTCCTCATAAATTGTGTCTAGCTTGATGATGTACTCCTTCCTCAAAAAGGATAACCTTTTTATGTTTTCTACAATCTCATTGTACCTACTAAAATCTCCTAAAAAAGCCTCAATCCTTAGTTCATCTATAGAAAGATTTATTTTTTCTCCTATTTCATCTAAGGTTTTTAATGTGTCTTTATATTTATCTCCTAAAATGTCTTCCTCAGGAGAAGTTCTTTTATTTGTATCTTCAATATATCCAACTACCTGTCCTACTCTTACTTTTTCCATTTCTCTAACATTAGTCCTAAGAATCCCATCTAAGGGAGCTCTAAGAACTTGCTCATCAAAAACAAATATACCTATAATCTCATAGTTCTCTTTCCATCTCGTGATAAGAAAAATAACTAAAGCAAAAGTTACCAATGTTATTAATAAAATCAAAAATCTTTTAGGTCTAAATAGTCTTTTATTTTTTTGAATTTTGTAAAAATCTTCTCTATATAAGGTCATTTTAAAAAGATGTATCCTAAATTTCTATTTGAGTTTCTATCTCTACGAAAAGAGTAAAAATTTTTGTCACAAAAAGTGCATATATGAGAAATTTCTATATTTGAATCTGGAATATTCTCTTTTTTGAATTGATAGTTTACCAGCTCTACGAGGTCATAGAAAGTTTTGTGATTTCTTGTTATTATGAACTTTTTATATTCCTTAGGAAGTTGACTTATAAAGTCTTCTTTTACTTCAAAACAACAAGAATGAATACTTGGACCTACACTTATTAAAATCTCTTTAGACTCTATACTATAACTTTCTTTTATATGCTTAATAACCTTCAAAGGAAAGTCTCTTATGGTGCCTCTCCAGCCTGAATGTACTAACCCCACAAGTTTAATTTTGGGAACATATATATAAATGGGCATACAGTCAGCAAAAAACATGATTAATGGTCTTTTTCTTTCCAAACTAAGAAGGGCATCGGTTTTATACGCAATCTTAGGAAAAATTTTGTTTACCTCTTTTTTGACTAAGTATATTTTATCACCATGTACCTGATCTGCGAAAATCCAATTCCCAGAAGGCACTTTAATTAGAAAAAAGAACCTGAGATAATTATACAGGTAACGAAAACCAAATTTAAAGGGAAAAGAAAAAGGATAAGAAACAAACCCATGAGAAATTTCAGAAAACTCACTCAAAAGCTTAGATCTCCAGATCATGTGCATACTCCACAAGCATTACAATTTTTTCTACATGCCATAGTTAGCTTTCCTTCATATGCTTTTTCCCTTTCCCTCCATAAATAGTCCTTTCTCACCCCTGTATCTACCACATCCCATGGCAAAACATCATTTTTGTCTTTTTTATTAAGATAGTTCAAAAAAAGATCCTCATTATTCCTCATAAACTTTTTAAGAATTGAAACAGAAATCTCCTTGTTCTCATATATCTCTTTCCAAAGCTTATTTAAATTCCGGTCTCCTCTACTAAAAACTCCTTGCCAAAAACTCCAAAAATAATCTTCCATCTCTATTCTTACCCTTTTAATTTCCCTCAACTTCTCGGATAAAACTTTCTGCGTAGAAACAATATACTCTTCATTTTCCATTTTCTCCCATTGAAAAGGTGTGTGAGGCTTAGGTATAAAAGTAGAGAAACTAACACTTATTTCTACTTTGGGATTTAATTTTCTTATCTCTCTTACTAAGGAATAAATACCTTCTATATCTTCACTTTTTTCTGTAGGAAGTCCAAGCATAAAATATAATTTCAAGGTTTTGATCTTGTAATTTTTCAATTTATTCACAAAATTTAATATATCTTCATTGGAAAAGCCCTTATTCAAGACTATTCTCAATCTGTCTGTTCCTGTCTCAGGAGCTATGGTCACAGTTTTTTGTCCTGATTTCTCAATTAAACTAAGCAAATCTTCATTAATATCTTCAAGCCTTAAGGAAGAAAAAGAAAGGAGTACTTCCCCATTACAGAACATATTTTCAATTTCTCTCAAGTTTAAGTTAGGATCAATAGCAGGGACAATTAATCCAATTTTAGGCGAAAAATCATAAAACTCTTTTAACTTTTTATTTATCACTTCCATAGTAGAGGATCGATAGGGTCTATAAAAATAACCAGCAAGACAAAATCTGCATTGATATTTACACCCTCTAACCAATTCGCACAAGGCCATATTTGAAAATACGGCATTTTCAGATATTATAGGAGAGACCATGGGATCATTTTCAAAGTTTAAATATATTCTTCGTTTGATAGGTAATTTCTGTTCCACAGAAGGAATATAAATACCTTCGACATTCTTCAGGATTTCAAAAAATTCTTTTTTGTTTAGTTTTTTTTCTTTTTTAAAAATTAAATATTCTGAAAATTCCTTTACCAGCTCTTCTCCTTCTCCTATAAATAGGATGTCGAAAATATCTGCAAGAGGTTCAGGATTAGCACTTAAAGCTATACCTCCACCTACAATTAATGGATAAGAGTCATCCCTTTCGTAAGAGAAAAGAGGAATATTTTCTCTGCTTAGGATGTAGACAATATTAAGGAAGTCTAATTCAAAACTTACAGAAAAAGCTAAAGCGTCAAATTCAGATAAAGATTTAAAACTTTCTATAGAATAAAGTCTAAAGTCAGTTCTTTTCCTCCAATCATTAGGTATATAAGCTCTTTCACAAAGAATCCCCTGACACTTGTTAAAGATTTCATAAATACCTACATATCCTAAGTTGTTAATGCTAACAGAGTAAGCATTTGGATATATTAGTAGTATACTTACATCTCCACCCCTTTTTGTTAACTTAAATCCTTTTTCTTTTTCTCTAAGATTGATTATCTCCTTTTTTATGTTCCAGTTCAATTAATCTTTTTCTCCTTAGAATTGCTGGTATGTCTAAGTCCTCTTCAGAAATACTAGTATAATCTTTTCTTTTAGTACTATCTTCTTGACTCACTACCTCTTCTTGATGATCAAAACCAGTAGCAATTAAGGTGACTTTTATTGTATCCTTCATATTCTCATCTATAACTGCACCAAATTTTATGTTTGCCTCAGGATCTACTTTTGGGGTTATTACTTCTGCTATTTCTTCTACTTCATGAATAGAGAGATCTAAGCCTCCAGTTACATTAAATATAACACCTTTAGCTCCATTTATAGAAAAATCTAAAAGAGGACTCTGAAGAGCATTTTGTGCCGCCTCCTTAGCCCTATTTTCTCCCTTTCCAATACCTATACCCATATAGGCAGTACCCGCTCTTGACATTATAGATTGAATATCTGCAAAATCTAAATTAATAAGTCCTGGAACAGTAATAAGCTCAGTAATACCTTGTACCGCTTGTTTCAGAACCTCATCTGCTTTCTTAAAAGACTCTAATATTGGAGTATTTTTATCACCAATCTTTAATAACTTATCATTAGGAATAATAAGTAAAGTATCAACCTTATTTCTTAGCTTTTCAATACCTTCCATAGCATTTACTCTTCTTTTTCTTCCTTCAAAACTAAAAGGTAAAGTGACTACTGCGATTACAAGTTTAGCTATTTCTTTGGCTATCTCAGCAATAACTGGAGAGGCACCTGTACCTGTACCCCCTCCCATTCCAGCAGTAATGAAAATCATGTCAGCATCTTGAAGAATATCTTTAATTATATCTCTACTCTCAATGGCAGCCTTCTCTCCAATCTTAGGGTCGCCACCTGCTCCAAGTCCTTGGGTAACTTGCTCTCCAATCTGAACCTTATGAGGAGCCTTATTTAAGGCAAGAACCTGAACATCAGTATTTATCGCAATAAACTCAACTCCTTGAATTCCAGCCTCAATCATCCTATTAACAGCATTTCCTCCTCCCCCACCAACACCAATAACTTTAATTTTTGCTCTCATCTCATCAAATTTATCTAAATTGTCTGACAACAGTGAGAACAATATAATACACCACCTTCCCCTATATTTACTCCTTAAAAGGACTAAATATATTTTTAAATATTTCCTTTAAATAGTCAAGGAAATTTTTACTACTTTCATCTGTAGAAACTGTCCTTGTAATCCTTTCCAAAGCGCCTACAGCTGAAGAATAAAAAACAGCATCTTTTTCTTCAAAAATATTATAAACCCGAAGACTACGACTAACCCTCACAGGTACTTTCAAATACTCCTGAGCAAACTCTTCTAATCCATCCAAAAGTGCAGTACCACCCGTAATTACTATGCCCCCTGGAATCAATTCTATTGGAGAATTTAACTCCTCTAATTTCTTCAAGACAAAATCTAAAATTTCCTCTACTCTTGGCTGAATAATTTCTCTAACCTGAGAGGTGTTAATTTTTATTCTTTTCTGCTGTAAAGACATCACTTCTAAGGATTCTTCTTTTTCTTCCTTAAGTGTACCTATGATCTTTTTTGCCCTTTCTGCCTCCTCGGTAGGTATTTTTAAAGTTATTGCAATATCTTTTGTAATTCTTTCCCCTCCCAACTTCAATATTCCAATAGCATACAGATATCCTTCCTTAAAAACAGCAAGATTTGTTAGATCTCCTCCAATATCTACTAAAACTACCCCCAAATTTTTTTCTTCTGGTGTTAATACAGCTTCCGAAGCTGCAATTTCTTGGGGAATAAAACCCTCTATATTTATTTCTGCTTTTTGAAAAGCATTTATAATATTTCTTAGCTGAACCTTATCATGGGTTACCAATAACAAGTCTGACTCAAGCCGTGTCCCTATCATTCCTATAGGATTCATAATACCATTTTGTCCGTCAAGCCTAAAACCTCGTACTACATGATATATGACTTCTCTATCTTCTGGAATTGACGTAGCTTTTGCAGCTTCAATTGCTCTTCTAACATCAGATTCTGTTACCTCTTGCTCCCGGCTTTTAACAATAATCATACCCCTACTTGGTATAGCTGTGATTTTTTCCCCACTTATAGTAGCTATCATTTTAGGAATACTTCTTATTCCTGCCATTCTTACTGCCCTTTGTACTGCCTCTTTTATACAAGCGCTTGCCTCCTGAATGTCATTAATAACCCCATAGCTGATACCCTTTGATGGTATCATAGAAAATCCAATTAATTCTAATTCCTCATTTTTTTCACTTAAATTGGCAATTACTACTGCAACTTTTGTAGATCCAAGATCAATAGCTCCTATAAAATCTGACATCTAAGTTCCTCCAATGAAAGGAATACGAAATCTAAAATCTAAGGTTTTTCCTTTCAAATTAAAATTCTTTACAATATCCATGATATATCTCTTTTTTTCCTGATAATCTTCAAGACTAATTTTTAAAATACAGTCTTCTCCGTATATTTCAAAATATTTATCATAAAACTTAATTCTATGGATTCTAAAAAATCCAAAATTTCTGAGTATGTCCTGTATAAGTCCTATATCATTTGTTCCTTCTATTTTTATTGTACCATCAAAAGGTGCATATTTTTTCATTATTGCAAATTTCTGATTGTAGTAGTAGTTTTTTTTATTAAATTCAACATAGAGTAAAGTTTTTGCTTCATCATACTTCACATATATTCCCCATGGTATATAGCTTATCTTAGTAATAATGAGATTATATTTTTGCTCTATCTTAGGAACTAATAAGCTTACAAATAAAATATTCCTAAACTTTAAATCCTTTCTTATTACATTTAAAAGCTCATCAACTTTTGGATCTATTCTTATATAGAGGATCCAAGTAGAGGATATGACTATTAAAAGTATAAAAAAAACAAGTAAAAATTTTTTCATGTTACCAAATAATAATCTCTGGCTCCAAATCTATACCATAGGCCTCCTTCACTTTGTCTTTTATAATATTTATAATCTCTAAAACATCCTTACTTCTTGCCCTGCCAACATTTATTATAGTGTTTGCATGCTCATAAGAAACCATGGCATCTCCAATCCTAAAGCCTCTAAAACCTAAGTTATCAATAAAATATCCTGCAGGTCCTTCCTTAGGATTTTTAAATACACTCCCAGCAGACGGATATTTAGGAAGCTTTTTACTTCTTTCCTTTATAAAAAACTTAATCTCTTTTAAAGATTCTTCCTTAGGTTTTTCCTCTAATCTTAACAGCACTTTTTTAATAATCCAGTCTTTTGGAATGTTTGAGCTTCTATAATTAAAATTAAGTTCTTTTTTGCCCAAAAACATTTCCTCAAAATGTTCATTTAAAACATAGACTCCCTCTACAAAATCACCTATAGCTTTTCTAAAGGCTCCAGCATTGCCCATCACCGCTCCTCCTATGGTTCCAGGAATACCCATCATAAATTCAAGCCCACCCATATTTTTTTCAACCATAAAAGAGATTAATTTAGAGATTAAGCATCCCGATTCTACTTCCAGATGGCTATTATCTACAAAATTGATTTTCCCCAGGTTCTGATTCAATCTAATTACTGCTCCTTTAATCCCTTCATCAGGTGCAAGAATATTAGTACCTTGTCCCATTACTTTTGTTGGGATATTATTCTCTTTAAGAATTTGAAGAATTAAGATAAGTTCTTCCCAAGAATATGGAATAATGAATAAGTCTACTTTTCCCCCAATCTTAAAAGAGGTATAATGAGATAAATTCACATCTTTATAGATTTTGGATTTAAAATTATATTTATTGAGAATATTCCAAATTAGCATCTTTTCTAACCCGAGCAAGTAAAGCTTCCCCCACTTTCCATACATTTCCAGCCCCAAGAGTAAGTAATAAATCACCTTTTTTCAAAATACTTTTTGCTTTAGATGCTGCCTCAATAATATTATCCACAAGATACACCTCGAGGTTAGGATATTTTTCTCTTATCTCATCATAAATATTTTTACTACTAACACCAGGAATAGGTTTTTCTCCTGCAGAATATATCTCAGTCAAAATAATCACATCACCTAAGGATAAAGCCTCAGCAATCTCTTTGCTTAAGAAATACGTCCTTGTATATCTATGAGGCTGAAAAACTACCACTAACCTTCTATTATAAAGTCGCAATGTTTCTAAGGTAGCCTTTATTTCTGTAGGATGATGTCCATAATCATCAAAGACTAAAATATCATCTTCAATAATCCCCTTAAGCTGAATTCTCCTTTGCACTCCTTGAAATCTTTCAAGAGCTTTGGTGGTTGTCTCAAAATCTAAACCCAAAATCTTTGATACCGCAATAGCAGAAAGAGAATTTAATATGTTATGCTTTCCTGGCACTCTTAACTTTACCCTTCCTAATTTCTCATTTCTAAAATAAACATCAAATTCTGACCCGGAGAGGTTGAGGACTATATTATCTGCTTTAAAATCAGCGTTAGAAAAACCATAAGTGTAATATTCTTTATTTTTAATTTTTCTAATTATATCTCTGACATTTTCACAGTCTAAATTTAAAACTGCAAAACCACCCTTAGGCACCTTTTCTATTACTTTCAAGAATGTATCTTTGATTTTTTCCAAGTTCTTATAATAGTCAAGATGGTCATTATCTATATTGGTAATTACAAGGATATAAGGATCTAATTTTAAAATAGAGCCATCACTTTCGTCTCCTTCAGCCACTAAATATTCTCCATTTCCAAGTTTTGCATTACCTCCTATATCTTCAAGTTCCCCACCTACCAATATAGTAGGGTCTATTTTATTATTCTCAAGTACTAAAGCAATCATAGAGGTTGTTGTAGTCTTTCCATGAGCTCCCCCTACAATTATTGATTTCTTCTCTTTTGTCAAGTCGGCAAGAAGATCACTCCTATGAAGTATAGGAATATTTCTCTCCTTAGCATAAACATATTCCTCATTATCGGGAGGAATAGCAGAAGATATAACTACTAAATCCACATTATTCACATTTTCAGGATTATGCCCTTTATAGATCTTTACTCCTTTAGATTTAAGTCTTATAGTAGAAATATTTTCTTGAATATCAGACCCAGAAACTTCATACCCTCTTTCTACGCATATATATGCTAAAGCACTCATTCCAGTTCCCGCAATACCAATAAAATGGATCCTTTTAGCATTTAACAAATCAATTCCTCCCTTCTAACTTCTCCAAAATAAGATTCCAAAAATTTTCTCTTCCATTAGCAATAGATATTTTTCTACATGCTTCGGATGCTTTAGCAAGTCTATCCTTATTATCCCATTTATCCAAAAGAGTAATTAGTTTCTCAGAATTTAATTGATTTTCTAAGAGTAACTCCCCTCCACCTACTTTAACTACCACCTCAGCATTATATATCTGATGGTTATCCTTAGCATAAGGATAGGGAATATATATAGCAGGAAGTCCGGCTATCAAGAATTGAGCAATAGTAGTTGCTCCCGCTCTACTTATGGCAAAATCTGCCCCACATATAGCAAGTTCCATATTTTTAATAAAAGGCACAGGATTATAACCCTCTTTCGCCCATTCCTCTATGGGTATTCCTTCTATATAACTTACATAGTTTTTTTCTCCTATCTGATGGAGAATTTGCCACCCATTATTTAATAAATAAGGTATAATCTTTTTAACCTCATAATTTATCTTCATTGACCCCTGACTTCCTCCAGTTATAAGAAGAAGCTTGCGATTTTCATCAAAGCCTAATTCCTTTTTACAACTTGCTTTATCCATTGTCAATAATTCTGTCCTTACAAAATTCCCAGTAAGATAAATTTTATCTTTATCTTTAAAATACTCCCTTGTTTCAGGAAAAGAAACAGCAACCCCTTGAGAAAATCTGTAGAAGAGTTTTGTTACCCTTCCTGGAATCACATTTTGTTCGTGTAAAAAGAAAGGAAGTTTTTTAATAATAGAAGCAACAATTATAGGAACTGTAATGTAACTTCCAAACACAACTAAAATATCAGGTTCTAATTCTCCTAATATCTTTAAAGCATCTTTTATACTCAGGTAATAACTTAGTTTTTTAATATCTGAACTCTTTATAATGTCTAACCCGTAGAAATCATATTTTCCTGCTATTAACTTTTCTTCAAAACTGTTTTTCCTACCTATAAAACTTATTTTCCAATGAGGAGCCCTCTCAGATATATAGTCAGCCATGTTTAAAGCAGGGATCACATGCCCCCCAGTACCACCTGCTACAAACAAAATATTTATCATTTTTTATCACCCAAAATTGCAATTTTCATGAGAAGTCCAACCTGTGCCCAATTAACCATCATGGAAGATCCTCCAAAACTTAAAAAAGGTAATGGAAGTCCCATTACAGGTAGAAAACCCAAGTTCATTAATATATTCAAGATTATCTCTACACACCAATAAACTAAAACCCCCATGCTTAAAAGTCCAGAAAAAACATCGGTCTTTGATGCTTTTATTGATAAATTGAATAAGGTTAACATAAGAAAAAAATACAGCATCAAGATCACTGTACCCGCCATTAAACCTCCTTCTTCATAAATCACAGGCAATAGAAAATCATTATAAGCCTCGGGGATATAAAATTTCAATACACCCCTTCCCCATCCTTTGCCGAAAATTCCGCCATCTTTTATGGCTTTTAGAGCTTGCTCCTGTTGAAAAGTTTTGAAAAAGGGAATGCCTTTATTTAACACTAATCTTTCCTTCCTATATTCTCCTGTTAATATTCCAAAGCTAAATACCAAGGATATTATTAACAACATAACTAAAGCCTGTTTAAAATTCATTTTTGAAACAAATAGTATTACAAAGGTGGATAGGAAGAAAAGAACTATCATGCTCATGTTAGGTTGAAAGTAAAGGACAATGGATATTAAAAGAAGAAAGAGAATAATCCATAAAAATCTTGCACCATCAATTCTCTTTTTTTCACTATTTGAAGATAAAAAGCTTGCTAGAAATATTATCCATGAAAATCTCAAGACTTCTACAGGTTGTATTTGAATAGGACCTATTTCAATCCACCTTGCCACATTTCTTGAAACTTTTCCAAAAGGAGGTATAAAAACTAATATGAGTAAAAAGAGAGAAATAAGCAAAAGTAAAAGAGAGTTTTTGCGCCAAAAATCTAAAGAAAAAGCACTTACAATAAAAGATATTCCAATAGCAAGAGGTAGATAAATAAGTTGATGTTGGAAAAAATAAGAAGAATTATTTAAAGTTAAACTTGCCCATCTCCAACTCGCAGTGTGAATAATGGGAAGACTAAGTAATGATAAAATCAAAGCTAAAATAAATATTAACTTATCATACTTTTTCATTTTTCATTCTCTCAAAAACATCATTAAAAATTTTTCCTCTTTCTTTATAATTTCTAAACATATCAAAACTAGCACAAGCTGGAGAGAGCAGTATTACGTCTCCAGGCTCCGACACTTCGTAAGCTCTCCTTACAGCATCCTCAAGAGAATCTGCAATCACATAAGGAATTTCATACTCCTCAGAAAGCTCCCTCATGATTTCTTTCGTCTCTCCAATTAACACTACTCTCCTTACTTTACTCTTTTTTATATTCTCAAAAAGTTCATGAAAATCAAAATTTTTATTTCTTCCTCCAAGAATAAGTATGATAGGAGAATTTATACTATTAATTGCTGAACTTGTAGACACAGGATTTGTTGCCTTTGAATCATTTACGAAAACTCTTCCGTTGAGCTCTCCAATTCTCTGAAGAGCAAAAGGTATACCTTGAAAATCTTCTCCTGTTTTCTCAATAACCCTTTCTTCTACTCCTAATAATAGTCCTACTAAGGCAGAAGCCATAAAGTTGCTAATCAGTATTCTGTTCCAAATACCTTTTGGAATAGTTAATGAACCATATCTTTCAGATAATTTATAAAACACTTTATTTCTACTCTCATCATAAAATATTCCATCATTTTCATGCTTTTTAAATCCAAAAAATAATTTTTTAACTTTGTAAGGTTTTGCTAAATTAATTATTTCTTCCTGATCATAACTCAGAATTGCATAATCCTCTTCTTTTTGGTTCATAAAAATTCTTGATTTTGCTAACATATACTCATCCATGCTTGAATACCTGTCTAAGTGATCAGGATAAATATTAATAAATAAAGATATAAAAGGTCTAAATTTTTCAATATCCTCCAATTGAAAACTACTTACCTCAAGAACAAAATATCCTTCCTTTAAGTCTTTTACAACACTAATAAAAGGTAAACCAATGTTCCCAGCTACTATATTAGGTATTCCTGCATTCTTTAAAATCTCACCAATTAAAGTGGTAGTAGTGGATTTTCCCTTAGTCCCTGTTATAGCTATTATGGGCACTTTAGCATACCAATATGCAAGTTCAATTTCACTTATAACTTTTATATCCCTTTTTTTAGCCTCGATATATATGGGATTTGTTTTAGGAATTCCTGGACTTATTACAACAAGGTCTATATTCCTTAGTATTTCTATAGGATGCCCTCCAAATATATATAATATATCATTATTTCTGAAGAAATCTAATAAGTTCTTAAAGTCTTCCTCTTCTTTATAATCATTTACTATAACTTTTGCTCCTTCTTCTTTTAGAAATTTTGTTGTACTTATCCCGCTTTCTCCAAGTCCAAGCACCAATACCCTTTTTCCTTTTAAGTCAAATTCCATAAAATTATTCCCCCAATCATCATAATTAGATGAATAATATAAAATCTCCAAACAACTTTTGTTTCTTTCCAACCCTTTAGCTCAAAATGATGATGAAGAGGGCTCATCAAGAAAACTCTCCTTTTCTTCCATTTGTAAAAAAAGACTTGGATAAAAACAGATAATGATTCAATTAAAAATATACCCCCCAAAAACACAAGCAATAACTCAACCTTATTAATGATCGATAGAGACGCAATAAATCCTCCTAAAGCAAAGGCACCTACATCTCCCATAAATATCTCTGCAGGATGAGAATTAAACCACAAAAAGGCAATAAGTGCTGTTATCATTAAAGATATTTCAAGAGTAAGCTCATTATTAAATTGAAAATTATAAATAAGAAAGAAAAACAGAGTTATAAGAGAAGTACCTCCCGCAAGTCCATCAAGACCATCGGTTAAGTTAATAGCATTAGGTACTGCGATGAAAACAACAAAAAAGAGAATTACATAAAAAATCCTTGAGCTTATAATAAGCTTAGATCCCCAATAAATCTTATAATCGTGGAATGAAAATATGTAAAGAAGAAGAGTTATTATGAACGAGAGAAAGATCTTTCTTAAAGGTCTTATACCATAATCTTTATTTACCATAAGTTTAAAATCATCAAGAAGTCCTAATAGTCCAAATAAGATAGTAGAAAGAGACGGAAAAAAAGTCTCTTTAAAAAATAGAAAAGGAATAGAAACTATCAAAAATATTATTCCTCCCATAACAGGAGTTCCTGATTTTTGAAAATGAGATGATGGTCCCTCTTTTCTAATGTATTTACCAATGCCTTTACTTTTTTGAAAATTAATCCAATACTTGAGAATTAATAAAAAAACAAAAAATGCTACAAGACTAGTAAAAAGTATGATATTCATAACTCATCCTCCAAAAATTTGACAAAATTTTCCATATACATTGCTCGAGACCCCTTTACAAGAATAGTATCCCCAGAACAAAGAGAATTTTTAAGAATACTTTTAATTTCCTCAGGATCTTTAGACCAATATATCCTTTTCTTGTCAAGATTCTGATATGTGTCTAAAGCTTTTCTCATTTCTGGACCATAAAATATAGCCATATCTATATTTCTCTTCAAAACCTCCTCTATTACCTCTCTATGCCCATCAATGCTATGATCTCCAAGCTCCAGCATGTCTCCAAGAAGTACAATCTTTCTTCCTGAACTCTTTAGAAGATCAAGATACTCAATAGCAGTTCTCATAGAGTCAGGGTTAGCGTTATAGGTGTCATCAATAATTACTAAACCATTTTCTTTTCTTTTCAAATTAAGCCTTTGCTTAGGTAAATCAAAATAAAAATCTTTTTCTAAACTATACACACTTTCTGGAGAAATAACCCACAGAACTAATAAGCTCAAAAGGAGATTTCTATATATGTTAAGAGGATAAATCGGCAAGGAAAGTTTTATATCCTTTCCATCCGGAAAGTTAATTTTCAAGAGATAATTTTCTTCATTTTTTTCCACTATCTCCCCTCTAAGATCACTTCTTTCATCAAAACCAAAAGTATATTTCTTAATCTTCAATTTTTCGTAAATCCTCATGGAAAAAGGATCGTCGTTATTCAAAATAGCAACACCATCCTGCTTTATATGCTCAAAAATTTCTGCCTTTGCTTCCATAATTGCTTCCCTTGACCCAAGTCTTCCTATATGAGCCCATCCAATGTTAGTTATTACACCAATATCAGGCTCCGCGATCTTACTCAGTAGACTTATCTCTCCTTTATTCCTCATCGCCATTTCCAATACTAAAAAATCTACATCTTCTTCTGCGTCTAAAATGCTTAAAGGAACACCAATTTCATTATTGAAATTCTCTCTACTCACATAAGTTTTGCCAACTATACTTAAAAGCTTTCCAATTAAATTCTTAGTAGTAGTTTTTCCTGAGCTACCTGTAACGCCAATAACTTTAGTCTTCAATTTTCTTCTATAATAGTTAGCAATATCCTGCAATGCTTTTAAAGTATCCTGAACTCTAATTACAAAAATGTTCCCTTCTACAGCGATTTCACGACTTATTATTATGCCCTTTACACCCTTTAATATGGCATCTTTCACAAAATCATGACCATCGAATTTCTCACCTTTTAATGCAATAAACACTTCATCTTCATTAATATTACGCGTATCAGTACTTATAGAATCTACCTTTTCTCTAATATCCCCTTTTATCAAAACCCCATTAGTAGCTTCTAATATATCTTCTACTGTCAGATCAAGCTTCATTATTTAATCTCTCCAATATATATTTTCTTGCTATTTCCTGATCACTGAAAGGAATCTTTATAGTTCCAATTATTTGATAATCTTCATGCCCTTTACCCGCTATTAAAACCGAGTCATCTTCTTTTGCTATCTCGATAGCCTTTTTGATTGCTTCTTCTCTATTTTCAATCACAAAGTAATCTAATCTTCCTACTCTCTTAATGCCTTTTTCAATTTCTCTTATGATTTTCATAGGATCTTCAGTTCTTGGATTATCAGAGGTAACTATAACCACATCTGCAAGCTTTGCAGATATTTCTCCCATTTTATCTCTTTTTGTAGGATCTCTATCTCCACCACACCCAAAAACTACTATTACCCTCCCCTTAGTAAATTCTTTTATCGTTTGTAAGACATTATAAAGTCCATCGGGGGTATGAGCATAATCTACAATAACATTGAAATTTTGTCCTTCTCTTATAAACTCAAGTCTTCCTTTTACTCCTTTAAAAGTAGAAAGAATCTTAGAAATGTCTTCTAAAGGTTCCCCTAAGCCAATTAGTACTCCCACAGCAAAAAGAATGTTATAAATATTAAACTTCCCTCTCAACTTGGTGTCAATTACAGTGTCCCCCAAAGGAGTCGCTATCTCAAGTATCATACCACTGTTAGTATTTTCATATTTTTTTAAATATATGTCCCCTTCTTCTAGTGATGCCCATAGAACTCTCTTATCGGCTAAATTTATCCTTTTAGTCCATTCATTATCCCTATTTATTACAGCAAAACCCTCATCTTCAAGGTGATCAAATATCTTTAATTTGGCTTGAAAATAATCTTCCATGGTCTTGTGAAAATCAAGATGATCTTGAGTTAAATTAGTAAAAACAACAGCCTTTAAAGACACCCCATCAATTCTCTTTAGAGAAAGAGCATGAGAAGAAACTTCCATAGCTAAAAATTTTACCCCTTTATTTACCATTTTACTTAAAATTTCTTGAAGCTCTTGAGGTTGAGGAGTGGTGAAATTAGAAGGATAAGATTCTTCATCTATTCTATAATCAATAGTCCCAATTAAGCCTGATTTTAAACCCTTACCTTTCCAATAATGGTATAGTAAGCTTGTGGTAGTAGTTTTTCCATTAGTACCTGTAACTCCCACAATATTTAGGTGTTTAGAAGGAAAATTATAAAAGTACAAAGAGACCTTACTTAACACGTCAAATATTTCTTTTACTCTTATTAAGGCTACGTCTCTTTCAAAATTATCAACCTCTCCCTCAAAAAATACTGCTCTTGCTCCTTTTGATATAGCATCACCTATGTACCTTCTTCCATCGTCTCTCGTGCCAGGAAGAGCAAAAAAGATATTCCCTTCTTTTACCTTCCTTGAGTCCGTAGCTATTCCTGTAATATTCCCATCTAAATATCCCCTAGTTTCAATAACATACTCTCTCACATATTCAACTATTTCTTTTAATTTTCTCAATTTATCATCCTCCCATATATTGCCAATCTTTTAATTATTTCTCTAAAAAGTGGTACTACCGTTTCTGCGGCAAATCTTCCTTTTTTAGGCTCTTCCAACATAATTAGAATACTATATTTTTTATCTCCTAAAAAGATATAGCCTACAAAAAAATGATTGTATATATCTATATATCCCTGAGATGTAGAGACTTGAGCAGTACCAGTTTTACCTGCAATATAATATTTTAAACTTGAAAGATTCTTAGCTGTACCTTTCTTTACAACCTCCCTCATCATTTTTAGTACCTCTTCAGAGGTTTCTTTTGAAAAAACCTGTCGGAAAATTTCTCTATGACTTTCTTCAGAAGGTTTTCCAATACCCTTTATTAATCTTAGTTTTAATAAAATTCCATCATTGCCAAAAACGCTTAGAATCCACAACATCTTTAGAGGATTCATAGCAATACCATGACCAAATCCAATAGTTCCCCTATTTACTAAGCTTTTTTCAATATCCGCAACTGTAGCATCCCTATCCACAAATTTAGCATCAATAGGAACAGGATTATTTATACCGAGCAAATCAAAATACTTATTCCAAATCGAATAAGGAATTTTTTTTGCAAGGTGATAAAAGTATATATTACAAGATTTAACAACAGCCTCTTCTAAATTAACTATCCCATGGGGTTCTGTGCATTTAACTTTATATCCGTCACTTATTTCTTCACCTTTACAATAAACAGTCTCTAATGGATCTACCAATTTCTCTTCTAAAGCAATTCCCGCAGTTATGATCTTAAATAAAGATCCAGGCTCATAAAGAGAATATATGGGACACTTTATATTCTGAGAACTATTTATTATTTCTGTTAAGCTTCCATTTGTGTCTATATCGGGAAGAGAGGCTAAGACCAAAATCTCTCCTGTATTAAGATCCATTATTCCAACAAAGCCCCCTTTTGCCTCATATTCTTTAACATAATCCCTAAGATAAAGAGAAACAATTTCTTGAAGATTTTTATCTATAGTAAGATAGATATTTTTACCTTTGTTTAAATAATTATCAAGAAAAGCCTCTAACCCATATAATCCCTGAGAATCTACTCCCACAAAACCCAGTAAATTTGAAGTCCCTATTTTTAAGGGATAGGATCTATAATTTTCTTCTACTACAAAAATCTTTCTTCCATCCACATACTTCTTTATCCTATCATATTCCTTCTCCGAAAGAATTCTTTTAATCCAAATAAAGCTTACCTTTAAATTTAATTTACTAAGAACATCTTTTTTATCTAAATTTAACTCCTTACTCAATAAAGTAGCGATTCTATTCCTTTCTGCATTATTAAGGATAGATGGATTTACTGCCAAGGATTTTCTCTTTATATTAAAGGTTAGTTCATACCCATTTCTATCAAAGATAAGTCCTCTTTCCGAATTTGGAGGAATAAATACTATATTCTCAGGTTTAGAAACCTGAGAATAAATAATAAACCCTTCAACAAAAAACAAGATTAAGATCCAAAATGTGAAAAATATTCTTGCCCTTAATATACTCATTCAATCCATTTCTATTTCTCTAAACTCAAAGCATAATATTTTTCTTTATTTATTTCAGATATTCTTCCATTATAAATTCTAAATTCTACCACATTTTTAGGATAAACAAGTCCCATTTCTAAAGCCTTCTTTTCTATTTTCTTTAGATCTAAATTAGATTGAATATAGTTTTCTAAATATGTTTTCTCTTTCTCTAAAATATCAATCTCGTTAATAACTTTCTTAATTTCACTTCGTAGTGCAGAGACCTTGATATTTAAAAAAACAGTACTTAAAAAAAGGAGAAAAAAGAACAAGATACTTAAAAACTGCTTCAAATTTATTCCCTCCTTTCTCCCACCCTTAATTTGGCACTTCTTGCTCTCCTGTTCTCTCTTATCTCATTAACAGATGGTCTTATTACCTTTTTGTTTACAGGAAAAATCTTATCTGAATGACTTTTAAAAAAGTTTTTAACTACCCTATCCTCTATGGAATGGTAAGTTAGCACCACGATTCTTCCCCTTGGTGCTAAAATAAAGGGAATCTGATCTAAAGCCCTTTTAAGAATATTTACCTCGTCATTCACTACAATTCTTAATGCTTGAAAAACCTTTGTTGCTTCATGCTTTTTTCTTTTAGGTATGACCTCCTCAACTACTTCTAAGAGATCCTTAACGTATACAAATTTTTTCTCTTTTCTTCTCTCAACTATTTTCTTTGCAAGTTTTCTTGAAAGAGGTTCCTCCCCATATTCCCAAAAGAGGTTTGAAAGCTCTAATTCATTGAAACTGTTTAATATGTCTGCTGCAGTTAGAGTAGTATCCTTAGAATATCTCATATCTAAGGGCTCCTCAGGTCGCATAAAGGAAAAGCCCCTTTCACTTTTTTCTATATGAAAGGAGGAAAAACCTAAATCAAACAAAATTGCATCTATGAACGACAATTTCAATTCCTTTAATATCTCCTGAACTTTGTCATATGTGGTATTAAATAATACGAAATTATTTGCTATTTTTCTTAGCCTTTCTCTTGCTAAATTAAGAACTTCCTCGTCTCTGTCTATACCTATAAGAAGTCCTTCTCCTTTTAACTCTCTTAAAATCTCACTACTGTGTCCACCAAGTCCTAAAGTAGCATCTACCACTATTTTTCCTGGAGAAAGTTTCAAATAATGAATAACTTCTTTTAACATTACAGGTTTATGAATGATTTCTATCTCTTCCATAATTCAGACACCTTTTCGTTTATTTCTTTCATACTCTCAAGAATATTCTCTTCCTTATTAAACTCTTCCCATCTCTCTTTAGCCCAGATTTCTATATGTCTTCCAGCCCCTATAATTACTACATCCTTATAAAGCTCAGCATAATCAATTAAAAAAGATGGAATAAGTATTCTGCCTAATTTGTCAGTAGTAACCTGTACCGATCCAGAAAACCAAAACCTACAGAGTCTCCTCATTAAATCATCTGTGGGAGAAAAACTACTAATAATTTCAGAAAAATTATTCCAATCAGTAATAGTATAGATATTCAAACACCTCTCAAAACCCCGGGTAAGATAAAAAGTTTCCCCCAAAAGTTGCCTAAAATTATTTGGAACAATTAGTCTTCCTTTTTCATCAAGTGAGTGATAATACTCCCCAACAAACAATTAATTTTCCCCCATCTTTTACCACTTTTTACCACTTTTTACCACAAGTATAGCATAAGACTTAACAAATAAAAAAAAGAGATTTATAAGGATTAGTCTATATTTGGAGTTAGAGAAATTAATATGATTTAACTTTTGTTTAATTTTTGTTTAATAAAAAAGAGGAGGAAGAAGCAGATCATAAGCCGAATTCTGTTCCCCATATATATGGGGCGGCAACCATCTATCTAGGGCAAGAATTACTTCTTGCCTCAAGCGGCCAACCCGAGGGTCGGCGGGCCACCTCAACCCCTCCTATTTGGCCTTGCACCAGGTGGGGTTTGCCAAGCCAGGAAGGTCACCCTTCCTGCTGGTGAGCTCTTACCTCACCTTTTCACCCTTACCCAAGGCAAAAACCTTGGGCGGTTTATTTTCTGTGGCACTTTCCTTCAGGTCACCCTGACTGGGTATTACCCAGCACCCTGCCCTTTGGTGTTCGGACTTTCCTCGGAATCTCTCGATTCCGCGGTTGCCTGATCTACTTCTTCCTCCTCATATAATTTAGTCCAAGGTACAACCTCAAATCCTCTTAAACCCTCTTTTCTAATGATCTTCCAATAAGGAACATTATAGGTAACTCTTTTCTCATATCCACATTCACAATACATAATTTTCTCTTCAACTCCATCTTCAAAAGGTGTAGGAGCTTTTAATAGTCTATACCTTGTGAGCAAAATTTTCCCGCATTTAGGACATTTAGGCGTTGTAAAGTATTTTATCAGCCTATCTCCAAGGTACAGTATTAACAAAGCCCCTACTATAAGAAGAATTGCTTCCATGTTATATCATTCCACCCATAAAATTCTACCACAATTTGGGCAATTTACAATTTCATTTCTCTTTACCCTTTCAAGAACTACCTTAGGAATGGCTATCTTACATCCTTCACATACATCTCTATTTACCCTTGCTATAGGTTTATAATTTTTTTGTTTTGACAATTTATCAAATTCCTCTAAATCATCAGTAGGAATCTCCTTTCTTTTATCCTCAATTTCTATATGTAAAAGCTCTATCTCATTCTCTACATTTTTTATCTTTTCTTCATATTCCTTCACTTTATTATCAAAGGCTATTTTAGACTCATTAAAAGCTTTCTCCAATTCTTTCTCGGTCTTTGTTTTCTCTTCTAACTCAATCATTAGATTCAAAATTTCGTCCTCAATTTTTGAGATTAAACTCTTTAAATTTTCTATCTCCTTTTCCATATGCATTACTTCCTTAGGGTTTTTTAAAATTAATATTCTCCTTTCTTCATTAGTAAGCTTCTCTTTTAATAAAACCAACTGATCTTCTTTTTCCCTTTGTTGATCTCTTAGCTTTTTAATCTGATCTCTAATATTGATTAGATTTTCTTCTTTCAACTTTATTTCTCCTAATTTTTCATTCTTAAAGATATCAAATTCTGCTTGAAGCCCCTTTAAATTTTTTTCAGATTCTCGGTATTTTAATTGTAAATCTTGTATTTCTAATAATTTTGGAATTAACTCTCTCTTCATACTAACTCCCTTCCTAAAAGAACATAAAGATCCTCGTTTATTTTAGACTATAAAGGAGGAAAAGAAAAGAGTAAAAAAAATTGGTGGGCGGAGCAGGATTTGAACCTGCGACCTCCTGCGTGTGAAGCAGGCGCTCTAACCTCTGAGCCATCCGCCCACCACAATAGTTCTTTATATAAAAAAATTGGTGGGCCCGCCAGGATTCGAACCTAGAACCAACCGGTTATGAGCCGGCTGCTCTGCCGTTGAGCTACGGGCCCAACCATCGAAGAAAATTATAATATATTCTTCCCTAAAATTCAAGTGCCCTCTAAATAAAACTCATCGGGGAATGGAAGCTAAAAGCCCATTCCCCGACTTTGGATTTTAGATCTTAGGTAGTTCTTTCAATGCCTCTTCAACCTTATCTTTTGGATAGAAATAGTCTTCAAGTTTTCCAGAAAGATATTGATCATAAGCAGACAAATCAAAGAATCCATGTCCACTCAAATTAAATAATATTACTTTCTTTTCTCCTCTTTCTTTTGCATCTAAAGCCTCATCGATGACAGCTCTAATAGCGTGAGTGGATTCTGGAGCAGGTACAATACCCTCAGTCTTTGCAAAGATCACTCCTGCTTCAAATACTTTTGTCTGGGGATAAGCTACAGCTTCTATGTACCCATGGTGATATAAAGCACTAACCAAAGGAGCCATACCATGATAACGAAGTCCTCCAGCATGTATAGCAGGAGGTATAAAATTATGCCCCAAGGTATACATTTTGAGAAGAGGAGTCATCTTAGCTACATCTCCATAATCATAGGTATAAACTCCCTTAGTCAAACTTGGACATGATTCTGGTTCAACTGCAATAATTCTTATTTTTTTACCTTTAAATTTTTCTCTTATAAAAGGAAAAGAAATACCTGCAAAATTGCTTCCTCCTCCTACACAACCTATAACTACATCAGGAAACTCTCCTGCTATCTCCATTTGTAATAAAGCCTCTTCTCCTATCACAGTTTGATGAAGTAAGACATGATTTAATACACTACCAAGGGAATATTTTGTATCATCCCTTTTAACTGCATCTTCCACTGCCTCACTTATAGCAACTCCTAAGGATCCCGGAGAGTCAGGATCTTGTTCTAATATCCTTCTCCCTGACTCAGTATCAGGACTTGGACTTGGTACTACTTTAGCTCCCCAGATCTCCATCAAGGATCTTCTATATGGCTTTTGATAATAACTTACTTTAACCATATAGACTTTACATTCTAACCCAAAGAAATTACAAGCCATAGCAAGAGCTGAGCCCCATTGTCCTGCTCCAGTCTCTGTAGTTAATCTCTTAACCCCTTCAAGCTTGTTATAAAAGGCCTGAGCTACAGCAGTATTTGGCTTATGGCTTCCAGGAGGGCTTACTCCCTCGTATTTATAATATATATGAGCTGGAGTATCCAAATATTTCTCTAAATTAAGAGCCCTATACAAAGGAGTTGGTCTCCATAACTTGTATATTTTCCTTACTTCTTCGGGAATTTCAATATATCTCTCTGTACTCACCTCCTGCTTTATAAGCTCCACAGGAAAAATAGGTGCAAGATCCTCAGGTTTTACTGGTTGCAGGGTCACAGGATGATAGACCGGGGGAAGAGGAAAAGGCAGATCAGGAATAATGTTGTACCAATCCTTAGGTATTTTAGACTCGTCAAGAATAAATTTGACCTTTGACATAATTGTACCTCCCCTATAAAAATTTAAGCCTTCTCATCCTGAAAAGGACGAGAAGGCTTACTCTCGCGGTACCACCTTAATGGAGTCTAAAAAGACTCCACTCTTTGCTCTATAACGGGAGCAATACCGTCTTTGGCTACTCAAACCTTTCGCCTCGAAGCTCCGGGGCCCATTCACTATAAACAGGATAGTTAGCTTTCAGCCTCAGACTAACCTCTCTGTAATCCTGTTTTATAGTTACTCTTCCCCTTCACAGCTTTTGCTAATTTCAAATTGCTTTTTTTATTATTATACAACAAAGATTTAAAAGTGGATATACTATTGATAATTTTAAAACTATATGTTATTTTTATACCAAAGAAGTATAAATTGGGGTGAAAAAGTAATGAAAAAAATTATTGAAACTATAATTGCGGATTACAAAGCTGTCTTTGAAAAAGACCCAGCAGCAAGAAATTTCTTAGAGGTAATCTTATGCTATCCTGGATTTCATGCCATTCTTTTGCATCGTATTGCTCATTTCTTATGGAAATTGAAAATACCTATAATTCCGAGGCTCATATCCCACATAAATAGATTTTTAACAGGAATAGAGATACATCCAGGAGCCAAAATAGGCAAAGGATTTTTTATAGATCACGGTATGGGCGTAGTAATTGGCGAAACCACCGAGATAGGTGACAACGTACTAATTTACCAAGGAGTTACCCTTGGAGGTACAGGTAAAGAAAAAGGAAAAAGGCATCCTACTATAGGAAATAACGTGGTTATAGGAGCTGGAGCAAAGGTTTTAGGCCCTATAACCATAGGAGACAATACCCGAATAGGAGCAGGTTCTGTAGTATTAAAATCTGTACCACCTAATTGTACTGTGGTTGGGGTACCAGGAAGAATTGTAACCCAGGAAGGAAAAAAATTAACCCCTAAGGAGATGTTAGAACATGGTAATATACCTGATCCGGAACTAAGGTTAATAGAAGAATTGAATGCTAAAATAGAAAATCTTGAAAAAAGAATAAATTATTTGGAAAATCTCATCAGAGAAAAAATAAAAGAGATGTGATATAATACACAAAAATTGAAGATGGTTCCCGGGGGAGCCTCTGATCCGAGGCTGAGAGGGTAGCAGGAGCTACCGACCCTTTGAACCTGATCTGGGTAATGCCAGCGTAGGGAAGGGATAAAAAATTTAAGGTTCCCTCCTTATGGCTGGCAGGGAGCCTTAAATTTTTTATGGGAGGTGCTCACATGGAAAGAAAATCTATAAGGATGCTTACTGAAGGTGCCTTAAGTATTGCATTATCTCTTTTACTCTGGTACTTAAGGATAGGAGCTATGCCTCAAGGAGGAAGTATAAGCCTGCAAATGCTTCCTTTATTTATTTTTGCCCTAAGATGGGGATTCGTTCCTGGTTTACTCGTGGGAGTTACTTATGGATTGATTCATTCCTTGCAAGATATGTATGTGGTACATTGGCTCCAATATCTCCTCGACTATCCTATAGCCTTTGGCTTAATTGGACTTTCTGGCATAGTAAAAAACTTAAAAATTTCGAAATTTATTACTTATATAATTGCTGTACTCTTTCTCCTGGGAACAATCTTTTTTGTAGTAAATATATCTTCGGAACTTCCACAAACTCAAACAACTTTAGAAGAGCTAAAAGCGAAACTACAAACTGCTACAGGGGAAGAAAAGTCAAAAATAGAAGAAGATATTAAGGATTTAGAGTTTAAAATCAAATGGTATCCAGTTTCAAGGATTGTATTAATAATAGCAGGAATCTTAGGAACTTTACTCCTTCTCTATGGAGGTTATATAAGAAAAACTCAAGAACCTATAGAACTTGGTGTTTTCATTGGAGGCTTAGGAAGACTTTTTGCTCATTTTCTTTCGGGAATAATTTTCTTTTCCGAATACGCTCCTCCAGGAACTCCAGCATGGATATATTCTCTCATCTACAATCTTTTTGTAGTGGTACCCTCTACCTTTGTATGTTTACCTTTTGTTTTAATAATTATGCAGAGGCTAAGAGAAAATGAATAAAGAAGTTAAAAAAATCTTGATTTTTGTAAACGGAGAAACTAAGATAACTACTTTTGATCTTGATGAAATCCTACCAGTAGATAAAGTAATATGTGCCAATGGAGGAACTAAGATTGCATTAAGGCTTGGAATCTTTCCAAATATTATAGTTGGAGATTTAGATTCAATCACTGAAGATATTGAAAAAAGGCTTGCCAAACACCAAGTTGAGTGGAAAATTTATCCCACTGAAAAAGATGAAACTGATTTAGAACTTGCTATAAGGGAAGCAGTAAAATTTAATCCAAATTCCATATACATCGTAGGGCTTCTAGGAGGACGTATAGATCATACACTTGCCAATATATTTTTCCTTGAAAGAATAAAAGATTTGAATATAGAGCCACATGTTATTGATAGAAAACTTAGGATTTACATTATGAAAGGAGAAGAAGAGAAAACCATCTGGGGGAATAAGGGGGACATTCTCTCCCTTATTCCCCTATCAGAAATAGTAGAAGGGATTTATTTAGAAGGACTTAAATATAGTTTGAATTATGAACCTCTCTACAGAAATCTTACTCGTGGTATAAGTAATGTGTTTACTGATTACCAAGCTAAGATCAGCATACAAAAAGGAACTTTATTGGTTATACATCTATACCAAACCTGAAATTTATGCTAAAATTAAAAGACGTTAGCTTATTTTTTAACCAAGATTAAACAAGAAGGAAAAATATGGCTGAGAAAAGTAAAGTTATCTTAGTTGGTTTAGAAAGAGAAATGGAAAACTCTTACCTTGATTACGCCATGAGCGTAATCGTAGGTAGAGCTCTACCCGATGCAAGAGACGGCTTAAAACCAGTTCAAAGAAGAATCATCTATTCCATGTATGAATCGGGAATACTTCATAATCGACCTTACAGAAAAAGTGCTCATGTAGTAGGTAATGTACTAGGCAGATATCATCCTCATGGAGATGCAGCAGTTTATGAAGCTCTCGTAAGAATGGCACAAGACTTCTCTTTTAGATATCCCCTTATAGATGGTCATGGCAACTTTGGCTCTATAGATGGAGATGAGCCTGCCGCAATGAGATATACAGAGGTTAGACTATCTCCTATAGCCTCTGAGCTGATAGCAGATATCGAAAAAGATGTAGTTGATTTTGTACCTAATTATGATAATTCCTTAAGAGAACCGGTAGTGTTACCTACTAAAATCCCTCAACTTCTTATGAATGGTTCATCGGGAATTGCTGTAGGAATGGCAACAAACATTCCTCCCCACAATTTAGGAGAATTAATTGATGCCCTTTTATATCTTATTGAAAAACCTACAGCTGAAATAGAAGAGCTTCTCAATTTTATAAAAGGGCCTGATTTTCCTACCGGGGGAATAATAATTGGTACTAAGGGAATTAGAGAAAGTTATTTAACAGGTAAAGGAAAATTAACGGTAAGAGGAAAATTAGTCATTGAGGAAACTAAAAAAGGCGATAAAAACATAATAATCAAAGAAATACCGTACATGGTGAACAAATCAAATCTCCTCACTCAGATAGCCGAATTAGTTCAAGAGAAAAAAATAACTGGAATAAAAGATTTAAGAGACGAATCCGACAGGCACGGAATAAGAGTCGTTATTGAGCTTAAAAAAGATGCTGATCCTAAAATCGTTATAAATCAACTATACAAGCATACTCAACTTCAAACAACCTTTGGAGTTATAATGCTTGCCATATTGGACGGACAACCAAAGATTTTTAATTTAAAAGAGCTACTAACTATATTCCTTGAACATAGAAAAGATGTAGTTATAAGAAGAACTAAATATGATTTAGAAAAAGCAAAGGCAAGAGCTCACATATTAGAAGGTTTACTCATAGCCCTTGATCATCTTGACGAGGTAATCTCAATTATTCGGCAAGCAGAGAACTCAGAAAAGGCGAAAGAGAAGTTAATGTTGAGATTTAAGTTGACCCAAAATCAAGCCCAAGCAATCCTTGACATGAGATTACATCAACTTACAAGACTCGAAAAAGAAAGATTAATGGAAGAGATGAAGCAAATAAAGGAAAATATATCAATTCTTGAAAGAATATTAAAAGACGAAAAAGAACTTTGGCGCGTTATTTCTGAAGAGTTAAAGGAGATAAAGAAAAAATATGCTGATGAGAGAAAAACTTCTATAGAGGAAGAAGAAAAAAGCGATATTACTATTGAAGATATTCTGCCTGACAATCCTGAAGTGATATGTATAACTCAAGACGGTTATATTAAAAGACTTCCTTTATCTACATATCAGCTTCAAAGAAGAGGAGGAAAAGGTCTAAATACTCTTGCTAATAATAATGATGATGTAATAACGTCTTTCGTGGTAACTTCTACAAGAAGTACATTATTCCTATTTAGTAATAAAGGTAAAGTCTATTCTATAAAAACCTATGAATTAGATGAAACCTCAAGACAGAGTAAAGGAATAGCCATAAAAGAATATCTTAATATAGAGAACGAAGAAAGAATAACAGAAATAATCTCCCTTAGTGAACTTCCAAAAAATCTCTACTTCTTTTTTATCACATCAAAAGGAATCGTCAAGAAAACTCCTGTAGAAGAATTTGAAAATGTAAGAAAATCAGGAATATATGCTATAAAAATTGGAGAGGGAGATTTTCTTGTAAATGTATTCCTTACCTCAGGAAATAACGAAATAATTATATTTACACGAAAGGGCAATGCCATAAGGTTCCATGAAAAAGACACAAGACCCATGGGTAGAGTAGCCCAAGGAGTTATAGGCATAAAGTTGAGAAAAGACGACTCTGTAATAGGAGGAGTCATACTTCAAGAATCTAAACAGATAGTACTCGTAACCAAATATGGAATTGGAAAAAGAGTTAATCCACAGGAATTTTCAACCCAAAAAAGAGGTGGCATTGGAATAAGAGCAATTAAAATTACATCAAAAACTGGAGATCTTATAGGAGTAAAAAATGTCTCAGAAAATGATGAGATACTAATAAGCACGAAAAAAGGACAGATTATAAGAATTCCAGTAAACAACATTCCTATTCTTTCAAGAAATTCACAAGGAGTTAAGTTGGTAAAACTCAACGAGGATGATAGTGTAGTTAGTATGGATCTGGTGGAAAACGAAACATGAAAAATTATGAACTTTTAGATCATACTGCAGATATAGGAATTATAGTATATGGAGAAACAAAGGAAAAAGCCTTTGAATCAGCTGCTGAAGCAATGTTTGACCTTATGTGCCCCTTAGAAAAAATTCAAGAAAAGGAATGCTTTGATATTGAGGTTGACGGAGAAGATTTAGAATCTCTTTTAGTCACTTGGCTTAACGAACTTCTCTATGTATTTGAAGTACAAAAACTCTTATTTAGAAGGTTTGATGTAACCCTTATTGGACACAATCAACTTATAAGTCATTGTTATGGAGAAAGATTTGACCCTAAAAAACATGAGATAACAAGAGAGATAAAAGCAGTTACCTATAATCTTTTAAAAATAGAACAAAGAGAAGATAAATGGATGATACAGGTGGTATTTGATATATAACTATGGCAAACCTAATTATAGGAGAGTCCCAGTCTGGAAAAACCACATTTTTAAAAGTACTCTCAAAGGGAAGAGCCCATCTTAAATTTTCCGATATTAATGTATGTGCTGTTCCTAAGGAAGACTATAGATTGATTCAACTTTGGAAAACCTTTAATAGTAAATCTATTAATTTCATAAATATGGACTTTATTGATCTTCCTGGAAATGCTAAGCTTTCCTCTCTTACTCCTCAGTTTTATGAAAGAATTCAAAAATCTGAGATACTCTTTTATATAATACCTCTCTTTAGAGAAGATTTGGATATAAAAAATTATACGAATAATGAACAAAATGAAATTATATTGAGAGATTTAGAAATATGTGAAAGACTGTTAAAAAATAGAAAACTTAACATGGCAGAAAAAAGCGTATTAGAAAAAATACAGAAAAATCTTTTAGAGGAAAAACCCTTAAACGAAATTGAACTTAGAGAAGACGAATTAAAAATAATATCTTCTTGGAACTTTATCTCCATAAAACCCATTTTTTATGTAATAAATGTCTCTAACAATCAATTAGAGGATAGTAAATTTATAGAAGAAATTAAAAACAAACTTAAAAACAAAATTTATTTTATATTTCCTGCCCAATTAGAGGAAGAAATAATGGAGCTTTCTGAAGATGAAGTAAAAGAGTATTTATCTATTTATAACCTTAAAGACCCCATAAGGAACCAAGTTCTTGATAAGATTTTTGAATATAATGACCTGATCTCCTTTTTTACAGCTGGAGAAAAGGAAGCCAGAGCATGGAAACTCAAGAAAGGAAGTACCGCATTAGAGGCTGCAGGGACTATCCATTCAGATATAGCTAGAGGTTTTATAAGAGCTGAAGTGATAAGATGGGATGAACTTGTCCAAATAGGGGATTGGAAAAAAGCCTATCAAGAAGGAAAAGTAAGAATTGAAAAGAAAGATTACATAGTGCAGGATGGAGACGTGATTTACATCAGATTCCACGTATAGTTCTTATTTAATCTTTTCTTCTTCCCTTAAGAAGTCAGCAAGGGTGTATTTTGCTAAGGTTTCTTTTAAACTTTTTGTCATCTCCATCCATAAAGGTCTTGTAGGGCAATAAGCCATTCTTTTGCATTTTATCCCATGAAGACAATCTACAAGATTAATCCTACCCTCAAGAGCTTCTACCACGTCAAGAATCTTAATATTTTCAGGGAGCATGCTCAAATAATATCCTCCTTCAGCTCCTACCTCTGCTCTAACATAACCCTTCTGAGAAAGGATCCTCATGATCCTTTCTAAATACCTTAATGGTATCTCCTCAGCTTCTGCTATCTTTCTAACACTTACAGGATTTTCTTCTTTTTGATTTTTAGCAATATAAATCAAAGCTCTTAATCCATATCTTGACCTCGTTGATAATTTCATTTTCTCTACACCTCATAATTCATACTTTTTTAGACATATTTTAACCTTCTATACTAAAAAAGTCAAATTATTATTTACCTTGTAAAATCCTTTTAAGCCAAAAAATAGACTTATTAGCATAAATCTCATGTCCACCATCAAAGAATTCACAATCTATATTTTCAGAAACCCCTAAAAAATCATATACCTCCTTAATTTTTTTAAAAGCAAAAACAGTGCTTTCTATGGGAAAAATAGGATCCTTTTTTCCATGCTCAATAAATAGGAATCTTGGAGCAATAAGAGAAGCTATATCATACATTTCTCCATATTCTAAAATCCCTGGAATATAATTGCATTCACAGTGAGACATTGACAAAATACTATCTCTAAAGGTATTAAGATACCCACTAATCACTGTAGCTTTTATTCTATCGTCAATAGCTGAGGTAAAAAGTGCAGTGGTTCCTCCTCCCGAGATTCCATAAATTCCAATAGCATCGCTTTTTATCTCAAAATTTTCCAAAAAAAGATCAATAGTCCTTATAATATCCCAAACCCTTAATCCTATTAGAGTCTTGCCTTGCATTAAAGCCCAAAAAGCATAAGTTCTACAGGAGCTTTTATCTTCTCTTTCTTCTATATCTTTTTCCTCTCTTCTTTCTCCAAATCCAAGCTGCTCTATAACAAAAGTTAAAAAACCACTTTGAGCAAGTAGAACTCCAAAATTCTTCATATATCCTGAAGAATCCCCAAAAACTGCATCTTTTGCTCCAACTCCATGTCCAGGAACAGCTATTACAAAAGGAGCAGGAAGATTTATTTCAGGAGTTAAAACATAACCTATAACTTCTATATCTTTTGAGGAGTTAAACTTAATTTTTTCCACACAGATATTTCTAAGCTTACTTTTTTCAAGAATCTCTAATTTAAAATCTGAACTTTCAGGAAATTCTCCTAAAATCCTGATCAAGTCCTTCCTAAAATTTGTTTTCCAATCTTCCCATTCTCTAACATTTTTTGCTTTAAATTCATACTTCCTTTCCCTTCCATAAAGCCTCAGAAAGTATTCAAAGTTCATAGTTCCCTCCCTTGAGAAAATATTAACAATCTAACCAATTTATTATAAACTAATGAGAATAAAAGAGGTGATTTCTTTGAGATTCATAGCAGATTTTCATATTCATTCCAAATATAGTAGAGCCACAAGCAAAGATATGAATTTAGAAGGGATTTCAAAATGGGCAAAGATAAAAGGTGTAGCCCTTTTAGGAACAGGAGATTTCACTCATCCTTTATGGTTTGAAGAATTGAAGGAAAAATTAAAAGAAGAAAACTATGGCATTTACTCTTATAATAGTACAAACTTTATATTAACCTCTGAAGTAAGTTTGGTATATTCTCAGAATAAAAAATTGAGAAGAATTCACCTGATTATTTTCTCACCCACGTTAGAAATTGCCTCCAAGATTAACAAAACCTTAAGTAAATTTTGCGACCTTTCTGTTGATGGAAGGCCTACTATTGGAAAATCAATATTAGAAATCTTACCTCTTCTTTGGGAGATATCTGAGGATGTTCACATAATTCCTGCCCATGCTTGGACACCGTGGTTTTCTCTATTTGGATCTAACTCAGGGTTTGATTCTATAGAAGAAGCTTTTGATAGATATAGTAGTAAAATCTTTGCCCTTGAGACAGGATTGAGTAGTGATCCTCCTATGAATTGGAGATTAAGCTCTCTTGATAAAATATGTCTGATTTCTAACTCTGATGCCCACTCGCCAGGGAAAATTGGAAGAGAAGCTAATGTATTTAACTGTGATATGAATTATAGAGAGATTTTTAACGCTATAAAGACCCAAGACAAAAATAAGTTTTTGTTTACCATTGAATTTTTCCCAGAAGAGGGGAAATATCATTATGATGGACATAGGAACTGCAATGTGTCTTTACATCCTAAAGAAAGCCAAAGATTAGAAAATTTATGTCCTGTATGTAAAAAACCTCTTACCATAGGGGTACTCCACAGAGTAGAAGCTCTTGCAGATAGAGAAGAGGGATTTATACCTCAGAATAAAATCCCTTATGTAAACTTAGTTCCTTTAGAGGAGATTATAGCTCAAGCCATGGATAAAGATGTATCTTCTCCTTATGTTCAAAGAGAATACATGAGGTTTATAGAGAACCTTGGTGATGAACTAAGTATTCTTCTTTATAGAGACATCTCTGAAATTGCTAAAGTATCTGAAAAAGTAGCTATAGGTATAAGACTCATGAGAGAAGGAAAAATTTCTATTAAACCAGGGTACGATGGGGTCTATGGAAAAATTGAAATATTTGGAAATGAAGACAAAAGACAAATATCCTTTTTCTAAAATTGAAATTTGAAAAGATCAAAAATTTTTTCCTTAAGGGAGGTCTCTGGAACAAAATTTTTAAAATCCTCTATTGCTTTGTCAAAGCCTATATCATATCCTCTTTTTTGGCTTTCAAGCCATTTATGATCGGATATGTATACATATAAATCTGATTCGGTTCTTCCAGGAAAAGCATCAAGAAGCTTTTCTTTCCTAATCTTCTCTACAATAGGTAGGTATATATTTTTATACCAATCTCTTGCTGCTTCTTTTATGCTAACTTCCTCTCCCCTTCTCTCACTCATATAATATTTATGTTCTAAAATCTGGCTTAGAAGCTTTCTATACTGCCCTATCTCTGTAAGAATTATATCTCTTAAACCCGTTATTAGTTCAAAATCTGATCTTTCCCGAGCTAATATATTTTCCATACTAGTCTCTGCAGGAATATACTCTATTATATGAGCATCAATTTCCTTTTGTCCTAATTTCTTTGCTACCGCCACTCTATGATTTCCATCTACAACATAATATTCATCTTTTATCTTATAAACTTCAATGGGAGGTAAGATCTTCCCTCTTAATATGGCATTCTCAAGCTCTTGTAATCTGCTTTTTGAGCTTCCCTTTAATGGTCTGAACTCTTCATCAAAATCTCTATACCTTCCTACACTTCCCACAATTTTATCAACCTCAATGGTTTGATAGCCTAAATCTCTCCATCCAATAAAATCTTCCTCTTTTAATTTTTCGTCAAAACTTTTTAGATGTCTTTTTTTAAATAAGCCTCTAAAAAACCTCATCTTCAAAGCTCCAATATCACTATCCCAGAACAATTTATAACCTTAGTTTTTCCAATTTCAGCAATTCTCTGAGAGTTATAAACATAGTTCATATGAGTATGCCCATGTAAAAAATACTTAGGCTGGTACTTTATAATTAATTTAAGAAAAGATTCAAAGCCCTTGTGAGCAAAATCACCCGTTTCATGAACCCCTGCTGGGGGAGAATGGGCAACCACAATATCTATACCCTTTCTTAATTTAAAATAAAGTCTCCTTATTCTTCCTTCCATCTCTTTCTCTGTAAATTGAAATTTCCCATCACTGTACTTAATAGATCCTCCAAGTCCTAATATTTTTTTTCCTTTAAATTCAATTATCCTACCATCAATGTTTTCACAGCCTTCAGGAGGACGTTTCAAATATATCTCATCGTGATTTCCATATACATAAAAAACAGGTACGTTTAACATGGTAGCAATGTAGGTTAAAAGTTCGGGCATAACATCACCACAAGATATTACCCCCTCCACCCCTCTATATGGGCTAATATCAAATCTTTCGTAAAAATTGGGAGACTCTATATCTGCAAGGGCTAATATCTTCAACTTAAAGCCTGTCCAATCCTTAATTTAAGCTCATTTATATAGCCTATGGAGAAGGGATCCTTATCTGCAAGATAAGCAAGGTAGACAGTAGCAAAATCCCCAAGATAAGTTAGGGAGAAAAATTGAGTCAATGGATTATTACCTTCTGCTTGCCAAAGAAATACTGGAACTCCTCTTGCCGAGATCTTCTCTTGCATAAACTCAACTCTCATCTTCATCTCTCCCTCAAGAGATGTGTAAAGGAAAATTAAAGTTAATGGCTTTATAACATCGTCTATAGCTTCCCACGCCATAATTTCGTTATGATTTAATTCGGGAAAGAAATGATAAAAAGCAGGATATTTCGAATTCTCATTTATTTGACATTTCCATCTATAAGCAGCTACCTTCCATTTTTCTTCCACAGCATAAATAACAGGAATATGTTTGAACATCATTTTTGCAACTTTTTTTGCCACATTTTGTTCAGTGGGAACCTCAATCTTAAATTCTTCTCTCTTATTTCTCAAATATGCTACTGTCTCTTCAATATCCTTCTTTTTAGAAGAAATAAGTCCTAATCTTTCCAAAATTACAAAAGATGGTATAGTCACATAACCTATGGCTGCCCTTGGAGCCATTCCACTCGGTATCTCCACAAGGGTAAGATTGTTTTCTTGAGCAAATTCTTTCAATACTCCGCCACTAGTTACAGCAACCACTGATGCACCCCTACTATAGGATAGTTTTGCCGAATTTATAGTTTCTACTGTATGCCCCGAATAACTAACAGCAAAAACTAAGGTGCTTTCATCAACCCAATTTGGTAAATCATAATCCCTATTTACAAAAACTGGAAATTTAGCTTCTTTAAAGAGTACACTTTGTAAGACATCTCCACCTATGGCAGAGCCACCCATTCCAAGTACAAGAACTTTGTCAATTTTATCGGATATGTTCTTAATTTCAGCATTGTATGCAACTTCTGCTGCTCTTTCAATCTGTTCAGGTAGATTATAAACCGCAGAGTACATATCTTTGGGATCTAATTTTTTAAGTTCTTCAATCTGATCTAACTTTTCTACCATCTCTGATCCTCCCTAAAATTATTTTGTTTATCAAGATATTTTATCTTATAATTAAAGCATTGACAATAATTTACCACTCTGTATACTTTTAAAAGTATTAAAAAATAAAAAACTAAGGAGGGATTTAAGGATGGAAACAAAAGTAGTATGGGATGGAAAAATGCAATTTACAGGTACTACACCATCAAATTTTAATATTGTAATGGACGCAGTTCCTGAGCACGGTGGAGAAAACAAAGGACCAGCCCCAATGGAGCTTATTCCCGTAGCTCTTGGTGGGTGTACTGGTATGGATGTTATTTCCATTTTAAACAAAATGAAGGAAAAAGTAGAGCATTTTGAGATGAGAATTACCACAGAAAGAGCTACAGAACATCCTAAGGTATACACTAAGGTTCACATTGAGTATATTTTTAAAGGCGAAAATCTCAATGAGGAAAATATTAAAAAGGCAATAGAACTATCCCAAAATAAATACTGCTCAGTCTCTGCTATTTTAAGGGGAACAGCAGAGGTAACTTATTCATACAAGATTTTATAGGACCCCAAAGAAGGGAGTGGTGTCACTTAATGGATAGTGTAAGAGTAAGAATTGCTCCAAGTCCAACAGGTTATCTTCATGTAGGTACGGCGCATACCGCTTTGTTTAATTGGCTTTTTGCAAGACACAATAAGGGAACTTTTATTTTAAGAATAGAAGATACTGACCTTGCTAGATCTACAAAAGAATATGAAGAAAATATAATTGAAGGACTGAAATGGTTAGGACTTTATTGGGATGAGGGACCATACTATCAAACCCAAAGATTAGACCTATATAGAAAGTATGCTGATGAACTATTAAGAAAGGGACTTGCTTATTATTGCTATTGTACCCCTGAAGAATTAGAAGAAAGAAGAAAAGAAGCTCTTGCTCAGAAGAAACCACCTAAATACGACAGAAAATGTTTATATCTATCGGATGAAGAAAGGGCAAGATATGAAAGAGAAGGAAGAAAACCTGCCATAAGGCTTCTTGTTCCAGAAGGTAAAACAGTATTTAACGATATTATTCGAGGAGAAATAGAATTTAATAACGAAGATATTGGAGATTTTGTCATTATGAAATCGGACGGAATACCCACCTACAACTTTGCAGTAGTGATCGATGACTACACTATGGGAATAACCCACGTAATAAGAGGAGAAGACCACATATCCAATACTCCAAAACAGTTATTTATATACCAAGCTTTTGGATGGAGTCCCCCTGAGTTTGCTCATCTTCCACTTCTTCTTGGCCCTGACCGATCAAAACTCTCTAAAAGACATGGCGTGACATCGGTTACGGAATATAAGAATATGGGTTATCTTCCTCAAGCATTAGTGAATTATCTTGCTCTTTTAGGATGGACTCCCGAAGAGAACAAGGAAATTTATACTGTAGAAGAATTAATTGAGCTTTTTGATCTAAGAAGAGTTACTAAAAATCCAGGCATATTTGATGTGACAAAGCTTGAATGGATAAACACCCAACATATAAGAAGATTATCCTTAGAAGAGCTTGCAGATCTTACCTATCCTTTTTTAAAAGAAGCAGAATGGTTCAAAGAGGAAAATTTCAAAAGAGAATACTATCTTAAAGTGCTTACTCTTCTCCAGGAGAGACTGAAAACTCTTGCTCAAATTAGAGAATACGCTGATTACTTCTTTGTAGATGATTTAGATTATGATGTGGAAATAGCTAAAAAGGTATGCAAGCATCCTGATACTCCACTTTATTTAGAGAAAATAAAAGAGGTATGGAGCCAAATACAAGAATTTACTGCTGAAAATTTAGAAAACTCATTAAGAAACTTAGCTGAAGAAAATCAAATTCCTACCAAAAACCTTGTTCATCCAATTCGAGTTGCTCTAACTAACAAAACAGTAGGACCAGGACTTTACGAGATTGCAGAGGTGCTTGGAAAAGATAAGACTTTGAAAAGATTAGAAAAGTTTATTGAATTTTTGAGAAGTCTTTAAAGATTTAACTATGATAAGGCGCTCTCCCTATAAAAACCTTTTAAAATATGAGAAAAAATTATCTACTAATTTAGGAGAGGGAGAGCGTTTCTTTCTTCACTATACATTAATACAAGCAAAAAGTAATTTAGAAATAGGAGAGAAATCCGATTATTTTGTTTCCCCCTTACTATTTTTTTATGGATTAGTAGCTCTTTCCAAAATAATAATTTTAATGAAGTCAAAAACTATCCCACGAGAAGTTCTCCATGGACTTACCGTAAGAGTAGCAGGAGAGAAATCTGTAGATTGGACAAAAGATTATGATCCAAGAGTTGAGACTGTACTCATAAAAGAAAAGGGACTTTTTCCTACTTTTTACAAAGCCATTTCTTCCTATTCCCTTCCAGAAGGAGAAAAATATACCTTAGGTGATTTATTTTTATTCCTTAATAGAAAAACATCTCTTGATAACTTAGCTATTCATTACTTAATACTTTTTCTTCTGAGCATGCTTGCAAGATATGAACCTCAGAAATGGGGATGGGCTTATGAAAGATCTTCTTTCTCAAGAGAATTACAGACTTATTTAAAAATTGTGGGAAGAGACATTTATGATCTCTGGAGAGAAAAAATCAAATTATAATAGTCTTCAAAGAGTTTTCTTAGGAGGGAAATATTGTACAAGTCTTGAAAAGACAAAAGTTTTTTATACCCCTCATCAAAATATTTTTCAGCAAGATTGAAGGTCGCCTCTTTAACTCTTTTCCTTTCTAAATGGTCTAAAAGATATTCGATATCCTTCTCTGTAACAATCTCTCTCCCCCATATCTCTTCTATTCTTAATTTTTCTTTTTCAGAAGATTCGGAATATAAATATAGAATAGGATAAGTTTTCTTTTTTCTCCAAAGATCTACAAAAGCATTTTTTCCCGTTTTCTCAGGATCACCCCATATACCTATAGCATCATCAGCAATTTGGAAAAATAAACCAAAATCTCTCCCTATTTCTTGAAATATCTTTGAAAGATCTTCTTTATAGGTAGCCGAGAAAGCACCAAGATAAAAACTTGTAGAAAATAATTTGGCAGTTTTTTTATCTATCATCATTAAATATTCCTTAAGACTAATATCCTTTCTCTTTTCAAAAGAAATATCAAGATATTGCCCTTCGATAAGTTCTCTTATAGTCTCTGTCAGTTCTTTTAAGGATTTGGAAAGCAAAACAGGAGATTTTAAGTTTGTAAGTACCTGAAAAACCATGTTAAAAAGTAGATCTCCCACATTTATCGCTTGAGCCTCTCCCCATATCTTCCAAACAGTCCATCTACCATGCCTTTTCTCATCTCTATCCTGAATATCATCATGAACTAAAGAAAAATTATGTAAAAATTCAATAGCAGAACCTATCTCTAATGCATCATCTAAGAAACCACCTAAGGTTTGATTTACTAAAACACAAAATAGGGGTCTTAATCTCTTTCCCCGCCTAATATTAGCAAGAGGAGTTAAGTCTTCACCGACCCACCCCATATGATAGGCTGTGATTAAATGAATTGATATATTAGAAGAGAATTTATTCCAATTCTCTTGAAGTTTATTTTCTATAATTAACAAAAACTTTTGAATTTCATTCACATCCATAATATTAAATCCCTTAGTAATTTCCTTAAATTCTCATTAGCTAAAGCCTCATTATGGGCAGGAGTAAGACACAATATTTTCCCTTTTCCATACTCATGATACCATCCTGCAACAGACTCTCCATCAAGGGAGGTAGAATACAAGAAAATATTTGTACTTTCTTTATCCACCTCTACAAAATAATGTTCATCAAAAATCTCGAAATATATATCTTTATCCTTATCAGGATACCTACCATAGTATTTTACCATTTTTCTCTCAGGATGATACTTAAAATATCCTCTTGTAAGTTCTCTCACATATTTTCCACTTACGTCATAGGAGGCTAAGCCTGAATGCATCACCAGAAGTCTCCCTCCATTAGACACATAATCTACCAAAAGATTTTCAATTTCGTCATCCATCCAAATAAGAGAATTTTTGTCTTGAGGGTTTAACTTATTTTCTCTTCCTATAATAACTAAATAGGGATCTTCTCTTATTAGCATAGAAAAATTATTAATTGAAGCATAATCAACCCAATAAGTGTTCTTTAAAACAAACTCTAAGGTCTCTTTGATTTTCTCTTCAGGATGATAATAATCTCCAACAATTGCAAGGACCCTTTCCATTTTTAAAAATTCTCAAGAAGCTCAATTATAAATTTTAACTTTTCAAAGGAGTCAAGATAAGTATACTTTCCTCCTGTGTAATCCCCTTTTTGAGCTACTTCAATTCCATAATTTTTAAATCTTCTCACAATTTCGTCTGTTCCTTTAACCAAAAAAGCCAAATGATGAACTCCTTCTCCGTGCTTATCTAAAAATTCTCTCCACGTAGAGGGATTTTCGTCAGGTTCTATAAATTCTATCTCCACATTTTTAAAATTCTTAAAAAACGCAAGCTTCGCTCTTGCAGATGTAGGTTTCCCTTTATACTCTGTATGAGCTTTCTCGTAAACATCAGTAATTATTATTTCTGGTTTTTCTACATTAAAAATCCTTGAAAATTCCTCCACAGCTTTCTCTATATCCTTTACAATAATACCAATCTGAACCACCATATCGGTGCCTAAAATTTCATTTGACATCCTTTTGATCCTCCTCACAATATACACTATTTTTAATAATATACTCTTCCACATTCTCAGGAACAAGATATTTTATAGACAAGCCTTTCTTTACCCTATCTCTTATCTCTTTTGCGGATATTGGGTAGTAAGGAAAGTCTAAAAAGAATATCTTATTTTCAAAAGTTTTAATAAAGTCTTTCAAATCATTAGTATAATATTCTTCTCCTCTACTTCCAATTATAATACTGACTTTTTCAACAATTTTGTAAGGATCTTTCCATTTCAAAAAATCTCGAAAAGCATCATTTCCTAATAAAAGATAAAGCTCTGCATTAGAGAAATATGTAGAAAGATCTCTAATAGTATCTACCATGTAAGAAACCCCTTCTCTCTCAAGTTCAATAGGAAGAACCTCAAAATAAGGATTATTAAGAGTGGCCAAAAGGACCATTTCATATCTCTGTTTTGAGGTTGCAATAGGGATTTCCCTATGAGGAGGTACTCTATTAGGTATAAAAAATACCTTGTCAAGTTTAAATTTCTCTCTGGCGTATTCTGCAAACCAGAGATGCCCATAATGTATTGGATCAAAAGTTCCACCTAAAATACCTATCTTCATTCTATAAGCTCCAGAGAATTATTTTTCGAATTGTATTTAAACACATAATTTCCTATCTTTATTTCTTCATCGTCCTTTATTTTTGCTCTATTTATCAATTTTATTATACCTCGTCTTTTAGCATAGTTTAAGACTGTCTCTTATACACATCTGACGCTGCCGACGAGCGATCTAGTGTAGAT